>ENA-OQCV01000357-OQCV01000357.1-human-gut-metagenome-genome-assembly--contig:-NODE-357-length-12836-cov-3.022268_pt1 | contig 12836 bp, 13 predicted proteins | sample MGYA00242766_ERZ504592 | MGnify/ENA primary metagenome ERZ504592 (study PRJEB26092, sample SAMD00036315) | human gut metagenome | host: Homo sapiens | study: EMG produced TPA metagenomics assembly of...
ATTATGGACAGAAGAAATTTTTTTAAAGCATACCGGTTGGTCTTTTTATCGGGCTGGCCGCTTCCCGGTAGCCTATTGTCTGCATGTCAGCAAGGAACTGCCGCAGGAAAGAAAGTCATGCCCTCTGCCAGTAATCTGAAAATATTTCTGGGGAGACTTGCATAATCATTGTAACATAACCTACGGTCATGGCGACATGCGTTCTGCGTTCGAGGCCGCCAAAGAACAACTGGATTTTGTATCTGTCACTCCTCATGCCATGTGGCCGGATATTCCCGGTGCCGATGATCCCCGTCTGAAGTGGGTGATTGATTATCATACGGGTGCCTTCAAGCGTTTGCGGGAGGGAGGTTATGAGAAATATGTCACCATGACCAATGAATACAATAAGGAAGGAGAATTCCTGACTTTTGTTGGTTATGAGGCGCACAGTATGGAACATGGTGACCATGTGGCTCTGAATTATGATTTGGACGCACCGCTGGTGGAATGTACTTCCATTGAAGACTGGAAACGGAAAGCTCGCGGACATAAGGTATTCATAACTCCGCATCACATGGGATATCAGACTGGCTATCGCGGATACAACTGGAACTTCTTTACGGAAGGAGACCAGACCCCGTTTGTAGAGATGTATTCGCGCCATGGACTGGCAGAAAGCGATCAGGGAGATTACAGTTATCTGCATGACATGGGTCCTCGCCAATGGGAAGGTACTATTCAATGCGGATTGGAGCAAGGTAAAAAATTCGGTATTATGGGTTCGACCGACCAACATGCAGGTTATCCGGGAAGTTACGGTGACGGTCGCATAGGTATCCTTGCGGAATCATTGAGCCGTGATAAAATCTGGGATGCCATGAAGAACCGTCATGTATGCTGTGCCACCGGTGATAAAATCAATATAGATTTTCGTTTGAATGATGCGTTCCCGGGCGATGTCGTACGGGGAAACAGTCGCCGCATTTATCTGAATGTGGAGGGAGGTAGCTGTATTGATTATATTGACATCGTTAAGAACAGAAAGTGTATTGCTCGTTTAAGCGGTCCGTTGTTGCCCGAGATGCCGGAAGGAGATATGGTACGCTGCAAGGTAAAAGTTGATTTCGGTTGGAACCGCGAAGAGCAGTATGTGCATTGGCAAGGAAAGCTGTCCATAAATAAAGGAACTATCAATGCTGTGGAACCTTGCTTCCGTGGCGCCGCTTTCACTTCTCCGCAACCGGGAGAATCTGAGTTTGAGACAAAAGTTAACCGTATTGTGTCTGTTACAAGTAAGGATGCAGAGTTGGATATGTACAGTTCCGAAAAAACCCCAATACCACGACTCCTGCCACGCAAGCTGTCATTCTGGATGTGACTATGCCTAAAGATGGCGTGATTACAGCCGAATTCAATGGCAAGAAATTTGAGCATTCGTTGGGTGAACTTTTGGAAGGTTCCCGTTCACATTTCATGATAGGGTGGCTCAGTGAGGCTATTCTCTTCAACCGTGCAATGCCGGAAAGTTGCTTTACGGTTGAGCATTATATGGAGGATACCCAACCCGAAAGAGATACGGACTATTACTATGTCAGGGTTCGCCAGCGTGACCAGCAATGGGCATGGAGTTCTCCTATATGGGTAGAAAGAACATAATGTTTCCTTATTTGATATAATAAACTATGGAATATGCAATTGGCATTGATTTAGGTGGTACATCTATAAAATATGCTTTGGTGGATAAAGCGGGTAATTCTTTCTTTGAGGGAAAATTACCCTCTTTTGCTTCTGTTTCAGCTGCAAAAGTAATAGAGCAGTTGATAAAAGCTGTCATGTTGTTAAAAGATGAAGCTGCCAAACAAAACTGGACAGTATTGGGCATTGGGCTTGGTACACCCGGAATTGTAGATGAGACGAACCGTATCGTATTGGGAGGTGCAGAAAATATTATCGGTTGGGAAAACATAGATGTGGCTTCTCTTTTGGAAGAACAGATGAAACTACCGGTAGTCGTTGGAAATGACGCCAACCTGATGGGGTTGGGGGGAAGCGAAATATGGTGCAGGGAGGGGGTGTACCCACGTGGTGTTTCTGACAGTGGGAACCGGCATCGGTGGAGCCGTCATCATTGATGGCAAATTATTCAACGGCTATGCCAATCGGGGTACGGAGCTGGGACACGTGCCATTGATTGCTAACGGTGAACGTTGTGCCTGCGGAGCGATCGGCTGCCTGGAGCATTATGCCTCGACTTCTGCTTTGGTAAGGCATTTCAGCACGTTGGCTAAAGAGCGGAATCTGAGTTTTGATATGGAAATAAACGGAGAACTAATAGTCCGCCTGTATCATGAAAATTTTCCGATGGCTGTTGAATGCATGAGTGAACACTTTTACTATTTGGGAAGAGGAATTGCCGGATTTGTCAATATATTCAGCCCTCAACGGATTGTATTGGGAGGAGGGGTTACAGAATCCGGTATTTTCTATTTAGAGAAAATAAGGGAAGTGGTTCGAGAGCATGTTATAGCCGATTGTGCCTTAAATACAGAAATTGTAGCCGCATCATTGGGTAATAAAGCCGGATTTATCGGAGCGGCATCATTAATCTTAAAATGAACGATATATCATGAAAAGTAACAAGAAATGGAGTATGCTGACATTAATCATGATGTTTTGGTTTACTATTTCATTCATTACGAATATTCTCGGGCCGTTAATCCCCGACATTATCCATAACTTTGAACTGAAGGATCTGGCAATGGCAGGGTTTATTCCGACCTCCTTTTTTCTTGGCCTATGCCATCATGTCGATACCGGCAGGTATATTAATAGATAAATATGGAGAAAAGCCGGTGCTATTTACCGGCTTCCTAATGCCATTTATAGGTACTACCTTGTTTGCATGTTTCCCTTTTTACCTGATACTGCTTCTGTCTTCTTTCATCATTGGTTTGGGAATGGCCATGTTGCAAACTGTAATCAACCCTTTGCAACGTGTTGTCGGCGGAGAGGAGAATTATGCGTTTATAGCAGAGTTGGCACAGTTTGTATTCGGAGTAGCCTCTTTTATCAGTCCCTTGGTTTACACTTGGCTGATACATGCACTGGAACCGGAAGTTTATCAGCAGGGACAGAACTTTTTGCTGGATATTCTGGCAAAAGTTACTCCGGTTACTCTTCCCTGGGTTTCTCTGTATTGGGTATTTACAGCACTGTTGTTGGCTATGCTGCTCGTTGTGTCATTCGTTCATTTTCCGCGCATTGAATTGAAAGATGATGAACGCAGTGGTTCCTCCTCTTCCTATAAAAAATTGTTCCGTCAAAAATACGTATGGCTTTTCTTTTTGGGAATCTTCTGTTATGTCAGTACAGAACAGGGTGTCTCTATTTTTATGAGTACCTTCTTGGAACAGTATCATGGCATTGATCCAAGAACTGTCGGTGCACAAAGTATCAGTTATTTCTGGGGTTCGATGACCGTCGGTTGCCTATTTGGTATGTTCTTGCTGAAGCTGATAGACAGTAAACGTCTCCTACAAATATCAGGACTGCTTTCCATGAGTTTACTCTTGATCGCATTGTTCGGTTCTGCAAAAGTTGCGGTATGTGCATTTCCGGCAATCGGTTTCTGCATTTCAATGATGTACTCCATCGTATTCTCACTGGCTCTGAACACAGTAGCCCAGAATCACGGTTCTTTTGCCGGTATTCTTTGCTCCGGAATTGTGGGAGGCGCAGGAGGTCCGCTGTTTGTCAGTCTGCTATCCGATACCACTTCATTACGCATAGGAATGCTCCTTATCTTGGTTTTCATGGGATATATTACGTTTATCGGATTTTTGGGCACATCCACTGGTCAACAATAAGACAGTCAGCCTGAAAGAACTGGTTGGTTTCAAAAAGCAAAAAGTAAAATTACTGAAATGAGAAAGATATTATTAGGCTTACCCGCCTTTTGCCTATTGATGGCATGTGGCAGTTCCGAGCAATCTGCTGTCATAACAGTTTCCGACGAGACATTGATGCACGAAGTTCGTGCAACTCCCTCTCCTGCGAATGGTGCTTGCGTTAAGATGAATCCGCCGCGCTTTATGTGGCCGGATAAATTCCCGCATTTAGGTCCGGTATTGGATGGAGTTCCGGGACAAGTGGATGAAAAACCGAAAGTAGTCTATCGGATTCGTATTTCTCAGGACAAGAACTTTCAAAAGGAAGTGTTGATTGGGAACGCGCCTGGGCTTTTTTCAATCCTTTCCAGTGCCTGGCTCAGGGAAAATGGTACTGGCAATATGCTTACGTCACTCCTGGAGGTAAAGAAGAATGGTCACCGGTTTATCAATTCCATATAGGTAAAGATACACCGGAATTTAATCCGCCCACATTGGAGAAAGTCTTGGCAAAATATACGTCTCACCACCCACGCGTATTATTGGATGCGGATGATTGGGAGGAAATTATAACGAAGAATAAAAATAATCCGGAAGCTCAGGCCATATATGGGACAAAGCTTCCCGGTGCATTTCTCATCCGTTGAAGCATCTTCAGGAAGAGATAGATACAACAAATGTAGTTACATTAACCAATGTAGTACAGCGTGAGTCAGCCCTTATCCGCGAGAGCCGTAAGATTGTGGATAGAGAAGAAGCCAATGTGGAAGCATTGGTACGCGCCTATCTGCTGACGAAAGACAAGAAGTATTATCGTGAAGGCATCAACCGGTTGAGTGAAATCCTTTCCTGGCAAACAAGCAAATACTTTGCAGGTGACTTCAATCTATCCACTTTGCTCTCTATGAGCACATCGGCGTACGACGGGTTCTACAACCTGTTGTCTCCGTCAGAAAAACAGTTATTATTAGATAATATCCGGAATATCGGGAATAAATTCTATAATGAATACGTTAATCATCTGGAGAACCGTATTGCAGACAATCATGTATGGCAAATGACTTTCCGCATTCTTACAATGGCGGCCTTTGCCACAGTTGGTGAGATTCCGGAAGCATCCGTGTGGGCAGATTATTGCTATAATGAATGGATCTCCCGTCTTCCGGGACTGAATAAGGATGGTGCTTGGCATAATGGAGATTCATATTTTCATGTAAATATACGCACACTGATAGAGGTACCGGCCTTTTTCTCCCGTATATCCGGTTTCAATTTCTTTGCCGATCCGTGGTATAACAACAATGCTTTATATGTCATTTACCAGCAACCTCCCTTTTCCAAATCCGGAGGACATGGCAATTCGCATGAGGGACAGCGCACTCCGAATGGAGGTCGCGTAGGATATGCAGATGCGCTGGCACGCGAATGTAACAATCCGTGGGCGGCAGCTTATGTACACGAAATTATGCAGGAAGACCCTGATATTCTGTCGAAAGCTTTTGAAGCCAAACCGGCGGACTTGACCTGGTATCGTTGTACGACAAAAAAGGAGAGGCCTGCTTATAGTAGCAAGCTGTTGGAGCTGCCTCAGTCCAAAGTTTTCAGCCAGACAGGCACTGCACTGATGAACACAGACATAGGACATCACACCAACAATGCCATGCTCTCTTTCCGTAGCAGCCCCTATGGTGCCACTTCCCATGCTTTAGCTAATCAAAACGCCTTCAATACTTTCTTTGGTGGAAAGGCAATTTTCTATAGCAGTGGACATCGTACCGGCTTTACAGATGACCATTGCATGTATGCTTATCGGAATACTCGCGCCCATAATTCCATATTGGTGAATGGTATGGGACAAAAGATTGGAACGGAAGGTTATGGATGGATTCCTCGCTATTATGAAGGAGAAGAAATCTCCTACGTTGTAGGTGATGCTTCTAACGCTTATGGAAAAGTGGTTTCTCCGTTGTGGCTGGAACGTGGGCGCTTGTCTGGTACTCAGTATACACCGGAGAAAGGTTGGGATGAGAATAAACTGGATTTTTTTCGAAGACATATTGTTCAGCTGGGACGTTCGGGTTTGTTCGTTGTTTATGACGAACTGGTTGGTAAAGAACCGGTAGAATGGAATTATCTGCTGCATACGGTAGAACTGCCCATGGAAGTCGCTGAAGAGAAAGACGGATTGCGCATCTTAGGAAAGAACAAGGCAGACGGAGTATCTATAGCTCATCTGTTCTCCTCACAGAAAATGACTTATGCGCAAACAGACACCTTTTTTCGTGGCTGCTGTTGATTGGAAAAAACGACTTGGCAAAACTCTCTCCAATCATTATCATTTTACAGCAACGACAGCTTCTTGCAGCAAAATCTGTTTTCTCAATGTGATTGATGTACATGGAAACAACCGTGCCGATGCTGTAATTAATCGTGAAAGGAACCGCATAACAGTAGAAGAATGGGTTATCGAATGTAATCTGGAAGGTGAAGGTAATGCGTTCTTGTATATAGAGAATAAACAGAACGGTGTTTCGCTGGACTTCAATTATGACTCAAACAAAGGTGCTACGACCATCATAGATCGGGTAGACGGAAAGAAAGTAGAAAAAAGGCTGGTTGATGCCTTACCGGAACTTGAAATATGATATCACTTTAAAACAAAATTGAATTATTGAAATAATATGGTAAAAGAAAATTCAATGAAGTATTTGGCTTGTTTTTCGTTGTTATGCTCTTCTATGGCTTCTGCCATCGAACGTCCTAACATCATCTACATCTTCACCGATCAGCAAACGGCCAGCGCCATGAGCTGTGCCGGAAATCCGGATCTGCACACTCCCAACCTTGACCGTTTGGCAGCGGCCGGTATACTATTTAATAACGCTTATTGTACAGCTCCACTCAGTGGCCCCTCACGTGGAGCTATGTTTACAGGGTACTATCCGGATGCAGTAGGGCTGTCTGTCAACGGATCACCGATGCCCGACTCTCTTAAGGCACAAACACTGGGCACTTTAATAAAGAATGCCGGTTATGATTGTGCCTATGGCGGTAAATGGCATCTTCCTTTACTCGAAGTTCCAGACAAAGAATATGGCTTCGACAATATATATAAACATAGTGATGATGGGCTGGCAGAAGCTTGTGCCGAATATCTCTCGCGCAAACATAAAAAGGCCGTTTTTTTTAGGTGGCTTCCTATGACAACCCACATAATATCTGCGAATATGCACGTCGTCAGAACTTCCCTTATGGAAATATTGATATACCTGATATACGGGATTGTCCGGGATTGCCTGCCAATTTTGCCGAAAAACCCGTATGATGCTGACGTCATTGAAAGTGAAAGAATCAATAACTACAATGTATATCCAACCGCTGGTTTTACCCCCGAAGACTAGGCGTATGTACCGATATACTTATTATCGCTTGGTAGAAAAAGTAGATAGAGAAATAGGAAAGATTATTGATGCCATCGATCGGAATAATCTTTTGGGGAAAAATACAGTGGTAATCTTTTTCCAGCGATCACGGCGATGGTATAGGTGCCCATCGTTGGAGCCAGAAGTCTGCTTTATATGAGGAGATTATCAATATCCCTCTTATTGTAACGCTGCCAGGCAAGAAGAATGCAGGCAAAGTGTTACCCCCAGCTTATTAGTAACGGTGTAGATTTCTTTGCCTCCGTGTGTGACTGGGCAGGTGCCAAAATGCCGAAGGGAGCAGCAGGAAAGTCTTTCCGGAAAATTGCAGAGGAAGGAAATCCGCAAGCTTTACATCAAGAATATATCATCACCGAAACACGGTTTGACGGTAGCAAGACGAGGGGCTGGGTAGTACGTAGCGAACGTTATAAATATGTGCTTTACGATAAAGGAAGATATCGCGAACAGCTGTTTGATATGCAAAATGACAGAGGGGAAATGAGAAACCTGATAATGGAAAACTCATATGGCCAGAAACTGCAAGAATTACGCGATATTCTTGAGAAATGGATGAGCATCTATAACGTACGTCCAAGTCGCCCGAAACTGCATGATGTCCCTGGGAAAACACTTAAAAATGTTCATAAGTAACGTTTGTCTGATGGCTTAATCACAAGGAGGAGTCGAAATGACCAATCAGTTTTATGCCTAGCTGGCATTGTTTAGGTCTCGTGTTTCTCATTCTGATATGAAGCTTGATTAAGAGATCTTTTCAGTGAAAGGTACCGGGCCCTATCAATCTCAACTTGGCAAATGTAACCCTTCGCTTGGCCATGCTGAAGTTTACAATTATGCTTCAAGTTTTAGAATTGAATATCATCGCTTGTATTGAATAGGTGTTAAGTAACTTCTGTTTATAGAATTTTCAAAGCCACCAGGCTCGAAAGGCCGTTTCGGTACACAAAAATCAGTATTACTCACTATCGAAATTTAAAGTACGGAACAGGAAAACAGAAATCCTATAGAGGAAGTTGTTAGGCTTCTTCCAAACGGATAAGATTTTAGCTCAGAGAGAGAAAATACAATAAAATGGCATATGAGATGGTAGGAGCAATCATCTGCATATGCCATCTTACTTTTTTATGACATTTACTGAATATCCCTAATTAAGGGGCTATCTATTTTCGAATAGCCCCTTAATTAGGGATATTATTATAGTAAAATCCTTTTATTCTGAAACTTCATTAAGTTCACTGCTCTTTTTGGCCTTTTATCAGTATGTAAGCGATAGGAGATGCAACGAACAGAGAAGACATTGTTCCGAATACAACACCCAGAATCATAGCGAATGCGAAGCTGCGGATGGAATCACCGCCGAGGATGAAGATACACAGCAACACAATCAAGGTACTTAGTGAAGTATTGATAGTACGTGCCAAAGTTGTATTCAGTGAGTCATTGAACAATTGGAACTTGTCGCGCTTCGGATAGAGACCGAAGAATTCACGTACACGGTCGAAGATTACCACCTTGTCATTGATAGAGTAACCGATAGCTGTCAGGATGGCACCGATAAAGGTCTGGTCGATTTCCAGAGAGAACGGCATCCAGCCCCAACAGATAGAGTAGGCACCCAGGATGATGATGGTATCACAAGCCAATGCGGCTACTGAACCGATACTGTATGCAATATTGCGGAAACGAATCAATATATAGACACCGATGGCAATCAATGCAAGCACAACAGACCAGATAGCGGAGACCTTGATGTCGTCTGCGATACTCGGACCTACCTTCTGAGAACTGATGATACTGCCGCCCGTATGGTTTTCGCGGTCAATGAAGGTTTCCAACGTAATGTTTTGAGTCAATACAGGTTTCAGGGTTTCATACAGGTATGCTTCGATCTCAGAGTCGATATTGTTACCTTCTTCTTCAATGCGGTAGTTCGTGCTGATACGTACAGTCTTGCCGTCTGTACCGATAGCGATAACGCTGACATTGGCATCGCCGAACTTGCTGGAGATAAGTTCACGAATCTGTTCCGGTTCCACTTTGTTCTCAAACTGTACCTTGAAGTTACGTCCACCGGTGAAGTCGATGCTCTGGCTCAGTCCACGGGTAGCGAGGAAAGCGATGCATACAACTACGGCAGCTCCGGTGATGGTCAACCACAGCTTGTTTCTGCCCATGAAGTCGAAGTGTACGTTCGCCATTAGGTTCTTGGAAATCTTGGAAGAGAATGTCAGGTTCAGCAATTTGTCTTTGCCCATGAAATAATCATAGAACAGACGTGTCATGAACACGGCAGTAAAGAACGAAATCAAGATACCGATAATCAGTGTAGTGGCAAAACCGCGGATAGGACCTGTACCGAAGTTGAACAGGATGATACCGGTGATGATAGACGTCAAGTTGGAGTCGAAGATAGCAGAGAAGGCGTTGGAGTAACCGTCAGCCAATGCTTTCTTCACACCCTTGCCTGCACGGAGTTCTTCTTTGGTACGCTCGTAAATCAATACGTTGGCATCCACAGCCATACCCAGCGCCAACACCATACCGGCAATACCGGACATCGTCAATGCTGCCTGGAAAGAAGAAAGGATACCCAACGTGAAGAACAAGTTCAGCACCAAAGCACCATTGGCAACCATACCCGGAATGAATCCGTACATAGAGCACATGTAAACCATCAGCAGAATCAATGCTACGATGAATGACATGATACCGGCATTGATGGAAGCTTGTCCCAGTGAAGGACCTACGATATCTTCTTGTACGATGTGCGCAGGAGCTGGCATCTTACCTGATCTTAACACGTTTGCCAAGTCTTTTGCTTGTTCCGGAGTAAAGTGACCGGTAATCTGTGAGTTACCACCAGTGATTTCATTGTTTACGTTCGGTGCGGAGTAAACGTAACCGTCCAGCACGATAGCGATGCTCTTGCCGATATTCTGCTTGGTGAGCTGAGCCCAACGGCGTGCACCGTCAGTGTTCATGGACATACTTACGGCAGGTTTACCGTAATGGTCGTATTCGTCTTTGGCGCTAACCACTACATCACCTTCCAGAGGCGCCTTGCCGTTACGTTCTGTAGAACGGATGGCATAAAGTTCGAAAGTCTGAGCTTTCGGATCATATTCATAAGGAGATACTCCCCATTTCAGACGCAAGTCTTTCGGCATTTCGGCCTGAACTTCCGGCATGGAAAGGTATCTGTTGATTTCAGCTGTATCCTTGTAGTTGGCATAGGCTACAACAGGACCTTGTCCGCTGGGGTTGACTTGCAAGATTGCGAACAGCGGGTGTTCTTTCTTTATTTGTGCAAGGTCAGCGGTTTGTGTCTTGTTTTCACCCTTTAAAGCAGCGGCAAGACTGTCGGCTGTGCTGGTAGCTTGGGCTACGGCAGGAGCTTCGGTAGCTGCGCTGTCTGCCTCTTCTGCCGGAGTTTCGCTTGCAACGATGGCACGCAACTTGGTGTCGGCAGCTTGCAGATAGGGAGTAACGTCTTTTGCTGTGTATGTTTCCCAGAATTCCAGATTGGCAGAACCTTGTAATAATTTTCTTACACGTTCAGGCTCTTTGATACCCGGAAGTTCTACCATGATACGGCCCATTTTGTCTTCCAAACTCTGGATATTGGGCTGAACTACACCGAAACGGTCGATACGGGTACGAAGTACATTGTAGGAGTTGTCAACAGCTGCCTTTACTTCTTCGCGCAATACTTTCTCAACTTCCGCGTCGGTAGATTTCTGAGTTACCTTGTCTTTTAATTGTTGGGTTGCGAACAGCTGTGACAGCGGAGCACCCGGAGCAAGCTTGTGATACTCTCTGACGAATAGGGTGATCACGTCATCCTGGCTTGTGGTAGCTTGCTTGGCGGCAGTGGCCAATGCTTGGTTGAATGCTTCGTCAGTCTTGTTGTCAGCCAATACTTTGATGACATCGGGTACGGAAACTTCAAGGATGACGTTCATACCACCCTTCAAGTCCAAACCTAAACTGATTTCCATCTCACGACATTGTTTCAGCGTCCAATTGCCGAAATACACTTTCTCATTAGCCAGAGAATCGAGGTAGTCCTGCTCTACTTTCACATCGCCTTTTGCAAACTCTTTGGCCTTACTTGTGTAATGGCGAGTTACAAAAGAGAAGGAGAGATAGAACACACACACCAGTGTGAGCAATATCGCAAAAATCCCTTACAAATCCTTTGTTTGCATGTTACTTTTAGTTATTATGATTACTTTTAATTGATTTCTATTGTATATAAGGCTGCAAATATAGCTTTTTTTCACAATTCTACTTCATACCGCGATTTTTAACATCGGGTCTAATTGAGGCTCAGTTCCTCTGAAGTTTTTATAGAGAGTCATCGGGTCTTCGCTGTCTCCTTTCTCCAGAACATTCTGGCGGAAGAGGTCGGCTGTCTGCTTGTCGAAGATACCGTGTTCCTTGAAAGCTTCGAAGGCATCGTTGTCCAGAACATTGGCCAGAGATAGCTGTAGTAGCCTGCAGCATAACCGCCGATGATGTGGTTGAAGTATGTGGTACGGTAGCGGGGAGCTATTTCCGGAATCAGCCCCAGTTGGTCCATCGCTTCTTTTTCGTATGCAACGACATCAAGACCTTCGGTATCAGTCAGGTTATGCAGGTTCATGTCGAGGATGGCGGCGGCCAGCAATTCGGTAGTCATGAAACCCTGGTTGAATGTTTTCTGGTTCAGTATCTTTTCAATCAGGCTGTCGGGAATGACTTCGCCGGTCTTGTAATGCTTGGCATACATTTTCAACACTTCGGGTTCGGTAGCCCAATGCTCGTTGATTTGAGAGGGGAGTTCCACGAAGTCGCGTACGACATTGGTGCCTGAAGTACCTTTATACTGGCATTGGGTCAATAATCCGTGCAGGGCATGGCCGAATTCATGGAACAAAGTTTCCACTTCGTCGATGGTCAGCAGGGAAGGAGTGTCGCCTACGGGCTTGGTGAAGCTGCATACGTTGCATACCAATGGACGTATGCTGCCTTGTTGTTCGCGGTAATTGCTCATCCAGGCACCACCGCTTTTGCCGGGACGGGGAAAGTAATCTACATAGAAGATTCCTACTTGTGAGCCGTCTGCGGCTTTCACTTCAAACACTTCTACATCGGGATGATAGACGGGGATACCTTCGAGCTTTGTCAGCGTGATGCCATAGAGCTTATTGGCAACGGCAAAGGCGCCTTCACGTACGTTTTCCAGTTTGAAGTAGGGCTTAATCTCTTCTTCTTCGAGGTTATATTTCTCTTTACGGAGTTTTCGGTGTAGTACCACCAATCCCATGCTTCCAGTTTCTCTCCTTTGCCTTCCTTGTCCATCAGCTTTTGCAGTTCGGCTGCTTCGGCTTTTGCTTTGGGGCAGTGCATAACTCCACAAGTTGTTGAGGAAGTCCATCACGGCGGTGGAATTCTTTGCCATTGTATTGTCCAATACAAAGTTGGAGTAACAGTCGAAATCCCAGCAGTTGCGCCTTTTCAAGTCTCAGGCGTACGATGTCGG
>ENA-OQCV01000358-OQCV01000358.1-human-gut-metagenome-genome-assembly--contig:-NODE-358-length-12830-cov-3.524286_pt1 | contig 12830 bp, 16 predicted proteins | sample MGYA00242766_ERZ504592 | MGnify/ENA primary metagenome ERZ504592 (study PRJEB26092, sample SAMD00036315) | human gut metagenome | host: Homo sapiens | study: EMG produced TPA metagenomics assembly of...
GGGAGTACTTGTTGCTCTTTTATCAAATTTTGTGTATATTATAGTACTGGTAGTGGGATACGTAGCGTGCAGGTGTTTGAGGCACTTTAGCGGTCTGCGATGATGAACCCGGGGCTGTACTCTGTACGGTGCAGGAAACTGCGGTTGTAAGACAGTGTAGATTATAGATAGCAGAATAAATTATAGATAGAAAGGAGTTTCAGGATTAAATATGGCAGAAATAAAGAACTCGGAATCAGATATGAGCACTCAGCAGAAAGCTGAGCTGGACAAAGAGAAAAGAAAAGAAGAGAAGAAAGAGGCAAAAAGAGCGAAAAAGGCAGCACTACAGGAAACTGAATGAGCCACCAAAACTTACCGTGCTTGAGGAAGTGGGAAATGCAGTCACCCATGGAATAGGAGCAGGACTTGCCATAGCCGGCTTTGTCCTTCTTCTCCTGAAGTCAGACACAGGGCTCAAAGTGATGGCATCGTGTTTTTATGGAATATCACTGATATTGATGTTTCTTATGAGCTGCCTGTATCACTCATACAAATCCGGGCTAGCAGTCAAGCGTATCTGGAGAAGATTTGACTATTCCTCGATATATCTGCTGATAGGCGGAACATTTGCTCCGATGTACCTTGTGTACTGGGAAAATGTGCTTGGAATAGTGTTGTTCTGTGTGCAGTGGGCGCTTATCATAGCGGGGATCACCATCATATGTGTGTTCGGACCAGGCAGGTTCCGACCGATACACTATACGCTGTACTTCGTCATCGGATGGAGCGCCATCATGTTCATTCCAGACTGGTTCAGAAATGACAAGCCGCTTTTGGGATGGATCGTGGGCGGTGGTATTGTCTATACGCTCGGCATGATTCCATTTGTGAAGGACAGCAAGGGGATGCACTTTATCTGGCATATCTTTGTGATGCTGGGGGCTGCGCTGCATTGGTTTGGAATGTACCTTTATGTGTATTAATAAAAGATAGATAAAAATGGGCCTATTTTCACAGTCCATTTTTCTGTTGCTAGAAGTTGATTACAGACATAAACAATGGTATCCTTTAGTCAGTTATAAACATGATGAGTAAATATTATAAATGCGAGGAGAAAATGCTATGGATAGAGTAGAGAAAATGCTTGGAAGAATGAAAGCAAGTAAATTATACAGATGTGTGGATTGGGATCCGGAGGGTAAGGCGAAGGATCTGGTAGATAAGTTCAACAGTGCTTCGAGGTCTGAGACTATGACAAGAACCGGAGAATATCTTGGAAAATTATTTGCACACATGGGAAAGGAGTGTTATATAGAGCCACCTTTTTATTGTGACTATGGAAACCAATATACACGTGGGAGATTATTTCTATGCAAATACAGGGCTGATAGTTCTGGATCAGTGTGATGTCATCATTGGAGATCATGCATTTCTGGGACCAAGGGTCAATATATACTGTGCATGTCATCCGATAGATGCGATGATCAGAAATACCGGTGTGGAGCTTGGCAAGCCGGTTACAATAGGCGATAATGTATGGATCGGTGGCAATACGGTCATCAATCCGGGTGTGACCATAGGTTCAAATGTTGTCATAGGCTCAGGGTCGGTTGTCACAAAGGATATTCCGGATAGTGTGATAGCGGCAGGAAATCCATGTAAAGTCATAAGAACGATAACAAATAAAGATAAGGAATATTGGCTTAAGCAGCTAGAGGAATTTGAGGCAGACACAGGTGAGCAGGTAAAGCTGGAGCAGGACTGATTCGACATTGCTGCTGTGAGTTGAGATTCCAAAGCGTTTTTTACTATACCACACATCCTAATGAAGATCCAATAAAAGCTATAAAAAAAGGATGAAACAGACTGATAACTTTAAGTTCGACGAGGCAAATGTTATGAATGAATTAGTATATAGAAATCTATCCGAAGATGAAAAACGACAAATATGTGCATGGAAATATGGCGGAGAATACGATTTGTATAATCTTCCTTCTTATGAAGAAATGCAAGTTCGACAGATAGGATTCATGAATCCCCAAAGGGAAAAAAATTTATTATGGTTTTTGGGATGAAAGCATATTGGTAGGATTTGTCAATATATTGGAGGAAAAATGAAGAGGTATTTATTGGAATAGGCGTAAATCCTGATTTGTGTAATAAACATTATGGTCAACGAATGCTCTTGATTACTTATGAGATTTCAAAAAAAGTTATATCCTAACAAGCCGTTGTATCTGGAAGTTCGTACATGGAATATCAGAGCGGTAAAGTGCTATCAAAAAGCAGGATTTAGGATTGATGGACAAGCTTATGAGTTGACAACAGGAATTGGTACCGGAACATTCTATCGAATGATAAGAGAATAGGAAACAGCACATGAAATATGATAAGATAGTGGAAGCAATTTTCATAGAACGTCCCAATCGTTTTATTGCGCGGGTAAAGATTGACGGAGCGGAAGAGGTAGAATTGGTTCATGTAAAGAATACGGGCCGTTGTCGTGAATTACTGCTGCCAGGGGCGGAAGTGATTTTAGAAGATTGCATAGAAAAGAATCCAAATCGAAAGACACGTTATGATTTGATTGCGGTTAAAAGAATGGGATGTGGGTTAACATTGATTCCCAGGCGCCGAATAAAGTGGTAAAAGAATGGCTGATCAAACAGGGGTATGATTGTATTAAACCGGAGTATGCCTTTGGAAACAGCCGGATGGATTTCTATATGGAAAAAGGAAAGCAAAAATATCTAATGGAAGTCAAAGGCTGCACCCTTGAGATAGACGGAGTTGGATATTTTCCGGATGCCCCGACGGAAAGAGGAGTTAAGCATTTACGGGAACTTGCAGCTGCGTGCGGACAAGGATATAAATGCTTGATTGCATTTGTGATTCAAATGGAGGAAATCAGTGAAGTCAGGCCGAATACGGCAATGCATCCCGAATTTGGCATTGCACTGGAGGAGGCAAAGGACGCAGGTGTTGAGGTGCTTTCCCTGAAATGTCATGTTGGGATGGATAGGTTGGAAATCATAGGAGAAAATGAGCCTTGAGGGCAAGGCTCTAAGGGAGAGAGAAATCTATGATACGAGAAATTGAGAATAGAAGAAGTATAAGAAAATATAAGCCAGATGAGATCGAAAGAAAGTTAATTGAAGAGATCATATACAGTGCTTCCCTTGCACCATCTGCTAAAAAACGGCAGCCTTGGAAATTTATTGTATATCAGGGAAAGAAAAAAGATAAACTGGTTGATGTCATGCGTCATGGTATAAATTACAGAAAAAACCGACTCATGAACTTATGCCGGAATGGGCATTTGCCATACCGGATGCTGAGAATACAGTCAGAATCATGCAGGAGGTCCCATGCCTTATAGCAGTGCTTAATACCAATCAGCATACTCCATTTGCAAGCATTGAAAATGAAAAGCGAATTGTTGAAATATGTGTTCGCTGTCCATAGGTGCAGCGATTGAAAATATGATTCTGACAGCAACAGGGTATGGATTAGGTACTTTGTGGATTGCAAATACTTGTTTTGCCTATAATGAGCTGATGGATTTTATCGGAACAGACAGCCAGTTGACAGGAATTGTTGCGGTTGGCTTTGCCGACGAAGCTCCGGACAAAAGACCGAGGAAACCCTTCGAAGAAATCGTTGAGTACAGATAGGTAAATCGTTAAGGAAAGAATCGAAGGTGGTGCAAACGAAAAAGCAGTATTGAGACTTTTCATTAACTGCCCTTTCGTTTGCATCAATTTCGATTTTTTTCTGGTTGAACAAAGCGCGTCAACTCTATATGGACTTTTAATTCTGACACTCTATTTATAATAGGATAGCATGTACACATAGAAACACATAGAATTTATAATTCAGTCCTGTATTATGACACCAGAAATAAGCCTCCCTAAGGAAGCTGAAAAAAATATACAGTTATGATACGTTAACAGAGCATATGTGGTTTTGGTTTTATAAAATGTTGTTCTGTAGGCAGAGGAATAATCTTACCACCACAGGAAGAGCACTTGCATATATCTTTATTATAAAGAAGACGGATAATGGCAGGTGCATCCATATCTTTCAGCTTGGAAATATATTTTTTGCAACCAAGGATGTTTCTGCATAGGGTAATCTTTTTCTTCTTATTTCTGGATGAAAGAAGACCATAGTGCCTGATACGTACAAAACGTTTTGGAGGAACATGCATTAAAAATCGACGGATAAATTCCTCGCCGGATATGGTGATCTCTTTCCAAAGCCCTTGGTTTTTGTAATCTTTAGCAGAAAATGTAACTGTAGATTCTGTCATGTCTTTGATACGGTAGTTGCTGATAGCAATCCGGTGGGTGTATTTTCCAAGGTATCTGATGACAGATTCGGCACCGTCAAATGGTTTCTTGCAATAAGGAATCCATTCCTTTGCATAGCAGGTATTTAACAATTCCTTGAAAGTATAGTGATTTTTGTAAGGTGCAGCCGATCCATGAAATTCAAGCCTGTCATTTTCCCAGAGCTGCTTAAGTTCAGCCATGTATTTTCCACGAAATGTTTTTGAGATTACCTTAATCGGAAGGAAAAAATCTTTCCCATTGTCTTTCCAATGATTTTTCACATCCAGCCCTCCACCAAGAACAATCGCATGGATATGAGGATGAAAGTTCATGGTACTTCCCCATGTATGGAGGATACAAATATAGCCGATATCAGTCCCAAGATATTTACTGTCAGCAGCAAGTTCACTGAGAGTATCTGAAGCCGCATGATAAAGAGCAGCGTATAAGAATTTCTGGTTGCTGTAGATAATGGGATTGAGTTCTTCCGGAACTGTAAAAACCACATGGAAATAAGGAGCATCTAAGATATCCTCCCGCCGTGCATCTACCCATTTTTCTTTTGGAAACTCCTGACACATAGGACAGCATCTGTCACGGCAGGAGTTATAGTGGACTGATATGCAGCCGCAGTCCTCGCATACGCTTACATTCACACCAAAGGCGCCGGTTTTGCAATTCATGATGTGATAAGCGGCCTTTCGCTGAGCGGGAGAAATACTATGTGTGGATTCAAAAGATGAATAAAAACGATGAAAAACATCCTGAATCGTACAATCCTTACTCATGATTCACCACCTTCCGGGTTGTCGAACGGGCTGCGGATACCAAGAAGTGTCTTGTTGCTCACATGAAGGTAAACATCTGTAGAGCGAGGATCAACATGTCCCAGAAGTGACTGGATATATTTTATATCTGTGCCACTTTCGAATAAGTGGCTGGCAAAACTATGACGGCACGCATGAGAGGAAACATGACGGTTAATGCCGGCGAGTTTAGCACTTTTCTTAAAGAACTGGTTAACACCGGTTATATCAAGATATCCACCGGTCCAGGAACTTGGAAAAACGGATATCTTTAGGGCGACCACATTTGTACCAATACTCAGTGAGAAGGTCTAAATTTTTTCGAGACAGAATCGTATACCTGTCAATTCTGCCTTTGGTTTCACGAACATGAATTGTCATGTTGGTACGGGAAATGTCATCATAATGGAGATGAACGACCTCCGATACACGTAATCCAGAAGAATACATAGTTGCAATAATCGCTTTATGTTTCAGATTCGGAGTGGCATCAATGATTGCATTTATTTCATCGCGGGACAGAACAGCAGGAAGATTGCGCTCTCTTTTCATAGCTGGAACAGTGTCATCATCCCAGACAGTCTTCAGCACCTTTTTATATAAGAACTTTATTGCAGACCGATAGTGATTGTGAGTTTCAGGAGACCTTCCTTCCAGACGTTTGGCTGTAAGAAAACTTTCCGCATCTTCAAGCGTAAGATCAGAAACGTTTTTTCCAATCCAACGAAGGAAGTAACTGACATCAGAGCAATACAGTTGAATAGTTCTTTCACGCAGGTTACGTTTTTCCGCTTCATTGCGGATAGATTCAAAAATATCTTTATACATAATAAAACCTCCAGAATAAGTAGTGTTAATAATTACATCTACCTATTCGGAGGTGCATTAGCGTCATAATTCCGATTGCGGAAGAGACTGGAAAATGTTATTCTTATCATAGGCAGTGGAGCTTTCTTAGTTCAGTTGTTTCGTGTGGTAACTTAACAATAACGGATTATGGAAAGTAATTCCACTGCCTTTTTTAATAAAAATAAAACTGCGCCACAGCCTTGGCAGGCCATCGCGCAGCGATTTTGTTCAATCGGAATTTATTGGCGCAGTTATCGCTCGATTTGATGTAAAACCATGACAATATGCAGTTGCTACCGTGGGTTGCGTAATTGCATACCAAGATGTATAGTATTCTACCGGCTAATGGGGTATGCTCTGGGTGAAAGGAGGAGAACATGGCACTTTCAGAAAAACTATACGAACTCCGAAAGAAAAGAGCTCTTTCACAGGAGCAGCTTGCCGAGCAATTAGGCGTGTCCAGACAAGCTATATCAAAGTGGGAGTCTGGAGTTTCCCATAGTTAAAGATACCACACCAAATATAACGAATCCACGCTTATATGATACTGCATGAAAAAAGGTACTTGATAAAAGCAATGAAGCGCAATATCAAGTACCTTTTTGATTTGTTTTTTACATGGTTATTAAGAGAATTACTCTTATTCCGAAGTCCTCAATCGTTCCACCACAGTTCCTTTGTTAAAGAAGTGGAGAACGATCAGCGGAATGACCGCAGCCAGCAACAGATAAAGCACGCCGATGACCAAAGCTGGAACCAATGTAATGTGCAGAGTAAAGAACCACATAGATGGCGAGTTCAAGACATTTTTCAGCACCGTCACAGCAAGCAGCAGCGCAACCACTCCACCAATGATGTCTGCACCAGCGGCATAGTAAACGCCTTCATAAACCATCAGCCTTTGAAGCTGGCGATTTGTCATACCGATACTCTGCATAGTCGCAAACTCATGGCGACGGGTAATAATATTGGTGATGATCATATTTGTAAAGTTAATCAATCCTGCCAATGCCATGATACAGCCAATCAGACTACCTACAACCCAAACCATACTTGCAACAGAATTTAATTGTTCTTTCAGTAATTTTGTTGAGGTATAGGTAACAGAGGGGTTCTTTTCAACATAACTGCTCAGAAAGTCCTCCATTTGCGGATGCAGAGAAGCATCCATATTAAATCCATAGTTCAACAGGGTCGGGGTCGTGTAAATCTGTTTGAATACGGTGTCTGGTAAATACACAAAAGGCGCATCGCCGCCAATATGCATCGTAGCCGTAGTTGTTGTCGGCGTTTCGTCCTCAGTCCCAACGGTGCAGGCTTTTGCCAGAATTGTGCAGGTTTTGACTAACTCACCATCCCTGTAAAAAAGAAATGCTATCACCGATCTGCAACTGCTCTGACAGGGATGTTGTTTTCGGGCCACCACTCAGTCGGTCTAATCGGTTTCCGATAATGACATATTCTCCGGTTAGCATTTTCTGTTTCAGTACATTAGGATCTGTTTCACCATCATAAATCATCATGTCAGACCAAAAATGTTCGGAAGCGCCATAGACATTTCCAAAGAAAAGATTTTCTGCATCCGGGGCAGTATTCAGCGCATAATTCCCGAAAGACTTGCTAATCCCATTTTCATATTCAAAAGTATTTGTGCAAGTAAGTCCCTCAAAGCCGTAATCCACAAGCACGTTACCGTCATCTACGGTGTTACGGTAAAGATACCGTTCTTCTTCCAGACCGTTCTGCTCACGGATCATATCTACTACTTGCTGTGGAAGTGCATCTTCGTGATGTCTAAAGCCCTCCTGAACATTGACTGCAATCGAATTGTAGACGGTAAAATCTGCTTTTTGTTGTGCGGGTAATCCACTTTTCTTCATCCATACTCTGTGTCACGATGATAATAGAGTTGAACAGAACGATACACAAAAGCATAGAAACAACAATGAATACACAACGGCGTCTGTTACGTCCTAAGTTAGAAAATGCCATGTGAGAGAGCTTTGCTCCACTGATTCGTGTAACCGTTTTCTTTTTATAATCATCCTGCTCCGTATAACGAATTGCCTCCATGGGAGATACTTTTGATGCCTTTTTGGCCGGTTTGCGGGTACTGATAAACACTGTCAAAATCGTAAACAATGCGGCTATAACAAATAGCATAGGAGATGCCGATGCCTGCAAACTTGCCGTAGAATACTCATAACTGAAAATTCGCATTACTACCGGAAGCAACGCCCGGCCTGCAAAGAACCCGGCAATTAAACCAATGGGCAGCCCAATCAGGGTCAGCCATACCGCCTGCCGATTGACGATGCTCTTAATTTGCCGCGTAGAAGTACCAATCATCCGCAGTAAGCCATATTGCCGAACATCCTGCATAACGGAAATATCAAAAATATTATAAATCAGCAGATAGCCGCACAATACAAACATCAGCACAAATACTACGGCAAATAAGATGGACTCCGGAGAAATCATGGCTTTTCCCATCTGGTTTTCAACAGAGAGGATAAAGTTATCCGCAGACATATCCTTTGGATTGCCCCCGATGGAGTAGACAAAGTCATCCATCTGCTTCTGAATGTTCGTCTTGTCTTTCAGCACAACATCAGAAAAAGTAACCCCTGAGATTTCTCCATCCACTGCGCGGGTATTTTTCACCACATCCGGATTATCTTTTACAAACTGCTCCGAAAGAACGGCCACACTGACCATATCGTTGCTTGCTTCCCACCAGCCGGAAAGCACCATATCATAATGATAAGTTTTTCCACGCAGTTCAAATTCCAGCGGAACTTCTGCTCCGATCTCCGGCTCCACACCAAGGGCTTTCAAAGCCAGTTCGGTAGTAGCAATTTCATTCGCCTTTTCCGGCGCTGAACCATGCGTTGGCACACAGAATGTAAGTTCCTGCTGTATGCTGTCCGCATAGTTTAATTCAACAGAATGACCCACGGCGTTGCTTGCATAGCCAATCGTCCGCCGATGACCTGCCTGCTCCACAAAATCACTGTTTTTCAGTTGCTCAAACTGTTCCTCTGTCATGTACCCAAAGGTTCCATCTGCCTTACTGCCTTTCTGCATCTGCATAGAGAGCTGCATGGAGGATACCATGTTAAATGCCAGTGAAGTGATGGATGTAAACAAAAATGCTGTCAGAACGATCGCAAGAATCGCCGCCAGATTACGAACCTTATTCTTCTTGAAATATTGTTTAGACAGCCGCTTGATGGTTTTTGTATTATTATTGCCAAATAGAATGTCATTCATAGTCCCGCCCCCTTTACTGCACGATCTTGCCATCCTCAATCCGAATGATACGGTCGGCAAGCTGGGCAATCTCATTATTATGAGTAATCATCACGAGGGTTTGGTGGAATTTCTGACTTGTGGTTTTCAAAAGCCCCAGCACATCAGCGCTGGTCTTGCTGTCCAGGTTGCCGGTGGGTTCATCAGCCAAAACAATAGCGGGTTTTGACACCAAGGCGCGGGCAATGGCTACGCGCTGCTGCTGACCGCCGGAGAGGTTATTGGGCATATTGTTCAGCTTATCCTCCAGCCCCAGCATCTGAACAACTTCTTTCATAAACTTCTTGTCTACCTTGTTTCCGTCCAGCTCCACAGGCAGCACGATGTTTTCATAGACATTTAGCACCGGAACCAGATTGTAGTTCTGGAAGATGAAGCCGATCTTTCTCCTACGGAAGATAGTAAGCTGCTCATCTTTTAATGTGGAGAGTTCACGCCCATCCACAATAACCTTGCCGGAGGTAGGCACATCCAGCCCGCCAATCATATTCAGTAGTGTAGATTTACCGCTGCCGGAGGTTCCTACGATAGCAACAAATTCGCCCTTTTCAATGGAGAGGGTCACACCATCCAAGGCTCTGGTAATGTTCGGCTTTGCACCATAATACTTTTTTCAGTTCAGTCGTTTGCAAAATGCTCATAAAGAACACCATCCTTTCTTTTTGATAAATCCATTATAACGACCAAACCTCACAGAAATGTCACAGCCAGCATAATAAATTGCCCTGAAATGTCACAATCCTGTGACATTTCAAAAAAAGCAGGTTATTCATGGGGAAGAAAAACGGAGAATGTTGAACCTGTTCCTACTTGAGAAGTTACTTGTATATAACCGTTCTGTAAGCTAATAATTTCCCTTGCAAGATACAACCCAATGCCGATTCCCTCTATATCGTGGACATCTTCTTCCCGATAAAAGCGCCTAAAAATTGCTCCTTGCTGGTTTTCGGGAATACCTTTGCCGGTATCGGTAATGCTGACTTTCAGGTGCATTTCCCAGCTTTCAACGCAAACACGAATAGAACCGTACTCCGGCGTGTACTTAACTGCATTATCCAATATGTTAAATAAGGCTTCTGCTGTCCATTTGCGGTCATGGGAAACAACCAATGTTTCCGGGCAGTTTACTTCAACTTGTATGTGCTTTCTTTCAGCGTTCAGAAAAATACCGCCCAGCGCCATAGCAAGAGTATCATAGATAGGTTGCTGTTTCTTTTCAAGTGAGATAACGCCAGTTTCAAGTCGGGAAGTTTTTATCATAGCCTGCATTAAGAAATCCAGTTTATCAAGCTGTGTGCCACTGGCAAGTAGAAATTCCCGCTGTTTATCCGGTGGCACTTCTTGTTCTAATAAGGTGGCATTTATCATTTTTTAAGTTTGCTATCGGTGTCTTTACCTGATGAGAAATATCGGAAATTAACTCCTGTAAGTCAGCTCGTTCACTGGCAACGCTGTTTTTGCTTTCCTGCATAACCTCATAAAGACGCACCAGCCGATGATTGATTTTATAAAATAGGTTTTCTTCTTCGGCAACCTGTGATACATCTATTTTTCCATTCATCATTTCGTCTAAGGTGCAGCAAAGCATTTCAGAAAACAAAGTCAGCTTTCGCCGTATCAGTATCACAAAAGCAGTAACACAAAGTAGAAAAAGCAGACCAAAAGCCATGCTACAAAATACCACAGACATTTCTTTGGTCAGGATATATAGAACCGAAAACATGACCACTGATAAAAGTAAAATGGTAGTTGCCAGTATTATGCAGACTTTATTTAAGGAGAGATTTTTTGAAATCATTTTTGCGCTCCTCCAATCCACATATAGCCCATACCGTAAACGGTTTTGATGTAGGAATGCTGGTTCGTTTCAATTTTACTGCGGATGCGGCTGATCGTTGTGGTTAGTGCGTGTTCATCCACATAATTTTCATCTACATCCCACAGCTTTTCAAGCAATACCTGACGTGTCAGGACAGTTTGAGAATTTCTTGTCAGCACTTTTAATAAACGATATTCCAACGATGTAAGGGTAATCGGCTGTCCTGCGAGACAGGCTGATAATTCGGAAAAATTGATATACAAATTCCCGTCATCGTAGAAATCGCCGCCGGATTGTGCTGAAATGCGGTTCAGTAAAGCAGATACTTTCTTTTGGAACACGCTGATAGGAAAGGGCTTTGTTACATAATCATCTGCGCCCAATTCAAATCCTTTCAGCATATCGCTTTCCATATCATTTGCGGTTAGAAAAATCACGGCGGTATCAGGACGGCGTTCTTTTACCTCATGGCATATATCAAACCCGTTCCCATCTGGCAGATTGACATCCAAAACGATTAAATCATAATCCTGTTTTTCAAGAAATCTTATGGCAACAGCCTTTGACATAGCCCCATCCACGGAATATCCGACAGCCGACAGATTATAGCTTAATGTCTTATTCAAAAGCTGGTCATCTTCAACAACCAGTATTCGCATAGTATCACATCCTTTTTCTTTTTATAGTATCAGCAAAATGTCACAGAAACCTCACAACGAGAAAAAAATTTAATATTCTGTCAGTTCCACAATTACATTACTCTGCTGATACAGCCAGTCCGTAAATTCTTTCGGGCTGGCTGTTCCTGTTTTTTACAGTCTTTTTTTCTCTGTAAGGCTTCTTTCTTAAAGTCGGAAAAGGCAGCCTGTATTTTTTCCAGACGGTCAGCCGGAAAGCCTGCGGTATTTTTTGCCCGGTTTATTTTGTTGCGCCAGTTCTGGCATTCATTTTTATAAAGCAGGTCATAGTTATTTTCTCTTGCCCTCTCGTCAAATTCCCGTTTGTTCTGAAGCGCCTGTGCTTTGCGGCACTTGTCGCTGCACAGCTCATACCGCTGGCTCTTTGCCAGAAAATATTTCCCGCAGACCTTGCACTGCCGGAAGCAAAGCCCCCAGTCATTCAGCCGGTTCAAATAATAGGTAATCAACGGGTAGAGGGACGCATAGGCAGACACACATTCTTCTGTGCGCCGGTTGTCCGGGAACCAGAGGTCAAGCCGGGTATCTTCTGACGGTGCGCCTTTGAAATAAAGGCTGCCAGCTTGAAAATGTTTCGGTTTTCCTGTCTCCCTGTCAAAGCTCATGGCTTCGTTATGGAATACCCCGGTCAGGCTGCTCATTTTATCCATGAAGCGGTCACAGGCAGCGTTACGGTCACGGGGTTCTCTGGCAAGCAGATAGCTGTTCCAGATACGGAACGCTACATACATTTTCAGAGGATCGTTGCTAAGATATTTTCCCCAGAGAAATTCGCTTGCCGCCTGCTCCAGCTCCGGCTGTTTCCATCTGTTGGAGTGGAGGGCTTGCCGCAGCGGAGAAAGCCCATATAAGTTCCAATCTCTGTCCGTGTCATGCTCAAAGTTTATCAAAAAAGTTCCCAGTGGGCGTGTCATATCACAAAGCACCTCTGCGTTTTGGCTCCCGTTCAGCCGGAAGCGGATCTGCTGTTCTTCCCCAATCAAAATCCGCTCTTTCATTTTCTTCCTGTCCAGCGTCAGGACAAACAAAA
>ENA-OQCV01000359-OQCV01000359.1-human-gut-metagenome-genome-assembly--contig:-NODE-359-length-12821-cov-2.798487_pt1 | contig 12821 bp, 13 predicted proteins | sample MGYA00242766_ERZ504592 | MGnify/ENA primary metagenome ERZ504592 (study PRJEB26092, sample SAMD00036315) | human gut metagenome | host: Homo sapiens | study: EMG produced TPA metagenomics assembly of...
TTATTCAAGAGTTTTGAAAATCGAACTTTCTATAATGTCAGTAGAAAGGAGGCAAAATCAATGCCATTTATTTTAACAAACAAACGGGCTTACTAAAAAAGATCGGTAGTAAGACACTTGTCACTGATGTTAATATTCATATCCCCAAAGGGGAAATTTATGGTTTTCTCGGTCCTAACGGAGCTGGTAAAACCACGGTGATGAAGATGATTACTAACCTTTGGAAACCTACCAGTGGTACGATTGAGGTGTTTGGAGAGGTATTGACGCCAAAAATCCTATGAAGGCTTAAAAAGAATGGGAAGTATCATCGAGTTCCCAACCTTTTATGACCACATGACCGGGCGTGAGAATTTACAGCTTCATTGTGAGTATATGGGCTATTACAATGTTGACAGTGTTGAGAGTGCGCTGCAAATGTTGGACTTGACCGCAGCCGCCGATCAGCCGGTCAAGAGTTATTCCCTCGGCATGAAAGAACGCCTCGGAATTGCAAGAGCCATTATGTGCAAGCCAGAACTGCTTATTCTCGACGAACCCACAAACGGCCTTGATCCAGCAGGGATGAAACAGATCCGTGATTTATTAAAAACACTTTGTTCGGAGTACGGCATTACCGTTATGATTTCAAGTCACATTTTATCTGAAGTGGAGAGTATTGCGGATACAATTGGTATTATCCATCGCGGAAAAATGATGAAAGAAATTCGTATGCAAGATATTGAGGAAATGAACCTCAATTATGTGGAGCTTTCTGTAACGGATGAAAAGCGGGCTGCCTATGTCTTGACTGAAAAGTTGGGTCTGCAAAATTTTAAGATTCTTGACAGCGGTAAAATTCGCATATATGACCATGCAGCGTCTACCCAGCAGTTAACGAAAATACTGGCTCTGAATGATGTCGAAGTTGTGAGCATTGGAAAGAAATCTGAAACGCTGGAGGACTACTTCTTGAAGCTGACCGGGGAGGTGAAATATCATGCTTAAACTCATTAGGCTGGAATGGAAAAAGAATAATGTAGGCAAGTACATTCGCAATGTGGTTATCGTGTCGGCTCTGATCTGCCTGTTCATATTTGCCCTTTGCTATTTGGGAATTGCCAATGATCCTGATACGGGTGTTCCTGATGCGGCGCCGGGTAACAGTGCGATTTCTTCCTCTATCGAGCTGTTTACAAGCATGGCTTTTCTGGTGTTTACCAGTGTCATGTTGTCCACATACATTGTGAGCGCCTATAAAAACAAAACCATGAGCTTAATGTTTTCGTATCCAATTAAGCGACAGAAAATTCTCATTTCTCAAATGTTAGCTGTATGGATTTTCAATTTCGTGGCTCTGGTGCTGACAAAACTATTGATTTACGGCTGCATTTTACTTGGTTCACAATTCATGGTTTCCTCATTCCCACTGGACTACAATATGGCAAGTATGGGGTTCTATATTCAGTTACTCTTAAAGTCCGTTGTCATTGTAACCATGAGTTTTATCGCCTTGTTTATTGGTATGGCTATGAAGTCCTCAAAAGCTACCATCGTATCATCTTTTCTGCTGATCTTTTTGACACAGGCTAATGTGGGCGATTTTTCTTTGGCGGATAATGCCATTCTTCCTGTTGTACTTATGGTACTTTCCTTAATTTTTGCATTTCTCTCGATTTACAATGTAGAAACTAAGGATTTGACATAAATGCTCAACGAAATGAAAGTTCTTATAGTGAATGCCAATTATAAATTGATATTAAGAGTTAAATTAAACTGCCGGACGACGGCAAAGAAAAAAAGCCGTCGTACAGCAGACACATTTCCACGCGCCTATGAAACGGCGGCTTTGATTTTCAGAGCCGCCGTTTCTTTGCGTCTACACAAACCAAATGACGACTTGCAGGGACACGGTAGCCGATTGGAGGTTATTTTGCCGTGTCCTTTTCTCTTTTTCGCAGTATCCATGATCTGCACCAGTTAAAAAAAGCGTAGCTCCTCCATCGGAGCAGTCCGGCTTTGAATGTGAAATTAAACAGTACATAACCGATAATATATTTTCGTGCGCTTGTGCGGCTTCTTGTCGCGCAGGCGCATTTTGCTTTCCAGACTTCGAGACAAAGTGTCCCGAGGTGCGGTGCCGTTCTCCGCCGTTGCTCCATTTCGTTCCCGACCAACCCCGAACAAACTGAAATGGAGGATTTTACGATGACTACTATCAATTTGAAAGATTTTTATTATTGGTACACGCAGGATCAGCTTATCGAAGTTTCTGACGAGGTGGCCGAGGTATTCAAGGCCGATGCCCGCTATGAAATGGCCTACCAGCGGCGGCTCTCCCGGCACAAGGCGCAGTATTCTCTGGACTGCGATGACGGGATTGAATATTCCGCTTGCCTGCATGAGCCGACCCCGCAGGAGCTCCTTGAACGGATGGAAACCTTTCTTCGTCTGTGGAACGCTCTCAATTCTCTGCCGGAGATCCAGGGCCGCAGAATTGACGCACATATCATTCTTGGCAAGTCGATTAAGGAAATTGCCGAGGCCGAGGGCGTACATGAGGAGTCTATTCGCCAGTCGATCAAGCGTGGCCTTGAACGCATGAAAAAAAGCTTTTTCGATTTTTTGCTTCTTAACCCACTTGGAATTGATGAAAAAATTGTCTCGGTTTATGAGAGGAGGTTTTCTTCCTAACGCGAGGGAATAACGGCAACCCTGAGTAAGTACGTGGAGCCAGACGGTGGGTGCGCGGTGACATTTCCCAAAAGAGATTGAGCGAACAACACCAACACTGTAAATGGGCCCGGCCATCCCAAGGCCATGATCCGGCGCTGAACAGGTTGGCTGCCTGTTCCTCCGGGCTTGTCGCTTTACTTGCGTTGAGAGCGCCGCACAGAAAATAACGATTGTCTTTGGACAGGCCAAGTAAATATGTGCGGCGCTCTCTAATATTCAAAAACTATAATAAACCTCGAGACAAAGTGTCCCAAGGTGGAGTAAGGCAACAGGCCAGCATCCCGGTGGTGCTGGCCTGTTGCGTTTCCCCACCAAACAGCGGGAGGCGTTCTATCAATCTGCGAAGGAGGTTTACCGTGAAATTAACTACACAGGAACTTGAACAAATGAGAAGCGTTGACATTGGCGCGGTGGCTGCCGAGTCCCTGCCTGATGTGAGCGGTATGACCTTTGACAATGCGCTTTCCCGAAAGGAGCGCATCTCTCGATTTTTGCAGACTGTCAAAAATCCATACTGCTTTTGCATCGGTGGTGTTGGCGTGAAAATTGAATTTGCTGAAAGCGGGCCATCTCTCCAAGACAAGCTGACGGATTTCCTGCTGCGGCAAAGAAGCGGGCTGTAACTTCGGTTACAGCTCGTTTTGCTTCTTCGAGACAAAGTGTCCCGAAGCGGAGGCATCCTTGTTGTCCTCCCCGGACAGAGTTATAATATAAGTGTAATGTGATAGGGAAGGAGGAACAATGGCACGAGCAAAAAATCAGAGGGTATCAGCAGAGTTTCTCTCCCTCTTACACAATCCGCCGCTGGCGGCTGGGCATCTATATCCGGCTTTCAAAGGAAGATTTGAAAAAAAGGAAAAGACGATAGCAACAGCGTAAAGAACCAGCGTGACCTACTGAACGATTTTTACCGACGCAACATTGACGAGTTTGAAAGCATCACGGAATATGTGGATGATGGTCATACTGGAACGGACGCCAACCGTGAAGATTTTCAACGGCTCTTGGCGGATGTCATGAGTGGTAAAATCAACTGCGTTATAGTAAAAGACCTGTCCCGCTTCGCACGAAATTATAGCGATGCCGGAAGTTTGATCGACAACCTGTTTGTTCAAATGGGTGTTCGCTTTATCAGCCTTGCTGAGAATGTGGACAGCTACAAGAACCCCGACAGCGTTTCAAATATCATCGTTCCCATTACAAATGTGATGAACGATAATTACTGCTATCAGACTTCCAAAAAGATCCGGCAGGTATTTGATTACAAACGGCGCAACGGCCAGTATATCGGAGCATTTGCTCCTTACGGCTATGTAAAGCACCCAAAGGACAAGCACAGGCTGATTGTTGATCCCGATGCTGCTGAAAATGTCAAACTCATTTTCACAATGCTTATTCAAGGGTCATCAAAACGTGCTATCGCGTTGTACCTGAACGAACACGGCGTACCGAGCCCCTCGGCTTACAAGGTACAAAAGGGCTTGCCTGTTTCGACAAGAGGGTATGACGATCCTATGTGGGGAGCCCGCATGATCCACTCCATTCTTACCAATCCGACCTACACCGGGGACTTGGCCCAAGGCCGGAGCCGGGTGAAAAGCTACAAGGTACACCAGATTGAAGCGGTTCCCCGTGAGGAATGGGTAGAAGTCGCTGGAACGCATGAGGCCATTATCGACTATGAAACTTTCGATAAGGTACAGGCTCTCTTACAGCGTGATACCCGTACTTCCCCGAAAGGCCGTGAGGTACATTTATTCAGCGGCTTTCTGAAATGTGCCGATTGCGGGCGGGCCATTACCCGATGCGTTGGCAAGAACAACAATGTATATTATTCTTGCTCAACCTACAAGAACCGTTCCCGGACAGCCTGCACCATGCACTCAATCAAGCATGAACGGCTGGAGGCTGCTGTTTTGTTCGCTGTACAGCATCAGGTACATTTGGCTGTTTCCTACTCGGAAATCGTCACGCAGATCAATTCCGCTCCAATCAAAAAAAGCCAGTCTTACCGACTGGACGATCTGATAGCTGCAAAAGAGCGGGAACTGACAAAGATAACACGCTACAAGCAATCTCTTTATCAGGACTGGAAAGACGGTGAAATCACCCAGCAGGAATACCGGGATATGAAGGCTGACTATGAACGGCAGACTTCTGATATTTCCGCGGTGCTTACCCGGCTGAACGCTGAACGCGCAGAACTGGCAAACGGTGTGGACAACGAGCATCCTGCACTGGTAGCCTTTATGAAGTATCAGAACATTGAAGCCCTCAACCGTGAAATCTTGGTTGAACTTGTGGACTATATCAAGGTCTATGAAAACGGCAATATCAGCGTGAAATTCAAATTTGCTGACGAGCTCCGCAAGATTGCAGAGTACATTGAAATTAACACTACGGAAGATACCGCAGTAGCGGGCTAACCCCCGCTACAAACCCCCTTTTGACAGTGTGTTTTTCCTAATAGGCGCTAATCATAGGAAAAATAAACAAAACAGCCTCGGATGGATCTTTATTCTTGCGGGAATGGTTCTGCTGTTTTTTGAGTATTATTCTGGTTCTTTTAATGGCTGGCAATACTATAGATGATTCGGTAGCCGTTGTAGAATCTACTGTAAATGTCGAGAAGGATATTCCGGAAACAGATATGGGAGACTTAGTATACCATGAACCGGCAACAGAAAATATTGTTATGCAGGGCGGATTCGGCTATGTCAACAATGAACTGTTAGTGACATTGGACAGTGCTGACAGCCTTCCGCAGCTAAAGGAATATCTTACAGGCATTGGCGGCGAAGTCGTGGGCGAGATCCCATTGACGGCGGACTATCAAATTATGCTTCCCGGTACCTATACAGAGAAAGAACTGGGAACGATGATCGAGCAGGTCAAAAGCCTGCCGTATGTGGAACGTTCTTCTCTGAACTATGCGTTTGAGCTGGAAGACGCTTCAAACCAGTACTATCCTGATGATAAAAAGTGGGACGATTGGGATACAACCGGTGGTAATAACTGGAATATGAAAGCTATTGATGCACCGGGTGCGTGGGTGTATCGAAATCAGATGGGGCCCGTTAATGTTGGTGTGATTGACGGAATGTTTTATACATACCATGAAGACTTGAAGAATGTTTTTCAGGAAATGCCACTTGGAAATGTAACGGATATGGGAGAAGAAAGATACAATGGAGGAGGAAATTGGACAGATCAAGACCATGCAACTCATGTTTCGGGAATTATAGGAGCAGAATTTAATAATAGAAAAGGTGTTTGTGGTGTTGCACCAAATGTTAAATTATATGGGGTGGATGCTTATTCAAATATTGTGATGAAGTACTCCAATGATGGTACATCATATGTAAGTGATAGCCACTGGATGCAAATAGCCATGGTGTATCTTGTGGGTGAAAAGCACTGTCAGGTAATTAACCTTTCGCAAGAGCAGGGATACTTTGCTACAAAAACTATGGATGATTGGAACAAAAACATGGCCTCGTTTATTAAAAGATTGCACGACAAATCGAAAAATGAGTTTGTGATTTGTAAAGCGGCTGGAAATGATGCAAAAGATGCAAGAAAGGGCATTTTGAGCGGAATTGAAGATTCTGAAGTTGAAAGTATGATTATAGTTGTGGGGTCAGCAGCTGTTTCTGGAAAGCACTCATATTTTGGCTGTAAGCATGATGGATATAGAGTTGCGTCACACAGTAATCGTGGAAGTAGAGTTGATGTGCTTGCTCCAGGGGGTGACAACGAAAGTACGAAATTCCCTGATGCTCAGATATATAGCACAATTCCTGGAGGCTATGGGTATTTGTACGGTACCTCTATGGCTGCTCCTCATGTTGCAGGTGTTGCTGCTATGATTTTTGGCATCGACCCATCTTTTACGGCAAAGGAAGTAAAGGATATCATCATAAACACTTCAACCGGAAGTTATGGGGGAGGAGGATTCAGAAGCAATCGTTGTGGCCTGCTGAACGCAAAACTCGCCGTAGAGAAGGCCATTGAATTGCGAGATCAGAAAGCAAAGAAAGAAGAAAACTCATCAGATGATCCGACAGACAGACACAAGTACGAGATTTTCCGTGAGACCTTGACATGGGAGGAAGCCAAAGCTGCTTGCGAAGCAAAGGGTGGGCACCTTGCAACGATTACCTCGCAGGAAGAACAGAAAATGATAGAAAACCTGAATACACAGAACAGCAAACTCTGGATTGGCGGCTATAAAAATTCTGCCGGTCAGTGGTGCTGGGTGACAGGTGAACCATGGGAATATCAGAACTGGGGCGATGGAGAGCCGAACAATTCCAGCAATGTTGTGGCAGACGAGAGTTGTGTAGCTGTGTGGCCGGTAAAGTGGAACGACCTGGCAAACAGCAATACATATGAACAGAGCGGCTACATTTGTGAATGGGAAGCATCCGATGTGGCCGAGGAAACACAGGTCGAAGGTTACACAGGACACCTCTATGAGTTCTATACATTGCCCGAATCGGAGTGGGAGTCCGGCCCAATCACATGGCAGCAAGCAGAGAGACGCTGCGAGTGGAAAGGCGGACATCTGGCGGTCATTGAATCGTCAACGGAAAATTTCCTTCTCTACAGTGCAATGAAGGCAAAAGGGTACGAGAATGCCTATTTTGGATTCAGCGATGAAAGCTCTGAAGGAAACTGGAAATGGGTCGATGGAACCAGCACAGCTTATACAAACTGGCATTCTGGTGAGCCGAACAATCAGGATGGTATTGAGCACTATGCCATGTTCTATGAAAAGTTTCAGGATGGGACGTGGAATGATGCAGATGGAATAATTGATGCCGGATGCGCCTACATCTGTGAATGGGACGACCCAACAGATAAAATATCCCAAGGAGATAGCTTTACAGATCAGCAACTGAGAATCATTGCAAAAGATTTGGGAGTTCCGGATGACCTTAATGTAGAGATTCGTCAATCGCCGAAAGTATATTGGGAGGCTGCTGGCCTTTGGGATATTTATGTTGAGATAACTCATAACGGAAAACTGGTGGCGTCGGGAAGCTTCGATGTTGAAACGGGAGAGATGGGACGCAACATTTATATCTATACTCCCATCTGATACTCTTTTTTCTTCAAAGCTTCTGCAAGCAGTGCATTCGTGCGCACAAATGCAAATTTTGCGTTGCAAAATGCTTGTTGGGAAATCCCAAACCCTTTCTGATCTGCACCGTTCCGGTGCAGGCTGCGCGTTCTTTCCGAACGCTATTGAATGTGTCAATGCACACTCTCTCCGAAAATCCGGGGTGCTTTTTGGTGCAAGCGTCAATGGCATAATTCCTAAGTTCATGATAGAATAGGTGCGTTGTGTGCCTGACACATGAAAACGGAAAGGACGATGCAGAAATGGAGCAGCTTTATCTGATGCCCGGTGAGGAACGCTACACAAAGTTTCGGGATGAGAACGGTGTGCCCAAAATCCGTTACACCTACTGCTCCCTGCACGGCAAGCTGTTCAATTGTGTGTGCCGCTCAACAGATGAAGCCCAACGGCTGTGTGAAGATTGGCTCGTAACGCAGGATCGCTGCTACATAAACTAAAAAAGTCGCCGAGGATTCCGCCCCATGAAAGGGTTAGAATCCTCGGCGACTTTCGTTTATCGGGTCTGCTGCTTTTCCTGTGCGTCTTTTTCTTCTGCGAAGAACAATTCAATATTTTTCTGTGCCTTTACCAACTCCTGCATTTCTTCTCGTGCCTTGCGATAGTCCGGGTAGGCTGCTTTCTTTTGGGTCAGAAGATCGGAATACTCTGCATTCAGTGCTTTGACCTTCGGCAGCTTTTTTAAGCCAGTTTCATCGAAAGCGGCCTTGGCTGCTTTGTGCAGTGTGATTTCTTCCCGGTGAGTATCCAGAAACTTTTTGCTATATCCCGCTTTCCGGTAGGCATCGTAGACTGGGTGGGTCTTGGCGTAATTGACGATGTGCGTTTTCAGCACAGCAATTTCCGCCATCCGTGTTTCGGCGGCTTTGATGGAATCTCCCAGATGGTGGTATTTTTCTGTTGCCGCCGCTGTGCGTTCATTCAGTTCATCTGCGCTGCCAATTTTGTGCTCCTGCAAGAAAATCAGCGTCTTGGACATTTTCTTTCAGATTATAATTTTTTCGCCCATCGTGCATAGCCTTCGCCTTTTGCCCTCGGAGAGCTTTGCCTGAATGTCAACCAGCAATTGGAACGGCGGCTCTTGGAACGGCTGTGTCTGACGCGGACGGTGTTCGGCTTTTTCCCGCAATCACCGCTTGCAGTTCATCCTCACTGTACCCAGCCCCAGCGTTTTGAAGCGGATGAACCGCTTCTGCCGTGCGCCCTTGACGGAAGTGTATTTTCCACGCTTGACCTCATAACCCTGTTGTTCCAGTTTTTGCAGAAAATCTTCGTAATCCTTGGGCTTTTCTGTAAGGATGCTGTCGATGATGCCACACAGCCTATCACGATTGCTTTCTTTGGGTGGATAGAGGGTACGTTTCTGCCGTTCCCGGTAGGGCTTTATTTCAATAACAGAGAGCTGATGCTCCAGACAAATCAAGTCGCTCAACCGCTGAACGGCCAGTGCCGAAAAGAAAAAATCCCGGAACTTTTTTGAACCGTCCAATGCGGTGGAGTTGAAAATCACATGGTTATGGATGTGGTGACGGTCTGTGTGGGTGGCAACGATAAAAGCGTATTTGCCCTTGGTAAACCGCATGGCAAGTTCATAGCCCACCTTGTTGGCTTCCTCGGCGGTGATCTCACCGGGTTTGAAAGACTGTCGAATTTGATAGGCGATGATGTCGCTTTTCTGTCTGCGCCCGGTAGCAAGTTCATACTGCCGCTTGGAAAGCATAAATTCTTCATCGACTGTCAGAGGGCTACACTCGTAGCAGCTTACCAGTTCACCTTGTTCGGTCTTATCTGGATTCTGCACATAGTCTGTGCGGCTTTTCAGACAAGCCGCAACTGACTTGCCCTTGTTTTTGTGCAACGCGATCAGCCGTGTCGCGGCCATCCTGAATCACCCCCATAAAAGAAAAATGCCGCCCGAAGGCGGCAAACGATTAAAACTATTTCTTACAGTTCGGCAAGCCACTCACTGAAACGTCCGATGTCCTCGGTGATGGCTGTTGCACCGAAAAAGAGAACGAAGCAGATGAACTCAGCTACCAGCAGGATAAAGAACTGATCCCAAGTCTGGCGGTAGGCAGTGTAGATGCCGCAGCCGAAGATGTAGAGCATCAGCGGAGCAACCACATAGCTGGACAACGTGAGCAGCCACTTCGCCATCAGAGCCAGAAAAGCCACAAAGAGAGAAACCGGGAAGAGAACAATTTTCTTCAGCATAGACATCATATCAGGCACTTCCTTTCTGTTCGCTCTTATTATAAAGGTATCGACTATTGCACTGCAAGGATGTCAAGCATTATATGTACACCCGCAGTCCTCCAACTGCGGGAATTTTCTTAGAGATTTGCCAGTTTAGTCAGAATCTGCTTGCCAATGGAAATCAGTTCGTCCAGCCGGGTGCGCAGATCAGCAAGGTCGGCAGAATAGATCTTGCCGCTTTCGTTGACGCGTTTTGCTACCTGATTCAAGTTGTTGCTGCAATTCTGGAGCAAATAAGCCATGCGCCGCAGCTGCGGAAGGTCGAGATTCAGGCAGTAGCCATCCAATGCCATTTTGCGGATATAGGCACTCAGGCTGTGGATGCCCATGCCATACATCTTATCTAAAATGCAGTTCCGTTCTTCATCAGTCACACGAATAAAGAGACGGTGTTCCCGCTTTTTCAAATTATCGGCCCTCCTTATCCAGATAGCTTTTGAACGGCTTAACAGGCTCTGGCTGATTGGCTTTTTCTTCCAGTGCAGACAGCACAGACGGACGAGTTGCGGGTGCTTCGGTTTCCTCGGTTTCTTCGGGAGCATCCTGCGAGGAACTGCGGTCACGGTCGATGTTCAGCAAGGGCGTTCAATTCAGCAAGGCGGGCAGACTTTTCGGCCAGTTCTTTCTCCTGTGCAAAGGGGCTTTGGCCACTTCGATCTCTGCGGCCTGCTTCTGCTGTTCAAGGTTTTGCAGAGCATTTTCGGCATCTGCAATACGGTCAGCGAAATTGTCGATGGCATTGTCCAGACGAGTGATATTGCCGCGCGCATCATCGCCCAGCGACACCGGGTAGCTCAACTCTGCCCGGAGTACGGCCTGATGCTCATTCTTGAAGCTGTCGAACCGGATGTTCAGTTCAAACCCACGGTAGGTGCCCAGCAGCATCATATCAGCATTGGGCATCTCTTGCCGAGCCAGCAGCAGCCGTTCGCCCGCAGCCTTTTTGTCATCGTACACCATGCCCTTGATGGTCATGCCGCAGAAGTTTTCTTTGTCCTGCGGGTGTGCTGCTGCAATCTGTGAATCCTGTTGTAAAGCAGCAATGCGGGTTTTCTGTTTCTGGATCTCCTCCGGGAAAGTTTTGAGCAGCTTATCCTCCAGACGATATTTCTGATTCTGGAAGTCTCCGCGCAGCACCTTCAATTTTGCTACCTGCACGTCCAAGTCCATCTTTTCACGGATGCGAGGGTCGCCTGCACACAGAGCCTTGATTTCTGCGTAAGATAAAGCCTGTTCGTCAATATCATCGCAAGATCGCATAGGCGATTTGCTCGTCATGATCTGCGAGATAAACTTCTGTTTATTCTCAAGGGTCTGATAGAGGTAGGCGTCAAATGTCGATTCCGTGACGTAATTATAGACGTACACTTGTTTGTTTTGATTGCCTTGACGGATGATTCTGCCATTGCGCTGGGTCATATCAGACGGACGCCAGCCCACATCCAGATGATGCACCGCCACAAGCAGCGTCTGGACGTTGGTGCCAGCTCCCATCTTTGCAGTGCTGCCCAGCAACACACGCACCTGTCCGCTGCGTACCTTGGAGAAAAGTTCTGCTTTCTTGTTCTCCGTATCTGCGTTGTGGATGAACTCGATCTCCTGTTCAGACACACCGGCGTTGAGCAGCTTGGAGCGGATATCATCATAGACGTTGAACGAACCGTCCCCCTTGGGAGTAGACATATCGCAGAAAATCAGCTGGGTCAGCTTCTGCTCCTTGGTGTCGTTCCAGATGCGCAGGACGTTGTTGACGCAGGCATTTAACTTGCTGTTGGGGTCATCGGGCAGAGCGGAATTCATCAACCGCTGGTCAAGGACCGATTTTGCGGCCATCCGACGTGATTTTCAACATATTATCCACAGAGGGGGTTCAACAGAACCGCTGTGGACTTCGGCTGCACGTTCGCTCAACGCCTGCACCATATCCTGTTGGATTTCCGAAGGTTTGACCACCACCGTCTCAAATTTTTAGCATCAGGCACCGGGAGATGAAGCTGATCGCTGGTCTTGATATCCGCCGCTTCTTTGAACATCGCCATCAGTTCAGGCAAGTTGAAGAACTTCGCAAAACGAGTGCGTGCACGGTATCCGGTGCCCTCGGGCGCAAGTTCAATGGCCGTGGTCGTCTCACCGAAGGTGGATGCCCACGCATCAAAATGGGTCAGCCCTTTCTGCTGTAAGGTGTTGTACTGAAGATAACGCATCAGGGTATACATCTCGGTCATGCTGTTGCTCAGGGGCGTACCTGTTGCAAAAATCACGCCACGTCCTCCGGTGATTTCATCCAGATAGCGACACTTGCCGAACATATCGCTGGATTTTTGCGCCTCGCTCGTACTCAAACCTGCGACATTACGCATTTTCGTGTACAAGTAGAGGTTCTTAAACGCCTGACTTTCATCTACAAACAACCTGTCTACGCCCAATTGTTCAAACGTAACCACATCATCTTTACCGGTCTGTGCCTTGCAGCTTTTCCAATTTCTGTTTCAAAGACTTGCGCAGCTTTTCCAACTGCTTTACCGTGAAATGCTCGCCAACCTGCGCTTTCGCTTCTTCGATGGCCTCCTCGATTTCCATCCATCTGTTCCTGAATCAGACGTTCCTGTCGTTCTGCGGACAAGGGTATTTTTTCCAAAACTGACTATGCCCGATGATAACCGCATCGTAGTCACCGGTCGCAATTCCGCACAGAATTTTTGCGATA
>ENA-OQCV01000361-OQCV01000361.1-human-gut-metagenome-genome-assembly--contig:-NODE-361-length-12721-cov-2.858345_pt1 | contig 12721 bp, 12 predicted proteins | sample MGYA00242766_ERZ504592 | MGnify/ENA primary metagenome ERZ504592 (study PRJEB26092, sample SAMD00036315) | human gut metagenome | host: Homo sapiens | study: EMG produced TPA metagenomics assembly of...
TAGTTTAAAAAACATCTCATCTTCGAAAAGACCTGATACTGTCTTTGGATAGATACGAGTAAAAAGGGATAGTCATGTCAGGAAACGGTAAATTATTAATCTCGTTGTCTACCGTTTCGATAAAAGCCAGACGAAAACATTCGTTCAGTGCGCGTTCTGCCTCTTTCTTGGTATTGTCGTAAGCATACATCATACCACCAATCTGCACCACAATTACCAGTAGCAGCCCTACAATAGAAAGGATATAGAGTGAACGAAATTTCATCTTACCTATTATTTTGAGGACAAAGATAGCATTTTATCATAGAAAAAGAACTGATACAAAAAGATAGCCTTGGACTTTTATTTATCCAAAGCTATCCATACAAGTACAATCCCTGCGATAGAGACGTCTACAGAATTATTTGCGAAGAGTCAACTTATCAATCCCAAAGAAACCGGTATCATGTCCCGGAGCCAGTGCAATCGACTCAATCTGCAACTCATTCTTTCCTTTTTCCAAATTGACCCGTCCAAGATTCACCAGAAGCAGAGACACTTCTCCATTGGTCAGACTGACTTCCGGAGTAATCACCTTATCATTTATACGAAGGGCAAATGTACCATAATCAGGCGCCACAGTGAACTGTATTTTCGCATAATAAGTTCCTTCCACTTCACTGTCAAAAACCAATGACAGCTTATCTCCCGGTTTAAACTCTTTCCAGTAGAGCTGCATACCCTCACTCCACAAGGGGTGGAAGTTGGTCTGCAATTCAACGGAACCCATATGCCCCGGACGAGGCTGCATGACTTCGCCCTCCACAACCAGACTCATCCCTGAACCGAAAATATCTGACGGTTGGTTGGCAACCCGTTCGCGTACATCGCTCACAAAGGGTTTCGGCTGTATTTCGCCTCCGGGAAGCATATACCAGAAGGTTATCGGAGCATAATTAAGGTGTATATTCGACCAATCGAATAACTCCATGTCAAAGCGCAGGCTCCGGGTAAACGGAATCGCATCCAAACTACGAACACGGGTATTCTGCGCCAAACCTATGTGAGCATAACAACCATCTCCTATGGGTTGGGCAACAAAAGGATGGTTTATCCACGGTTCATAGCGACCCCCAGGCATAGCCATAATAATCTTCTGTACCCGTTCCAAAGTGTGACGGAAAGGTTTCACCGTCCACATACACCTTTTCATCTCCTTCTCCCCACCAACCCAAGTTGGGGTTATAGACAGTAACCGCATCTCCCACATACACGCCCCTACCTTTAAGATCGGCAAACGTAAGGTCCTGGGCAAACTCATCGCCCCGGGCATGGATATGCGTAAACTGCTGCCATGTGGTACCAAAGTGCATGGAGCGCTCATCCCACTGCCACTTTCCACTAACTGCAGCAGCCTTGGATATCTCCACCGGCTGTTCCCCATAATTGGTCAAGGTAATCGTACAGTTCCGCTCGAAAGGCATCACCCACCATGCACTCATCACATCATCCTGTACGGCCCGCGTATACCACGTACCAGTTGCAACGGGATAATAGCCTACCCCAAAAAACTCACCGACCGGAGCCCAGACAGTTGGTTCCCCATCAAAGGCAATGGACAAGACCGTAGAGCGAAGTGCTTGGCGACGGTCATCAGCATCAATCCGCATCGAAAGACGACGAATGGCACGAGAGCCGTCAATCGTAAAACTACGGCTTTCACCCGGAGCCAGAGAAGTCGCCAAATTGAGCGTACTTTCTCCTCCCGCAAGCGGAGTATCAATACCAGGTGTTCCTTCCGACAGCTTCTTATTGACAGCAGCTATCAGCCGGGCATTCTTCTTCAACTCTTTGGCCGAGAAAGAAATCACCTTGACCGGAGAAGTATAAGTGCGGTAATTGATAGCATAGTATACAATGGTCTTACTCTCAATTTTCCCCTCCGGAGTAATCTTCAAGTCCGGCGATTCGATAGTCACCTTGCACCGCTTGGCATAAGGTATGGGCAAATATAAATTATGCCCTCTTTCTTCCATCGGAGCCTCATCGGGTACTGAAGTTGAAAGAGGTTCTCCACAAAGGACTTGTCCGCTCAATATATCACGTACATTGCCTTCAATTACCGGTTTTTCCTCATTGTCTATGTAGATACGCAGAGTCCCTTGTCCCCGATTTATGCCGGAGAAAGTCATCCAGAAACGAACCATGGCACCGGGGCCTTCGGCATCCATCATCACATATTCCGTCCTCCCTCCGTTCTCTTCCTGGCGGATAAACTGTCCTTGGTCGAAATTACCAAACCAGGCACGCTTATCCGTCATGTTATGCGAACTACGGTCGTAGCTGCTGAACTGCTTACACGTATAGGCATTTTCGGGCCAACGCGCCAGCACGGAACGGTCTGTCATCTCATGCAACAATGTCTTAAGAGAGATAACCGGGTCGGCCATAGCCAAACCGCTATAGAGAAATATCAACTGAATTACAAAAAGCTAGTTTTTTCATCATAACCGATTATTTTAGTAAATCTCCATCTCATTGATGCGTAACACCCTTCCTCCTGCATGCTGCATAGGACGGGTTATCATCAAGCGTACATAGCGTACCTGCGCCGGAGTGTCAATCATACGTGATACGACATTCTGCCGGTTTCCATCTATATTGTCAAGTGTCTTCCATTCTTCAGTCTGGCTGTTTCTGCCTTGCCAGGTAAGCAAGCGGAAGTAATGTACCCTTTGTCCTCACGGCCTGCATTCACCAGTTTCCAACCGCTCACAGTTTTCGCCTCACCCAAATCAAAATCCACATAGTTCAACGCACTTCCCACTTCACACCATTTGGTATCGACATCCCCGTCAACGATACGTTCGGGCTTCTCATTATCATTAAAATAGCCGGAATAGGCGATAATCTTCGCACCCTTCAACAGGTTTTCTTTTTCCACCTCCACACTGTTCAACTCCATCTCATTGTCACGGATGGCTGTATGGAACAAGCTAGTGGCAACCTGGACGGGTTTCAGAGTTTCCTCCACCAATGTGGCAGCAAAAAGAACAACCTTTTCATTCTTCGGAAGTATAAGGCTGGCAGCACCTGCCGGAATATCGACACCGAACTTGAACATATAGGTAAACTCATAGGCCTCATCGGCTGTAGGAGAGTGGCGGTGAGTTCCCACATAAGCCACTTCGGCATCCTTCAGATAACCTTTGGTATGTCCCGAATGTCCCCACTGTCCGACAAATCCGGTATAGGAAGGTACAATGACCTCACTCTTGTTCCCTCCGCACCGGAAAGTGGCGGCATAGTCCCCGTCCGTAGCGGCAGCCAGAAAATACAGTTTATTATACTTTTTACCTTCCGGTAGAACAATAGTATCACCATTGCACGTCATTCCGTTGGCGGCATCTTTCTCGCCGAGCTGGAAAGGAATCCCGTTTACAGTCAGGGATTCGGGCAACAGTTCTGCCGCAAACGAATAACCCGACTCAAAATCAGCTTCACCGCGGAACTCGTTGAATGAGGAACATTTACAGTTATAGGACAACGGTAAAGAGGCATACTGCAATTGATAAGCGTCCTCGCCCGATGACTTCAAACGTACCTTGAATGTCTTTATAGAATAAGGCTTTATACTTACAGACAGCCCGTTTCCACTGAATTCGGCCGAACCGATACTCTTTTCAGTGCCATCCGCTTCGTAGGCACTGGCAATTTCGCCTGCAAAAGAAAGTACCGCATCCTGCACCTTCTCACCGCCTATCTCATAGACACGCACTACATACTCATCCGAGTTCTCGGCTTTCTTCAATGCCTTGATAATGACATTGCGGTTATTGGAAGAGACGAAAGAGAACTCCTTACCCAATGTACCCCTATGTTTATCGGTACGGAAAGCTTTCAGCTTCTGGTTCAATATCTCCGCCTTCTCTATGGTGACAGCCTTGTCAAGTCCACCGGCATGACCCACCAGACTGTATGTAAAGCAATGATGCCCGAAGTCCTGGCGGTTCTGGTAAGCATAATCCTTGTCTGTTTCGGGGGTATGCAGCAGGGTCAGGCGGAGGGTGTTGTCGTCCGGCTTGTCCCAGCCGTATTTGCTGTCATTCAAGACAGATATGCCATAGTTTCCACTACGGTCAGTCAAATCGGCCCAATACTGTGCATAGACTTCGTAGGCAGTCTCCGTATTGTTGCCCCGCCTCACACTTCCAAGTCCCAAATCGTAGGTGGCTTCCGTATTTGCCATGTTCAAAGGAAATTCGGCCTTCAATAAAGCATTGGACAACTGCCAGTCCACCTCATTGTAAAAGTCTATGCGGTCGGCACGGCTACCCTCATACAAACGGATGTACTGCTTGAAGAGTGACTCTCCATAACGTTTCTCGATGCAGAGTGACTTGCGCAGCTCACCATCCTCCACCAGTGTCATCTTCACATCCTCTGTGATGGAAACCGGTTCCCGGTCTATAGTCTCCTTCAAGATCTCCCAAGCAGGCCACATGTAGGACTTGTTCTGCGTGAAGAGTGCCAGACGAATGGATTTACCGGGTTTCACCAGCTCCTTGCCGTTCTTCTTGTCAAACAACGAAACGATATCACCCTTTGTATCCAGCGTTATCTTATAAATGGAATTCTCCAATGCATTGGAATCCACAGATACCCGGGTGTCAGCCGACGGACCAGAAGTACGGACATCATATACCGCATAACCGGTAGCGGGCACAATAGCCTCTATCAAGAGTCTGGCTTTACCGTCAGCATAGGACAGCAATTGGGCGGCCACTTTCCGGCCATTCATATCATATACGGTAATCCCTTTCGGTTTCTTTGGCAAGGCAAGTTCCACCTCTGCCATATCGGCAACCTGGAATCCAAGCGCATTGTAAAGCACCACCGGTATCCCTTTCACCCTGGTATCCATCTTTCTTGCCACAGCGTCAATGGAGGAAGTAAGAATACCGGAGAACTGCTTGAGGGAAATCAACTCGTCATTCCATGAGAATTCATAAGCCCGCGGTATACTTGTTCCCGTAAGGTCATCATGGAACTGATGGAAAATGAAACGCTGCCAGTTCTCAGTCAATGCAGCTCCGGGATAGGAAGCTTGGTTCAGCCATTCGGCTACAACGGAGGAGCGTTCCGCTGCATCCCCCAAAAGCTCATTCTGACGGTTGTACAGCTTCATGGCAGCCTGGGAAGTATAACATCCGGTACCGTGAACATCCATCAACAGTTCACCGTTGAACTTGGGCAGTTCCGGATGGCTTGCGTAAGGCTGGAAGTCTTTATATATCCGGTCACTCGTGGCACTGACAATCTGCAACGGACCATTGCCTTGCAGGCCTTTCTCTACGGCACGTACAGACTCCAATGTAGGTGAACCACCTATGTCTCCCGTACCGTAATAGCGGTAGACCATGTGAAGCGGAGAGTGGCCGGTCAATTCCAACAAGTCCTTGTTTTCCGACAGGTCCCGTCCTCAAAACGTTGGTTATAATCATATCCATGAGTCATCATGATGGTAGAGCCGTCTATACCTTGCCATAAGCCGACAGTGAAAGGATATTTGTCGTTGCCGTAGAACGGTTTGTTGCGCCACTGCAACTTCTGGGAGGAGAAGCCGATCAGTCCGCAATGGGACGCAATGGCAGGAAGTGTCCAGCCAAAACCGAAACATCCGGCAAAAAGATGTCAGTGCTTTCCACACCAAATTCCTTCCGATAATAATTCTGACCAAGCATGATGTTACGAATCGCAGACTCTATGGAAGGAACCAGTGTATCAGTGGCATCCCAGCTGGCTCCGCTGATATGCCAACGGCCGCTCTCTATGAATTTCTTCATCTCTTCGTATTGCGCCGGATAATATTCCTTCATCCAAGCATATTTCACACCTCCTTCAAAATTAAAAATATATTCCGGATACTGCTTCAGCAGAAACAGATTCTGGCTGATCGTATTCCACACATAATCCTTGATTGTGGTCTGGATATCCCAGTTCCACTGTGTGTCCAAATGTGCATCAGACACCATGTAGGCTTTCGGCTTTTGCGCCTGCACACTATTTTGAGCATAGGCACCGCCACCCAATAGCAAGGCAGATACCAATACTGCAATCTGTTTTTTCATTTTCTGTTTATTTATTGTGTTTAAAGGTTTTATTTATTGCAGTTCGCTGATCTCGGCGAAAAGCTCAATCATACAGGCATTCTCCAGTAGACTCTTGAACTGCTCTTTTCTGTTTCCCGACCAATCATTACTAAACAAGCCATTCTCATCACGCGCATAGTTCCAAGCATAATCCGCATTCGCAATCATGGTCTTTATGTACGCCTCATTCCTATCAACCAGATATAGCGCCTTCAAACCTCTGAACAAGATTACATTAAACCAAGGAGTTGCCGGAAAGAATTTCATCTCTCCTGTTGCGATAGGCTGTACCTTCAGAAAGAAACGGCAGGCACCCTCGGCTGTCTGCTGCGCTTCCTTCAGGTAACGCTTCTCTCCAGTTACCTGATAGAGAAGTACACCGGCCTGAATCATCTGCCCGCTGTTATAAGTATATTTGGCCGGATCCACTTTTCCCTGCAAATTCTTGTTGTCCCAATATACAAAGTCAGAAGGGTCACAAAGATTGTCACGGGTCCATTGATAGGTCTTCTTAGCTTGCTCAAGGTACTTTTGCATCCTTAGTCAACTTAACAGCCTCATACAGAGAACAGTAGCCTGGAGCATTTCGAACAAGTGATTTTTTTGATTCTTTCTTCTGTTCGCACCAATAGATTCCTTCCCCCCAACTCTTCGGACCATCCGGAATAAATATAGTCATGCAGCTGGATGGCTTTTTCCAGATACTCCTTGTCACCAGTCCGTTCATAGTAATCACAGAAATCAATGGCCACCCAGTCATTGTCATCGTAATAACGATCATTATGACCTGCAAAAGCCGGATACGACTGGTAACAATGGGGAATCCGGGTAGAGTCCCAATAAAGGTCCAGTCCCGGCTTTATCTGCCGGTCCATCAGTTTTCTGTACTTCTTTTGCCCGGAAACCTTATACAAAGAAACACAACCGGATACCAAGGCTGAATAAGGCCACAAGAAAGAGACCTCCTGCTGGTTAACAACAGCGCCGGTATTGGCCGTATATGTAATTCTCTGCTCCGGGTTTCTTGGATAAGTTTCCGTCAGCAGGCCATACTTCTCCACTTTATAGAGAGTAAGTATCTGCTGAAGCAAAGAATCGGCTCGTTGCAGATAGATTTGTTTGCTTGTCTGTGCAGACAAGCAAACCGGTAACGAGAGAGCTATTAATAAAAATAAATTCCTAAGCTTCATATCCAATTCAAGTCAAGTGATTATTATTCCAGCTTCATATCGGCACACATCAGGAAAGCATTGTATGGCCCCCACATGGACATGATGAACCAAAGCTGGTCATCATTGTCTTTCAACGGATGTATGTAAGCGCAATACAAAGCTGGATATCTGTCCGCTTCTGCCAATACTTTCGGCTCGCTCCACTGGACGAGATCCTTCGATGTACAATAAAGAATGGCATGCCTTTTGGTCAAAGGAGTCTCGTCATGATTCGGATCATAATTATAAGTCAGAATCCAACGCTCAAACTTCTTGTGCCATATCAGCGACGCTTCTCCTACGGGACCTCTCAATACCGGAGTAGCGGCAGCCTCATTTCCACGTATCCACTCTTTACTTTCACCATTCCAGTATTCATAGGCCTTCATATCCAGAAGATCTTTCTCAAGGAAACGCGCCAGATACGCAGCATCACCACGTCCGGCCTGTGTGCCAAGCATATAAATCCATCCGTCACGTTTGGCATAAGCCACTTGCGAAAAATGACTGTCGGGAGAAAAAGTCACCTCTTCACGCCGCTCCCATGTCCGACCGTCATCATTGGAAGTATAGACAGAAGAAAAATTGGTAAGCCAGCGTCCATGAGGCGCTCCCCAATCATAGATGTTCATAATATGGACACAATCCGTTTTACCGGCCCGAATAGCACTCGTAGGGATGGAAGTCTGGTATACCTCCGGATTCGTCTTACCGCCCGCACATACCTCAAGCGCCTTACCATCGGCATCAAGCAGCATTGAATCTATTTTAAGACCGTCTGTAAGCTCTGTATCCGATGAAAAAGCCAGTACGTTGGAACGCCAGTTGGAACCATTGCCACCATTTTTATTCACGACAAAACCTTCTCCACTGGTATCTCCGAAAAACATGCCCACACGGTTTCCATCCATATGCCACATTAACCCCAAATCCGTTCCATATACATCAAAGTCAGGTCCGGTATTATTGGGATTCAGCAATGTATCTCCCGGCAAAGGATCACCCGTGACACGGGATATCATGCGTACATTATCAATACACAGCGTTTTTTCACTATCAGCATCCTTACAAGCCATATTGCCCGTCAAACTACAGGTAACAAGCCCGAACAGTAAAATTTGTTTAGTTCTCATTCTTATCAATTCCATATACAAGTACACATTCCCACATCTATTCCTTTATTCTTTCCAGGATAATCAGTCCCAGTTCAAACTGGTCCCCACCGTTATTATTTCTCACATGGAAAGTGACCGAATTGGTTTGTTCCGTCAAATTGATGTCTCCTACATGTACTCTGTCTTTAGACACTTCTTTGTCCTTCTTAGTAGAGATCCATCCGGACAGTTGCTTCTGGCGTTGCCAAACCTGGAAATCGGCACCATTCGGTTTCTCGAAATAGTTTATCAGCACTTTATATTTTCCTTCGGGCACATCGTTCAGCATGATGCGCACTACTCCTCCATGCTGGGTGGTCATACGGATTCCACGCTCATTTGTTACCTGGACACCTCCACCAAGACTCAGCTGCATCAATTGAGGGAAATAAATATGTTCTGTCGGCTGATATACAGTGCGTAATTCAGCAGTAGGCTCTTCTCTGCCTTGCAATGGCTGGGCTGCATAGAAGAATCCAACAGATGTATAATCTACCGGGAAATTATTTTTTACTTCACCATGTTCCATTCCATGATAGATTTCCTTCTCATAGGACATTTTGTCGGCCAAGAAGAAACGGTATCCACCGGTTCTGGCCATCGGAAGTGAATAATCCAGACAACCATGGAGAGGGAGGCTGTTTCCTCTGTCCCAACGATCCAATAAAGCATACCAGCCACCGTTGTAATAGTCTTCGGAACCGGTGCCGTGCAGACGCATTTTATTATCTACGTAAGTGCTGTCGTCCCCTTCGAAGAACAAGGTCATTCCCGGACGCAGGCCTTGTGCCTGATGGATGGTTCCTACATAATGTCCTTTTCCTTTTTGTGCAGCAAACTTATGGAAAATGCCGAGAGGAGTTTTCTCTCTACGCCATACAGAATAGAACTTACCCTCTTCCTTCACATTACGCTTATTACTGTTATAGTACACTTTAACGTTTACAGAAATAGGAGATTGCTGAATACCTTCTCTCTTTTTATAAATCATCTTCATAGAAGCTGACTTGTCAAAAGGCATTGGCAGATAGCAGTAGTTGGAAGTACCTTGCTTACCCATTAAGATACTCCGCATTGCTCCTTTTCCATAGGCATATCCAAAAAAATTCAGCAACGGGGGCATAAATAGCCTCCACCTTCTCATTATCCCATTTAGCTGAAAGAATCACATCTTTGTATAAACCTTCGAAAGATGTTCCGCCATCAATCGACATACCTACAATACGTCCCGGTTCTGCCATCTCAAAGAAAGAAACTTCTTCTCCCGGACTCAGTGTAAATACCTTTTCTTCCGTCTGTACACCAGCTGATTTTCCAAAGGTATAATTCGTTACAGCAGGAGACAAGTCAGCCCATATTCTATTCACCTCAGCCAACAAATCCTTATCCTGCTGTGAGAATTCACCGGTATAGGTTTCCACCTTCTTTCCCGGCAGGTTACGGTATTGTATCTGAATGAATTCCAATTTAGGTCCATCGAAAACAATTTTACAGGACTTTTTATACGTAATGGGCAGATAACAATAAAAACCACCGATTTCATTGCCACAAACGGGCTTTGTAAACGGATAAACCTTACCGGAAAACAAATCCGAGAACTTTATTTTCAGACCGGGCTCTTTCTGTCCATCAAAATAGAAATAGAGCATATTGTCCGTCGGTGTAGGAGTCCAGATTCGGTTGATGACTCCGGGGCCTTCCATCTCAGCAATCACCAACTTATCACCTTCCTTACGAAGGAAAGAATAAGTACCCGCAAAACCATCATCATTGCCTCCGGTACGGTCGTAACTCGAGAACTGCTCCACATAAGAGCCAGTGCGATACTCCGGCAATTTATCCACTCTTTTCAATAACTCCAGCTCATCCGTCCATCTGTATGGGTTCTGAGCCACGGCATACGAGCCTGCCAATAGAATGGCAGACAAGAAAACAGAAACTTCTTTCAAATTAATTTTCATAAACTATTTTACTATATGTTTTTTAAAAAGGCAAGGAGAGAATGCCTGTTTAAACGGTATCTCTCCTCACTGACAGTATTATTTCAATAGAAAGGATTATGGTCTATAAAACCACATCAATTCTCCTCTTCTGAAAGTACCATGGTATTTACGCCAAAGAATTTGGCCCATTGTACATTGTTCGGGCCCGGTTTCATTTCGATATAAACAACACCTTCGTCATTAGGCTCAATACCCTTAATCTCTACCGTTCTATCGAAATTATCGTCATTAACCAAATAAGCAACGCCATCGTTCTTTCCGATTACATGGAACTCGGTTTCAGTTCCACGGTCATTGATGTGACCATAGAAACTGAACGTATATTTTGTTCCTTGAGAGAGACCTGTCACCTTAAATCCACTGAGCGGAATAGCAATACCGTCGCTGGAAAAACATATCCTCAGAAGCTGCTTTTTGGAAGACCCAAATTATTATTCAAACCGCGAGCCAATTCTCCGGAAAACGGTTTGTCCACCTCGATGCCGAAAGTAGTAGGACGACCTCTATGGTCGAGCATATTTACCAATCCGGGGTCTCTGGGATTCCTATAGTTGTTAAACGGAGCCGGAGAATCAATGACACCAAAGTCAATGTAACACGTCTTAGGAGTCTTGGTAACAGTCAAGTCGCTAAAGTAGCACAACTTGCCATCAGCCGTTTCTACCTTGATGACCGTTTTTCCAACAGCAGCAGGTGTAATTACAGCTGCATTATTTTCCACACCTTCAATGGTAGCCACATCGGAGTTGAGGACACTCCACTTCAACTGATAGGAATCGCCTGCCAGGTCATCAACAGAAGCGGTAACTGTGGCAGTTTCGTCAATCTCCAAATAAACCGATGATTGGTCAATACGTACAAACTTACGATTGGACAAGTCCACACTGTTATCATCCGAACAGGATGTCAATGCAGCAAATGCCAATGTCATCGCACTAAAAATGAATTTTATTGATTTCATACTTGTTCTCTAATTATTTATTAATATCCGGGAGCTTGTCTCAAATTGGGGTTGATGTCCATCTGAGCCTGCGGAACGGGCCATAAATACATTCTTTTGTTGAAGGTACGGCTCTTATAGTAAGTTCTCTTATAAAAAGCCTTCGGATTGTTCACATATCGCTCTTCTCAGAACCGTCATGATTCATACCATAAAGCTTGCCGCCCAGGTATTTGTCGGCAATCTTCCAACGACGGAGGTCATGGAAACGGATACCTTCACAATTGAACTCTACCCGACGTTCTTGCTGAATGGCGGCACGCATTTCTTCCTACTCAGCCCTTCCTTCAAAGCGGGAATTCCGGCACGTTCACGAATCAAGTTCACATACTTATATACATCGGGAGTGGGAGCTGGCGAAGACTCGTTCAATGCTTCCGCATAGCCCAAATACGCTTCAGCCATTCTGTATAAGATACCCGGCTGATATACATACTTTGCCATCTCTGGGAAGTACATCCAAAGAGATTCGCTTACGGACATTATAACCGTTCTGCGGAGAGTCGAAAGTCATATCCGTATCACGGCCTCCTTGAAGGAAGTCCACACGACGGTTATCAACTCCCAGCCATGCGCCATTATAGATGACGGAAACATAGAAGCGAGGCTCCCGGTTGCAATACATGTTGTAGGTACCTTCTTCTGTTACCGGGCTTACACCGGTTATGAATTTTTTACTTCGCACAAACGGCCCATAAGCGAAAAAAACTATCTTGGAACCAAGATTTAATTCTGCACGGCACTTCATTCTGTCTGCATCAGCATATCCGAATTTATCAGCATCAATGCCATTATTTATTATTTTAATATCATTTCTTTTATCTCCATACATCCAGATAGCTGCTTGTTTAGAACAGGCGCATAAACAAGAAGCAGCTTTTAAATATTTTTCTGACAATAATAATGTAGCATGAGAATCAGAAAATCTTTCAATCCACCCTGTTTTTCAAAAGCGACAGTGTGAGAATGAATTACAATAGGAGCAGTGGAATATTTACGGAGTACTTTAAAAAGGAGTAATGTTACTCAAGCTGGAAAAGATTTAACCAAACATAATCGAAGTTTTCGTGCTTTAAGAACTCCGACATTTCCTTTCTGAAATTAAAAAGGATTCTTTCCCCATGCCGTCATACTTACAATGCAAATATTACTCGAATGGAATTTATCACTATACGAGCATTCTCCTTTCGGTAAAATTATCGTAAAGTTATAGTAATCAGGC
>ENA-OQCV01000362-OQCV01000362.1-human-gut-metagenome-genome-assembly--contig:-NODE-362-length-12720-cov-2.464782_pt1 | contig 12720 bp, 15 predicted proteins | sample MGYA00242766_ERZ504592 | MGnify/ENA primary metagenome ERZ504592 (study PRJEB26092, sample SAMD00036315) | human gut metagenome | host: Homo sapiens | study: EMG produced TPA metagenomics assembly of...
ATGAAAAGACGTGAAAGTGACAGCTTTTTAATGCTTTTTCTGAAACTTAGAGGTGGAATAAATGTATATTATAAAAATAATATATTACCTTTGTGCCCGATTTATATTTATTACAAGAACTCAAAAGATTAATCAGAATATCTTATGCGTAGATTAATAACACTATTCTTTTTTGGTATTTACTTTGTCAGGGGTAGCTTTTTGCTCAGCAGATGTCAGATGATCAGGTTGTTCAGTATGTAAAAAAGCGCTCAGCAGATGGGCAAAAATCAAAAGCAGATTACTACTGAATTAATGCGGCGGGGAGTGACAAAGGAACAAGTTGAAAGAATTCAGAAAAAGTATGAAAACTCTAAATCTGGAAGTCCGCAGAGCAATACCCAAGATGAGAAGCGTTCTCGTCAACGTGGTGAAATGAGTGGCGTAGTCAAAGGGCTGCGTACAACCTCGGAAACTTATTCTGCCAGACAAACGGATGTTGCAGGAGATTCTTTACAAATGATGGATAATCGTTCCTTGTCTCAAGAGAAGGAAACAGAGGATCCGACTTCGCAAATTTATGGTCATAATATTTTTTACTAACGATAATTTGACTTTCGAACCCAATGTGAATGTTGCTACTCCCGAGAATTATCGTCTGGGACCTGGTGACGAGGTGATTATTGATGTGTGGGGAGCTTCTGAAACAACGATTCGACAAACAATCTCTCCGGAAGGAAGTATTCTTGTGAATAATTTAGGACCGGTTTATCTGAGTGGCAAAACAGTAAAGGAAGCCAATAATTATTTGAAACAAGAATTTGCCAGAATATATTCTGGAGTAACCGGAAATGTTCCGTCTACCCAAGTTAAACTGACATTAGGAGAAATACGTTCTATTCAGTAAACGTTATGGGTGAAGTTGTGGTGCCCGGAACTTATACCCTCTCATCATTTGCTTCCGTATTTTCATGCTTTTATATCGTGCAGGTGGTGTGAATCCGATTGGTAGTTTTGCGCAGTATTAAAGTGATTCGCAATGGAAATACAATAGCGGATTTGGATGTTTACGATTTACTTATGAAAGGAAAAATGAAGGATGACATCCGTCTGCAGGATGGTGATGTAATTCTTGTGGATCCTTACCAGTCACTGGTACAGATATTAGGTAAGGTAAACGTCCGATGTTTTATGAAATGAAACCCACTGAAACCGTAGGTACATTATTGAAGTATTCAGGTGGTTTTACGGGTGATGCTTATAAGAAAGCATTACGTATAATCCGTAAAAGTGGACGTGAGCATCAAATTTATAATGTGGATGAGATGGATTATTCCGTATTCCGCGTAGATGACGGTGATAAGATAACGGTTGATTCCGTTTTACAGCGTTTTGAGAATCGTGTGGAAATCCGCGGTGCTGTATATCGTGAAGGTTTGTATCAGTTGGACGGTACGATGAATACAGTGAAGCAGCTGATTAAGAAAGCGGAAGGACTTCGCGGAGATGCATTCTTAAACCGTGCTATAATCGATCGTGAACTTGAAGACTTGTCGCATGAGGTTATACAAGTAGATGCGAAAGGTTTGCTGAACGGGACGGCTGCAGATATTCCTTTGCAGAAGAATGACATTTTATATATTCCAAGTATTCATGACTTGAAGGAAGAAGCTACACTTACCATTCATGGTGAAGTTGCCAATCCGGGTACATATCTTTATTCTGATAAAATGACAGTAGAGGATTTGGTGTTGCAGGCTGGTGGCTTGTTGGAGGCGGCGGCTACAACAAAGGTTGAAGTTGCACGGCGCATGAAAGATCCGAAGAGTACATCTTTCAGTACTACAGTAGGCCAGAATTTCTCTTTTGATTTGAAAGATGGCTTATTGGTGGGAGAAGAAGCCAGGATTTCCATCTTGAGCCTTTTGATGAAATTTATGTTCGTAAGAGTCCGTCCTATTTTAAACAACAGAATGTTATGGTGGGCGGAGAAGTCCTTTTTAGCGGTAATTATGCACTATCGAAAAAGAATGAACGTTTGAGTGACTTGATAGCTAAGGCTGGTGGAGTAACTCCCGATGCTTATATAAAAGGAGCGCGTCTTATACGTAGGATGACCGAAGAAGAATTCCGCCGTAAGGAAGATGCTCTGCGTATGGCGCAAGCGGGAGGCGGAGATTCCATATCTGTAAAAAGATTGGATTTGTCCGATACCTATTCTGTAGGTATAAATCTGGGAGAGGCCTTGAAAAATCCTGGTTCAGATGCTGATATGGTGCTTCGCGAGGGAGATGTATTATTTGTTCCGGAGTACGTAAGTACAGTGAAAATCAACGGTGCTGTAATGTATCCGAATACAGTTTTATATAAAAAGGGTGAAAGCTTGAAATATTACATCAACCAGGCTGGTGGCTTTGGTAATGACGCCAAGAAACGCAAGGTCTATGTAATATACATGAATGGTACAGTTTCTCGTTTAAGAGCAGGAAACAAGAAAGCCATTGAACCAGGTTGTGAAATAATTGTTCCAAGTAAAGAACAGAAAAGGAAGATGACTACTACTGAAATTCTGGGAATGGGAAGTACGACAGCTTCTATTGCAGCGATGATTGCGACTATGGTTAATCTCTTTAAGTAATTTGAATTATGAGCGAAGAAAGAATACAAAACATAACTTCTCCACAACCAGAGGAACAAGAAATAGATTTGATAGAACTGGCCCAGAAAGTATGGGCTAGTCGCAAATTGGTTTTTAAGGCGTGTGGTATCGCTGCCCTTGTTGGACTGGTTGTTGCATTTAGTATTCCTAAGGAGTATTCTACAAGTGTGACGTTGGCTCCGGAGAGTGGTGGTAAATCTGGTGGCGGAAGTATGGGAGCCCTTGCAGCCATGGCGGGTATCAATTTGGGTACTTCTTCTGGTGAAGATGCTTTGTCACCCGAACTTTATCCTGATATTGTAAGTTCTACTCCTTTTCTGATTGAACTGTTCGATGTTAAAGTCAAGGATCAGAAAGCAAAAGTAGACACGACTTTATATGCTTATTTGAAAGAAGAACAGCGTTCTCCTTGGTGGAGTGCAATTTTCTCCGCTCCTTTTAAGGTGTTAGGATGGACATTGTCTTTGTTTAAGGATGAACCGGAAGAGGGGGATGCAAAGCTGGATCCTTTTCGTCTTACTAGAGATGAGTCTGCCATTGCAGATGCTTTAAGTAAACGTATCTCTGTTTCCGTAGACAAAAAGACAGGTGTGACAACCTTGTCTGTTACTATGCAGGATCCTTTGATATCTGCTTCGCTGACGGATACCGTGATGCATTGCCTGCAGAACTACATCACAGATTATCGAACTAATAAAGCTCGTCATGATTTGGCATTTACCGAAAAACTTTATGGAGAAGCAAAGGCCAGTTATGAGTCTGCCCAGAAGAAATACGCAAATTTTGTAGATGCAAACCAGAATATAATATTGCTGAGTTATCGCGCAGAGCAAGAGCGTTTACAGAATGAAATGAATTTAGCCTATCAAGTATATACACAAGTGTCTCAACAATTGCAGATGGCAAGAGCTAAGGTGCAGGAGATTACACCGGTATATACGGTTGTCCAGCCGGCTACGGTACCTTTGAAGCCTGCAAAGCCCAATAAATTGATGATTTTGATCGGCTTCATGTTCTTGGCAGGTGTCGGCAGTGTGGGATGGATATTATTTGTAAAAGATTTATTAAAGGGATGGAAAAAGCAAACAATATGATGACGGATAATGATATGATGTGCTGGCATGCATTGTACACAGCACCCAAGTCTGAACATAAGTTGATGCAGCGTTTGAATGCTGCCGGGATATACTACATATTGCCCGATGCAGGCTGTGTTTGTAAAATGGAAAGGGCATACCCGGAAGGTGATTACTCCTCTTTTTTCCGGATGTTTGTTTGTTGCCGGTAATGTGTCGGAAGTTACCTTATTGGCTTCCTTGCAGAAGGCTGCTATATTAGTAAATAATGAAGGAAAAAGTTTGTCTATTGAGGCGTGCAAAGCAGAACTTCCTGCCAAGTTTGCCCAATTGCTGAAGTTATGATGAAGCTGATAACAGAAGAGCTGCTGGATACCGTTACTTCACGAGCTAAGGAGAACTCCCGTTTACGTATGAATTATAATTTTCATGCGTCTATGGATGCTCCTATTCATCGGTTGCTGAATGCTTTGGAACCGGGAACTTATCTTCCTCCTCACCGTCATACAGATAAGGAAGAAACTTATCTGGTTTTGCGTGGAAGTCTGCTGGCATTTTTTTATGATGATGCCGGTAATGTAACAGATAAGGTATGCCTCAATCCTTCGGAAGGTAAATATGGTCTGGAGATTCCTTCTAATACATGGCATAGTATTATTGCCTTGGAGTCAGGTACTGTTATTTTTGAAATTAAAAAATGGCCCATATCAGCCTCTACCCTCAGAGGATTTGGCTTCGTGGGCTCCTCAGGCTTCTGATGTGGAGGGAATAAAGGCTTTTATGAAGCGGATGTTGGAGCTTTAACATTTTCCCCGATAAACCCATAAGAAAGCCTCCGATATATTTTATTGTATACCGGGAGGCTTCTTTATGTACCATGTTATTAGTCAAACAGGCTCTTGAACATTTTTGAATATTTTCTCTTTAATCGAAGTGTTCGGCTTGAAGTTATCCGATTCTTCCATCTCCTCCAATGCTCTCTTCTCATCCTTGCTCAGCGTTTCGGGTACATATACGCTGACATTTACCAGCAAATCTCCCGTGCCGTACCCGTTCACGTTGGGTAAACCTTTGCCGCGCAGGCGGAGTACTTTTCCCGGTTGCGTACCTGAGTCAATTTTTACTTTCACCTTTCCATCAATCGTGGGAATTTCTACCGCACCACCCAAGGCTGCTGTCGGGAAGCTGAGGAGCAGGTTGTAAATCAAGTCATTTTCATCGCGTATCAGGTTCGGGTCTTGCTCTTCCTCTACAAGAATCAGCAGGTCACCCGGTACACCGTTGTGCTTGCCTGCATTTCCTTTTCCGCCCATAGAGAGTTGCATACCTTCTGCAACACCTTTCGGGATTTTTACGGTTACTACTTCTTCACCGTATACAATGCCTTCACCGGCACACTCCTTACACTTGTTCTTGATGATTTTGCCCTCACCGCCACATGTCGGGCAGGTGGTTCTTGTCTGCATGGTGCCGAGTATGGTTTGCTGGTTACGGATTACCGTGCCGCTGCCGTTACAAGTCGGGCAGGTCTCTGAACCACCGTCACCTTCGGCTCCCGTACCATGACAGTGGGTACAAGGCACGTATTTCTTCAGCTTGAATTTCTTTTCCACACCGGTAGAGATTTCCTTGAGGTTCAGTTTTACCTTGACGCGCAAGTCCGAACCACGGTAACGGCGTTGTTGTGTGCCGCCACCTCCGCCGAAACCTCCAAAACCTCCAAAACCTCCTCCACTGTGTCCGCCAAAGATGTCACCGAACATGGAGAAGATGTCGTCCATGGACATGCCTCCACTGAAGCCGCCGAACGGACCACCATTACCGGCGGCACCACCCAGTCCGGCATGACCAAACTGATCGTAGCGGGCACGCTTGTCCGGATTGCTTAGTACGTCGTATGCCTCTGCCGCTTCCTTGAATTTCTCTTCGGCTGTTTTGTCGCCCGGATTCTTGTCCGGATGATATTGGATGGCTTTCTTGCGATAGGCTTTCTTTATTTCTTCTACCGTTGCTGTCTTTTCGACTTCCAATACTTCGTAGTAATCTCCTTTTTTCCATACAGTTTTATGTTATTCTCCGACTACCACTTTGGCATGACGGATCACTTTGTCGTTTAGGATGTAACCGGTTTGTACGCAGTCCAGAATTTTGCCTTTCAGTGCTTCATTGGGTGCCGGAATCACAGCGATGGCTTCGTGATAGTCTGTATCGAGAGGTTGTTCCTTTGTCTCTATCACCTTAACGCCGTTTTGTCCCAATACAGACATGAATTTGTTGTAGATCAGTTCAACGCCTTCTTTTACGGCGGCTACGTCGGTGGCTGTCTCCATGTTTTTGAGGGCGCGTTCAAAGTCATCCACGATGGGGAGAATACTGCTGATACTCTTTTCACCACCGTTCAGGATAAGTTCTGCCTTCTCCTTCATGGTGCGTTTGCGGTAATTGTCAAACTCGGCAGACAAGCGCAGGTATTTGTCCTTCTGCTCTTCAATCTGTTCATTGGCCTTTTCCAGTTCCTGGGCGAGCTTTTCTTCTTCTGTCAGGGGAGCTTCGTTTTCTTGTGAAGTTTCTTGTCCGACAGTTTCTTCGTCACATTCGTTGGGAGTAGCTTGAGTTTTCAGCTCCTCTTCCTGGTTGTTTTCTTTTTCTTTCGGATTCATATTGTTATGCTTATTATTCTTGTAAAATGATTTTGCTTTCATTGCTGTTAAGGGTTTAAGTTAATACGATATCAGTACCCCAGCAAAAAACTTTGCCAAAATGGATGTTTTTGCCGAAAACGCTGCAAAGGGTAATACTTTTATGTCAGATTGACAGCGCTTCTCTGTGTCTATTCATGGAAAAATAACTATCTTTGCACTCGCAATTCGCAGACTAATAGGTATTAAATAGTAAATTGTAAATAAATAAATCGTAAATATAAAGATGATTACAGTCTCTAATGTCTCAGTACAGTTTGGTAAAAAGAGTGTTGTTCAATGACGTAAACTTGAAGTTTACAAGTGGTAACTGTTATGGTATCATCGGTGCCAACGGCGCCGGAAAATCTACTTTCTTGAAAACGATTTCCGGAGAGCTGGACCCTACGACGGGCTCCATCATGCTGGCTCCGGGAGAGCGTCTTTCCGTTTTGAGCCAGGACCACTTCAAGTGGGATGCTTTTACGGTGATGGACACGGTGATGATGGGACACACGGTGTTGTGGGATATCATGAAGCAGCGTGAAGTGCTGTATGCCAAAGAGGATTTCACAGACGAGGATGGACTGAAGGTTTCCGAATTGGAAGAGAAATTTGCCGAGTTGGACGGCTGGAATGCCGAAAGCGATGCTGCCGCCTTGCTGAGTGGTTTGGGTATCAAGGAAGACAAGCATTATCTGTTGATGGGTGAGTTGAACACAAAGAAAAGGTACGTGTCATGCTGGCGCAAGCTCTCTATGGAAATCCTGATAACTTGCTGCTGGACGAGCCTACCAATGACTTGGATATGGAGACCGTGACTTGGCTGGAAGAGTACCTCTCCAACTTTGAGCATACGGTGCTGGTGGTAAGCCACGACCGTCACTTCCTCGACTCCGTTTGTACGCATACCGTGGACATCGACTACGGAAAGATTAACCTCTTTGCCGGAAACTACAGCTTCTGGTACGAGTCCAGCCAGCTGGCGCTCCGTCAGCAGCAGAACCAGAAGGCAAAGGCCGAGGAGAAGAAGAAAGAGCTGGAAGAGTTTATCCGCCGATTCAGTGCCAATGTGGCAAAGAGCAAGCAGACTACCAGCCGCAAGAAGATGTTGGAGAAACTGAATGTAGAAGAAATCAAGCCGTCATCCCGTAAGTATCCGGGCATCATTTTTACGCCCGAACGCGAACCGGGTAATCAGATTCTGGAAGTTTCCGGTTTGACGAAAACGCTGGAAGATGGTACGGTGCTGTTCCGCGACGTCAACTTCAACGTAGAGAAGGGAGACAAGATTGTATTCCTTTCGCACGACCCGCGTGCCATGACCGCCCTGTTTGAGATTATCAACGAGAATATGAAACCGGATGCGGGTACCTTCAACTGGGGTGTGACTATCACCACCGCTTACCTGCCGCTGGACAATACTGCATTCTTTAATACAGACCTGAATCTGGTGGACTGGTTGAGCCAGTTCGGTGAAGGCAATGAAGTCTATATGAAGAGCTTCCTGGGACGTATGCTGTTCTCCGGCGAGGAGGTGCTGAAGAAAGCAAGCGTATTGTCGGGAGGTGAGAAGATGCGTTGCATGATTGCACGTATGCAGCTGCGCAATGCCAATTGCTTGATTCTGGATACACCTACCAATCACCTCGACTTGGAGTCTATCCAGGCATTCAACAATAACTTGAAGACCTATAAGGGCAATATCCTTTTCTCATCCCACGACCACGAGTTCATTCAGACGGTTGCCAACCGTATCATCGAGTTGACTCCGAACGGTATCATCGACAAGATGATGGAGTATGATGAATACATCACTTCGGACCATATCAAGGAGTTGCGTGCGCGGATGTACGGAGCTTAAAAGATAAATTTTCAGAACAGACTCTTGAATCCTTTCCGAAGGCCTTCGGATGTTTTACTAAAACTCGTATGGAGATTTACTAAATCTCCGGGAAGGATTTAGTAAATCGTCGGACAAGATTTAGTAAAACGTAATCCCCCTCTCAGAACTACTTCTGGGAGGGGGATTGCTTTTTCTTGTTGATACATTGAAAAAGGATTACAATACTACCGCTTCTCCTTGTATATGATTTTACCTTTACTCTCTCCGAAAAGGTTGTCGCCCAGCGTGGTAATCTTATTCCCCGTGGCAAGCACATAGCGCAGGTTGCCGCATCCCATAAATGCTCCGTACTCAATGGCGGTTACACTGGCAGGAAGCACCAGCGTGCCGCACAAACGACCGCAGCCACTGAATGCACGCTGTCCGATGCTTTTAAGCCCCTGCGGGAGCCGTACGTTCAGCAGATACTTCTTTTGGGTGAAAGTATAGTCGGGAATTGCAGTGGCATTACTGTTGGTCATGTCGATGGAAACCAGATTGGGCATATAGTCGCGTATCAATGTGAAGTCGGCTTCGTCCATTTTTCCTTCAACGGTCAGAAAGTTAACGTCTTTGGGCTGAAATCCGGCTCTTAACAGTTCGCTGGCAAGGCTGCCCATTTTGCCAATCTGTACATTTACTGTCAGTGGTTCTCCTTCAATGAATGCAAAGGTCTCCCATTTCTTTTTGGTACGGTAGGAGTCACTGCATCCCAATGGAACAAATATGGCTGTAACGCTATCGGCCAATGCTTCGGACAACAGATTGGGAGCCGTTTTCTTCCGTATCTGGCATATCTTGAGACTTTTTGCATCCCTTAAAGGCAGCATCTTCGATGTTCTTGGTCTTGTCGGAAAGGATAATCCTGGTCAGCGTCTCCTTACCTACAAATGTACTGTCGTCCATTTGCTTGCAGAAGGCATATGCCGGAATGCAATTGGCAGGATATACATGAAAAAACGGTTTGGATAAGTCCCGTTCTTGCCTGCATACATGCTGATGGAGGCATTGGAAATATCCAGCAGTTGCAGGTTTTTGAATTCATCCCGTAGATGCCTGAAATCTACGGCATTCAGCTTGCCCTGCAGGGTCAGTTGGGTGATTTCATTGGCTTCCGCTTCTGTCATCAGTTCCACCAGGGTGCCAGGTTTGGCCACGTAGTATCTTTTGGATTTTGTGCGAGGCATTCAGCATTAACGCCAGTCCGGCAACGGCTAAAAGTATTTTTCTTAGTTTCATGTTTGTAGATTCCAGATTGATTTTTCAAATATAAGAAGAAAACGGCAGGAATACATGAAGATTTTTTCCTTTTTATTATTAATTTTTGTCGGATATTAATCAAAAATGAGATACAAATGGAGACGGAAGAAACGGTGAAGGAAGAGTGTGTTGCTATGAGTAAAACAAAACGTATTTGGCTGGCATTCGTTGATATAGTACTGTTTACTGTACTTTTATGATTTTTCTGTTTTTGTTTGCCATACCTTTTGCGATTGCTTTCCCTGAGTTGAAGACACAAGTTGGTGGGATGAGCGTCTATTTAATGATGTTGAATGAAGTCTTGATGTTGGCCAGTGGGCTTATTGCCGCTTGTATGGTGCTGGGCTTCAGGAAGCTTCCTTTTTCGGGCTTGGGCTTGTCTTTGAAGGGATGGGGCAGAAGCCTGCTGAACGGAGCTTTGTTTGTCGTGTTCTTGTATGCAGTTGGTTTTGGCTTGTGCTTTATTGTTGGGGGCTGTGGAAGTGGCAGGAGTCTTGTTTTCTCCCATTTCGTTGTTAGCAAGTCTTTTGCTTTATTTTTTAGTGGCAGTTACGGAAGAAGTTATTGGACGCGGTTTCATTTTAGGGCGTATGCTGGATGGAGGCGTCAATAAGTTTGTGGCATTGCTTATCTCTGCAGTGTTATTTTCGTTGATGCATCTTTTCAATCCCAGCTTTGCCTTTGTCCCGTTTCTGAATATCATGCTGGCGGGTTGTTTCTTGGGAGCTTCCTATATATACACGCGCAACCTCTGTTTCCCCATTGCCTTGCATTGGTTCTGGAACTGGATTCAAGGTTCTGTTTTGGGATATAAAGTCAGTGGAAATGAGTTCGGCAATGAGAATCTGCTGATTCTTCACTTTCCGGAAGAAAATCTGATAAATGGAGGAACTTTCGGGTTCGAAGGTTCCATTCTGTGTTCACTACTTTTAGTGCTTGGTACAGTAATTATCTTAAGACACTATTATAAGGGATTAGGGATTAATGATTAATACGGAAACCATTAACCACTAACCATTAATCCCTAATCCCTAATTCTGTTCCACTCCTTTCATTGTCAGCTGTATGCGTTTCCGGTCCATATCTATGCTGAGTACCTTTACGCGTATATGTTGATGAATGGACACTACTTCATTAGGGTCTGATATGAATCTGTCGGCGAGTTGGGAGAGGTGTACCAGTCCGTTTTCCTTGATGCCTATATCGACAAATGCGCCGAAGTTGGTGATGTTTCCTACGATGCCGGGCAATTCCATGCCTTCGCGCAGGTCGTTGATGGTGCGCACGTTCTTATCAAATTCAAATATTTTTATCGGTCCGCGTGGGTCACGTCCGGGCTTGTCCAGCTCTTGCAGGATGTCTTTCAGTGTCGGCATGCCCACGGTGGGGGCAGAGGTAGCGTTCCGGATTAATCTTCAGACGCAGCTCCCGGCTGGCTATCAGCTCGGCTACGCTGCAATCCAAGTCCTTTGCCATCTGTTCTACGATGCAATAGCTTTCCGGGTGCACGGCAGTATTGTCCAGCGGATTCTTTGCCTGCGGAATGCGTAGGAAGCCGGCACATTGCTCAAACGCCTTGGCACCCATGCGCGGCACTTTCATCAGTTCCTTGCGCGAGGTGAAGGCACCGTTTTCGGAACGATAGTTCACAATGTTCTGTGCCAGCTGCGGACCCAATCCCGAGATGTAGGTCAGCAGATGGCTGCTTGCGGTGTTCAGGTTGACACCTACCAGGTTTACACAGTTTTCTACGGTCTGGTCCAGTGATTTTTTCAGCTTGGTTTGGTCCACATCATGCTGGTATTGCCCCACACCAATAGATTTCGGGTCAATCTTTACCAACTCTGCCAGCGGGTCCATCAGTCGTCTGCCTATGGACACAGCACCGCGTACGGTGACGTCGTAGTCGGGAAACTCGTCCCGTGCAATTTTAGAGGCCGAATAGATGGAAGCTCCCTGCTCGCTGACGATGAATATCTGTATGTCGCGGTTGAAGCGCTGATGTTTCAAGAACTCCTCCGTCTCGCGGCTGGCAGTTCCATTACCTATGGCTACGGCATCTATCTTATAAGACTCTATCATCATTTGCAGCTTGGCAAATGCCTCTTTCTGCTTGCTGACCGGAGGGTGGGGGTAGATGTTCTCATTGTGGAGCAGATTTCCTTGTGCATCGAGGCACACAACTTTACAACCCGTACGGAATCCGGGGTCTATACCCATCACACGCTTTTGCCCCAGTGGTGAAGCCAGCAACAACTGACGGAGATTTTCGGCAAATACCTTGATGGCTTCCTCGTCGGCGCGCTCCTTGCTTTGCGTGGCAAATTCCGTCTCTATGGATGGCTTCAATAGGCGTTTGTAGGAATCCTGCACGGCTTCTGCCACTTGCTGTCCGCAGGCGTTGTTGCTTCGCACGAATTGGCGTTCCAGCCGTTCCACGCACTCCTCATCGTCCGGGCTGATGCTGACTTTCAGCAGGCCTTCCGCTTCGGCACGCCGGATGGCGAGCAGGCGGTGGGAGCTGCATCGCTTCAACGATTCGGAGCAGTCGAAGTAGTCACGGTATTTGGTCGCTTCCTCTTCTTTGCCTTTCACCACTTTGGCGGTCAGTATGCCTTGGCGGGCAAATGCGTTTCGCACGCTGTTTCGGGCACGTTCGTCTTCGCTAACATGCTCGGCTATGATGTCACGGGCACCTTTCAGTGCATCTTCCACGTTCTTCACGTCTCCTTTCACATAACCGGCGGCGCGTTCCTCCGGATGGGGCTCACGTTGCAGCATCAGCAGGGTGGCGAGGGGTTCCAGTCCTTTTTGGCGGGCTGCTTCGGCACGTGTTTTCCGTTTGGGTTTGTAGGGAAGGTAGATGTCCTCCAGTAGGGTGTTGTCCCAGGTCTCCTCGATACGCTTCTGAAGTTCGGCGGTCAGTTTGCCTTGTTCCTGTATGGTGTTGAGGATGGTTTCTTTACGTTTGGCTGTTTCGCTCAGCTTTTCGTAGTGGGTCTTTATGGATTCAATCTGCACTTCGTCCAGTCCTCCCGTCACTTCCTTTCGGTAGCGGCTGATGAAAGGAATTGTCGCTCCATCTTCCAGCAGGCCGAGGGTCTGGCTTATTTGTCTTTCTGATATGCCGAGAGCGGCAGATATCATTCGATGAAAATCTTGTATCATTTTGTATCTCATTTT
>ENA-OQCV01000363-OQCV01000363.1-human-gut-metagenome-genome-assembly--contig:-NODE-363-length-12705-cov-2.468993_pt1 | contig 12705 bp, 16 predicted proteins | sample MGYA00242766_ERZ504592 | MGnify/ENA primary metagenome ERZ504592 (study PRJEB26092, sample SAMD00036315) | human gut metagenome | host: Homo sapiens | study: EMG produced TPA metagenomics assembly of...
GCTTGTGTGGCGATGGCACACGAATTGTTATCTCCCAATGGGGAATCTGAAACTCAATGTTGTGCTTGATTCCGAAGGGGGGGGCCGGTCTATAGCTTATATTACAAAGGAGAGCCGGTTGTAGCACCTTCTGCCTTGGGAATACTTATGGAAGAAGCGGATTTGTCAAATGGCTTCCGGATTCTTGATGCAACAAATTCTACTTTTGATGAAACTTGGATGCCTGTATGGGGAGAGTATGAAAAAGTCCGTAACCATTACAATGAACTTACTGTCACTTTCTCACAACCGGCAAAGCACGACCGTACGATGATTGTACGTTTTCGATTGTTTGACGATGGACTCGGATTCCGTTATGAGTTGCCGGAGCAGAAAACCATGAATTATCTGACGGTAAAAGACGAACTGACGGAATTCAATCTGACCGGTAATCATACACTCTATTGCATTCCCGGTGATTATGATACGAATGAGTTTGCCTATACTACTGCGGCCATTTCCGAAGTGCGCGAAGCTATGGAACGTAATCTACGTCAAAAAAGGATATGAAGCTAAAGCGACTTCATTCACAGTAACAAACCTACCCCTTATAGATAAAGACTACCGAATGGACTTTATATCAATATTCATGAGCTGCCTTGGTAGATTATTCTGCCATGTTGCTGAATGTGGATGATAAAGAGTTTAACTTTTCTGCTCATCTTACTCCCGATAAATTAGGAAAGAAAGGATATCTGCAATTACCGTTGCATACCCCGTGGCGTACAATTATGGTTAGTGACGATGCACGTAGCATCCTTGCTTCTCAGTTGATTCTTAATCTGAATGAACCTTGTAAGCTGGAAGATACTTCTTGGATTAAGCCACAGAAATTTATCGGTGTCTGGTGGGAGATGTTTACTGGTGGAGGAGGTACATGGGCATATAGCGACTATTATAAGGCTAAACCCGGCATAACCGACTATTCAAAGTTAACTCCTAATGGACATCATCCGGCCAATACTGAACATGTGAAAGAGTACATAGACTTTGCGGCGGAGAATGGTATTGATGCGGTATTGGTTGAGGGTTGGAATGAAGGTTGGGAAGATTGGGCATCCTATCGTAAGGATCGTCAGTTCCTTTTTGACAAACCTTATCCGGACTTTGATGTTGCGGTACTACATGCCTATGCCAAATCAAAGGGGGTAAAGATTATCATGCATCATGAGACGGCTGCTAATGCTGCCGATTATGAGCGGCAGCTGGATGTAGCCTTTCAATTTATGGTAGATAATGGCTATAATTCTGTAAAGACAGGATATGTGGGCTCAATCATTCCCCGTAGTGAATATCATTCCTCACAATGGATGAACAATCATTATATACATGTGGTGAAGCGTGCTGCTGATTATAAGATTATGGTAGATAGTCACGAGGCTGTTCGTCCCACCGGCTTGTGTCGGACCTGGCCCAACTGGGTAGCGCAAGAATCTGCCCGTGGTGGTGAGTTTGAATCTATGGGGGGCAATGATCCGGATCATACTTGTATCTTGCCGTTTACTCGGTTGAAGGGTGGTCCGATGGATTACACTCCTGGTATTTTCCAGACAAAACTTTCGTATTATAATAGTTCGAAACCTAAAGGTCAGGCGGGTACTACATTGGTAAAACAATTGGCTCTATATGTAACGATGCCCTCTCCGTTACAGATGGCAGCAGACCTGCCGGATAATTATCGCCGTTTTCCCGATGCGTTTCAATTTATTAAGGATGTAGCGGTGGATTGGAGCAATTCTTGGTATTTGGAAGCCGAACCGGGTGATTATATCACAGTGGCTCGTCAAGCCAAAGGAAAACAAGAGTGGTATGTAGGTGCTATTACCGACGAACATCCTCGTACGGCAACTATTCCTTTCTCTTTCTTACCCGAAGGAAGGAAATATATTGTTACCGTTTATGCAGATGGTCGGGATGCAGACTGGAAAGATAATCCGCAGAGCTATGACATCCGTCGTGGCATAGTAACGTCAAAGAGTGTGCTGCGTCAACCTTTGGCAAGTAGTGGAGGGGTGGCTATCAGTGTTCGAGAAGCAACAAAAGAAGAGGTAAAAGGATTGAAGAAATTATGAAGCTTGTCCGTACATAGTAATTATTATGTTGCGGATTTAATACAAGCATTTAAGAATTAAAGTTAGCAATTGGAAAGGCATAGTCCGTGAGGATTGTGTCTTTTTTGCGTAAATTATTCTGTCATTTCTTATTTTCTTTATTATAATTTTTCTATATTTATGCCGTTATGGCGAATTGTTGACAGAATAGGAAAAGAATAGACCATTTAGGTATGAATAGAGAATGCCGGGGATTTGACATTTTATCATTCTTTAATCAAAATATAACCGTAAAATTTTAGCTGTTTTGAAAAGTTTTACTTATATTTGCGGTGTTATTCATTGACATTTTGTTTGAATAGCGTGAAGTCAACAAGGTAATAACCTTTAAAACGTAATATTATGAATATCGAACGTATCATGGCCTCTTTAGAGGCAAAGCACCCCGGCGAGTCTGAGTATCTTCAAGCCGTAAAGGAAGTTCTTCTTTCCATCGAAGATATCTATAACCAACATCCTGAGTTCGAGAAAGCGAAAATTATAGAACGTCTGGTTGAACCTGACCGTATCTTTACTTTCCGCGTAACGTGGGTGGATGATAAAGGTGAAGTTCAGACGAACCTCGGCTATCGTGTGCAGTTCAACAATGCCATTGGCCCGTACAAAGGCGGTATTCGTTTCCATGCTTCCGTAAATCTTTCTATCCTCAAGTTCCTGGGATTTGAGCAGACCTTCAAGAATGCCTTGACTACATTGCCTATGGGTGGCGGTAAGGGTGGTTCCGACTTCTCTCCGCGCGGAAAGAGCGATGCTGAAATTATGCGTTTCTGTCAGGCCTTCATGCTGGAGTTGTGGCGTCACCTCGGTCCGGATATGGATGTTCCTGCCGGTGATATCGGTGTAGGCGGTCGCGAAGTGGGCTATATGTTCGGTATGTATAAGAAGTTGACTCGCGAATTTACGGGCACATTTACCGGTAAAGGATTGGAATTTGGCGGTTCGCTGATTCGTCCTGAAGCAACAGGATTTGGTGGCTTGTATTTCGTAAACCAAATGTTACAGACAAAAAGGCATTGACATCAAGGGCAAGACCGTGGCTATCTCCGGTTTTGGAAAATGTGGCTTGGGGTGCTGCTACCAAGGCTGACCGAATTGGGTGCCAAGGTGGTTACCATCTCCGGTCCCGACGGTTACATTTACGACCCGAACGGTATCAGTGGCGAAAAGATAGATTATATGCTGGAACTCCGGTCATCGGGCAACGATATCGTAGCACCGTATGCCGACGAATTCCCCGGCTCTACTTTCGTGGCAGGCAAACGCCCGTGGGAAGTGAAAGCGGACATCGCTCTGCCTTGCGCTACCCAGAACGAGCTGAACGGCGAAGATGCACAACACCTCATTGACAACAAGGTGACATGTGTAGGCGAAATCTCCAATATGGGATGTACGCCCGAAGCTATCGACCTTTTCATTGACAACAAGATTATGTATGCACCGGGTAAGGCTGTCAATGCAGGTGGTGTGGCTACCAGCGGACTGGAAAATGTCGCAGAACGCCATGCACCTCAGCTGGAGTGCAGCCGAAGTGGATGAAAAACTCCACGCCATCATGCACGGAATTCATGCTCAATGCGTAAAATATGGGACAGAACCTGATGGCTACATCAACTACGTGAAGGGAGCGAATATCGCCGGCTTCATGAAGGTGGCTCATGCCATGATGGGTCAGGGAATTATCTAAGAGAGAAACTTTGTTTAGTTGTATTTGTATTTGTGGTTTGTGCTGCCCTACGCCTGTGAAGGTATGGGGCAGTACTTTTTTTGATTCTCAATTAAAAAAGGTTGTATCTTTGTATCCGAGAAACCATAAATTACAAAGAGATGTTACTACCTGAATTGAAACTGAGACGTGATAAAATACGCTCTCTCATGGCTCAACAAGAGATTGATGCCGCTCTTATCGCTTGTAATGTAAACTTAATCTATACGTACGGACGTGTCGTCAGCGGTTACTTGTATCTGCCGTTGAATGCTCCCGCCCGTTTATTCATCAAACGTCCCAACAATATTGAAGGGGAACATATTCATCCTATCCGTAAACCGGAACAACTGCCTGACTTACTAAAGGAATGTGGTTTGCCCATACCTGCGAGGTTGATGCTGGAGGGGGATGAGTTGTCTTTTACGGAATATAACCGTTTGGCAGCGTGTTTCCCTGAAACGGAGGTGCTTCCTTGTGGTACGGCACTTATCCGGAAGGCCCGAAGTGTCAAGACTGAAATAGAGATTGAGATGTTCCGTCGTTCCGGCATTGCACATGCTAAAGCTTACGAACAAATACCCTCGGTTTATAGACCAGGAATGACAGACCGCCAATTATCCATCGAAATAGAGCGCCTGATGCGTCTGGAAGGTTGTCTGGGTATTTTCCGTACCTTCGGACAAAGTATGGAGATTTTTATGGGAAGTCTGCTGGCAGGAGACAATGCCACTGCGCCTGCCCCCTATGATTTTGCTCTGGGAGGCGAAGGACTTGACCCGTCACTGCCTATCAGTGTGAACGGTGCACTGTTGCAAGCCCGGCCAGAGCTTTATGGTTGATATCGGGGGGTAACTTCTATGGCTATATGGGAGACATGAGCCGTGTATTCTCTATCGGAAAGTTGCCGGAAAAGGCATATGTTGCCCATCAGGTTTGCCTGGACATACAAGAGGCTGTTGTAGGAAAAAAGCGAAACCGGGTGCTGTTTGTGAGGACCTTTACAATCTCGCTATCGATATTGTCACCAAAGCGGGCTTTGCCGACAACTTTATGGGAGCCACTCAAAAAGCCAAGTTTATCGGTCATGGCATCGGACTGGAAATCAATGAAATGCCGGTGCTGGCTCCACGCATGAAGCAGGAGCTGGAACCGGGCATGGTCTTTGCTTTGGAACCGAAGATTGTTTTGCCAGGCATTGGTCCCGTCGGTATCGAAAACTCTTGGGTTGTAACAGCAGAAGGAGTGGAGAAACTGACGTTGTGTAAGGAAGAGATTGTGGAACTTTGAAAATTGATAATGGATAATGGAAAATTGCCATGCGGTTTCAATAAATACGCTGCACTTGTTTATTTTCCATTATTCCATTTTCAATTATTTTACCCTTCTGTTAAGCTGATTATTCGCTTTCGAAGGTTTGGATTTACCAATCCGTTTTCCGGTTGGCTTGGCCTTGTTGCTCCGTTTGGGCTTTATGCCGGAATGGTTACTCGCCTTCATAATATTCACATAAGTAGTAGCGGGCTATAAAGTCCCAATATTGATGCAGTGTTTCTTTTCCTTTCAGGAAGGGAAGTTCCACATCGGGTAGAATCCTTTGGCCATTCCGTATTTCAGCAGGTCGAACGGACACTCTCCGGGTTGGCAGAACATCTTGTAACCCTCTGCAGCAGCGCGTTTGGCATCGTACATCGGGTTATGTTCTTCACAGAAATAGGCGGCCACGTTGTGGGCTACGAGCATACCTTTGGCGTTGGCATAAATCACGAACTCTTTTTGGTATTCCAGGTCGGGCAATAATGCGGACCGTTTGTTTTCCCATCCCAAGACATCGACAAAGAAAGTGCAAAGCTCCTTGTAATCGGTGAAGTATAGCAGCGGTTTCCCCTGGCTGTATTCCAGACAGCGGGCGGCATCTTTGCTCAGTTTGGTTTCCGGAGTGACTTCCGGCAGCGGAGTAATGGGCATATCCAGTAAATCAAGTCCCATTACCCAAAGGAAGGAAGATTCTTCCTCGCTGATGGGAGCTTCTTCGAAACGTGCATCCATCAGTTCATAGGCGCTTTGGCTTAATGCAAGCAGGTCTTTGTCATAAGGACTGAACAAGGTGTATTCCTTGTCAAAAATACTGAATTGTGATTTCAATGTCCACAGTACGAATGCAATGTCTTCCTGATTTATTTCATCGGGCGTATAATCGTCACCCAGTGGATAGAACGGCAGGTAAGTTCCGTATACTCCCTGAAAGGCTTCGGAGAAAAGTTTCCAGCCTCCGCTTTGGGCAATGGTATCTTGAAAGTACATGCCGAGGGAGATGGCTGCGTCAATTTGGGTACGCAGCTCTTCCTTGTTGAACAGAGGAGAGGCTTTGACGAGGGGCAGGATGCTTGTGGCGAAGTCGAGGTACCATTTGTCTGTTGGCAGTACGCGGGTGCGTTCATTGGCCCCCAACCAATATTGCATGTTGATTGTTGTCATGATTTGTTTTGAGATAAATATTATAGTCTTTTTAAAGTGCCAATTTGATGACTTGTTCCACCGGTGCGCTTGGTTCTTCCTTCAAAAGTGGCAAGCACTACTTTTTTCGTGAGGGGGCTTGTGCAAAGCCCAGCATGGTAAGGGCGGCTACGGCTTCTTCTTGTACTTGTACGTTGGCTGCCGATACCAGTGTACCTATGGTCCCTGCGTTGCCGGTGGCAACGCTGCCGGTCTTGATTTTGTCTTTTAAATCCACAATTATCCGTTGGGCTGTTTTCAGCCCGATACCCTTGACTGTTTTCAGTAGAGTGGCGTTTTCCGTGCTGATGACATTTATCAGTTCGGATGGCGAGAGTGCCGAGAGAATCATGCGGGCTGTATTTCCGCCGATGCCTGACACGGAGATGAGCAGCAGGAATAGTTCGCGTTCCTGCTTGTCGGCGAATCCGTAGAGGACATAGGCGTCTTCACGGATAGCTTCGTATACATATAATTTGCATTCTTTTTACCCTGGATGGCAGCATACGTGTTCAATGAAATATTGACACCGTATCCCAGTCCGTTACAGTCTATTACTGCGGTTGCCGGACTTAGTTCGGCAATTCCGCCTCTGATGTATTCTATCATAATTCTTTTACTTGTTGGCCCAAAATGCACCTTGCGCACATATCATCTGCGAATGTATGAATTATTATTGGACTTTCACTCACTGAAAAAAAAGTAAAAAACTGTGTAAAAACAGCAGTGAGTTCTGCCGGTATAATAAATTAAAATGCTTACATTTTGCGCCGATAAAGTAGAAAACTGATAAATAAACTCATAAAAAGAATGAAAAAAGTAAGAGCAGCCATTGTTGGCTATGGCAATATCGGGCACTATGTGTTCGAAGCCCTGCAAGCAGCTCCCGATTTCGAAATTGCCGGTGTAGTGCGCCGTGCCGGAGCTGAAAACTGTCCTGCGGAACTGGGTGCATATCCCGTTGTGAAGAATATCAAGGAACTGAAAGACGTGGATGTTGCTATCCTTTGTACGCCTACCCGCAAGGTGGAAGAGTATGCAAAGGAGATCCTTGCTTTAGGCATTCATACTGTGGACAGTTTCGATATCCATACGGGTATCACTGCCTTGCGCCGCACACTGGATGCAGAGGCTAAAAAGCATAATACGGTATCCATCATTTCTGCCGGCTGGGACCCGGGTAGTGACTCCATTGTCCGCACCATGCTGGAAGCCATTGCTCCGAAGGGCATTACCTATACTAATTTTGGTCCGGGCATGAGCATGGGACATACGGTGGCTGTAAAGGCCATCGAAGGTGTGAAAGCCGCCCTTTCCATGACTATTCCCACGGGAACCGGTATTCACCGTCGTATGGTGTACATCGAGTTGAAGGATGGCTACGAATTTGACAAGGTGACTGCAGCCATCAAAGCCGACCCGTACTTTGTGAATGACGAAACACATGTAAAATTGGTTCCGAGCGTGGATGCACTGCTCGATATGGGATCATGGGGCTAAACCTGACCCGTAAAGGTGTGTCTGGCAAGACGCAGAACCAGCTATTTGAGTTCAACATGCGTATCAACAATCCTGCCCTCACGGCACAAGTGCTGGTATGTGTGGCGCGTGCCGCTATGCGTCAGCAGCCTGGTTGCTATACAATGGTTGAAGTTCCGGTAATAGACCTGCTTCCGGGCGACCGCGAAGAGTGGATCGGCCATTTGGTATAAGACACAGAAAAAATCAGATGATGTGTTTGGTTCAAACGCATCGTCTGCTTGCCCCGAATACATCATCTGTTTGATGCAAACGCATCATCCGTTCTACCGCGAATGGATGATGCGTTTTTTCATGTCTTGTTCTTTAAAAGAAATACCTCAGTATATCATTGAAGTTTGCCCAAATCAGCAAACCGAACAAGAGGAACATGCCCACCATCTGCGCACGTTCCATAAACTTGTCGCTGGGCTTGCGGCGTGCAATGATTTCGTAAATGAGGAATAACACGTGTCCACCGTCCAGTGCAGGGATGGGCAGAATATTCATAAAGGCAAGGATGATGGAGAGGAATGCCGTCATGTACCAGAACTGGTGCCAGTCCCACGTGGCGGGGAAAATACTGCCGATGGTTCCGAAACCTCCGAGTTGCTTGGCTCCTTCCTTGGAGAAAAGATATTTCATCTGGCCTACGTAGCCTTTTCAGAGTCTTTACCCCCAAAGATACGCCGGCAGGGAAAGAGGAAAGGAAACTGTATTCCTTACGGACAACGGGCAGCAGCTTGTCGGTTGCCGTACGTGCTGCCACGCCTATTTCATAGTCGGCATTGGTCATCATGCTCAAGGTGTCTGTCACACCGTTACGGACGTATGTCAAGGTTACCTCATGGGATGCATTGGCTTTCTTGCGCTTCAGCATCTCTTCTTTGAAGTCGTAGTAGGCTATTGACTTTCCATCCAAGTGGGTGATGCTGTCACCTACTTGCAGACCGGCGGAAGCGGCAGGGTATCCTACAATCAGGCTGTCGACTACATAAGGGAAACGGAAACTGGCGAAACGCACGCTGTCTGCCAGCAAGCGGTTCATCATGTCTTCGGGGATGTAGACTGAAGCAGCTTCCCCGTCACGCAATACGCTTACCTGGCGGGCATCGACAATACTGGTCAGCAGGTCGCCGTCATAGCGTTCGAATGGTACCCCGTCGGCAGATATTAGGATATCGCCGTCGCGGAAGCCTATGGCTTTGGCTGTTTCGTTAAAATCCATACCCAATGGGGCTTTTTGTACTGGTATATATTCGTCGCCCCAAGTAAAGAGTATCATGGAATAGATGAACAATGCGAGCAGGAAGTTGAACAATACACCGCCTACCATAATTAGCAGGCGCTGCCATGCTGGCTTGGCACGGAACTCCCATGGCTGCATGGGTTGCTTCATCTGTTCGGTATCCATAGATTCGTCTATCATACCTGCTATTTTTACATAACCACCTAAGGGTAGCCACCCGATACCATATTCCGTGTCACTGTGTTTGGGCTTGAACTTGAATAATGTGAACCAAGGGTCAAAGAATAAGCAGAACTTTTCTACCCGCGTCTTGAACAGACGCGCAAAAAGGAAGTGCCCCCCTCATGAACAATAACGAGCAACGAGAGGCTCATAATGAGTTGCAGGGCACGAATCAAGAATGTTTCCATCTAATTATTTGCTGTTTTACGATTTTTATAATTTTCGCAAAGGTACGTTTTCTTATTTAACGTATCAAATGAGTAGATGTTTTTTATAATTCTTTTCATTCCGGTGTATCTATCAAATCAGCTCTTCTGCTATCCGTCGGGCTTCGGCATCCGTAGCCACATAGTCTTCATAGGTGGGCTTCTGTAAGTAGGATACGCGCGACATGGTCTTTTCTATTACTTCACTCATGCCAAGGAACGAAATTTTGTCCTGCAGGAAGGCAGCTACCACCACTTCATTGGCGGCATTGACAATGCAAGGCATATTGCCTGCACGATGTAGCGCTTCGTAGGCCAGGGCGAGGTTACGGAAACGGGTGGTGTCCGGTTGCTCGAACGTCAGTTCCGTGCACAGCTTGAAGTCCAGGCGCGGGAAAGAGTCTTTCAACCGGTCGGGATAGGAGAAGGCATATTGGATGGGCAGGCGCATGTCCGGCATTCCCAGTTGTGCTTTCACGGCACCGTCCTCAAACTGTACCATGGAGTGGATGACGGATTGCGGGTGTACCACGACTTCTATCTGGTCGGGACGTACACCGAACAGCCATTTGGCTTCGATTACCTCGAACCCTTTGTTCATCATGGAAGCAGAGTCTATCGTGATTTTGGCGCCCATGTCCCAATTGGGGTGTTTCAGTGCTTGCGCTTTGGTGACGGTTGCCAGTTGCTCCATGGTGCAGGTGCGGAACGGACCTCCGGAGGCAGTCAGTATCACTTTTTCTATTTGGTTGCCTATCTCACCGGCCAGGCACTGGAAAACGGCGGAGTGCTCGGAGTCGACGGGTAGGATGGGGACACCGCTGAAGCGTGCCAGGTCATTGATGAGCTCTCCCGCCACCACCAGCGTCTCTTTGTTGGCAAGGGCTATCGGCTTACGGGCTCGGATGGCATTCATGGTGGGCTTCAGTCCTGCATATCCCACCATGGCGGTCAATACCATATCAATGGGATTTTCGGTCACAATCTGGCAGAGGGCATCTGCGCCGGCATATACCTTGATAGGTAGGTCGGCAAGCGCTTCTTTCAGTTGCGTGTATTTCGATTCGTTGGCTATTACCACTGCCTCAGGCTTGAATCTGCGTGCCTGGGCTATGAGTTCCTCTACGCGGTTATTGGCGGTCAATACGTATGCTTCGTACTGGTCGGGATGTTCTTCGATGACCTGCAACGCTTGTGTACCGATGGAACCGGTAGAACCGAGTATGGCAATCTGTTTCATTTACTATTATGCTATTTACAATTTACTATTTGGAGACTAAAATACGATGTAAAGCTCGGGATTTACGGCCCTGCCCTTATGCCACAGCTCGAAGTGAAGGTGGGGACCGGTGGACAGCTCGCCGGTGTTTCCTACCAGTGCGATGGCTTCACCCCCTTTCACCGCATCGCCTTCCCGTTTCAGCAGAGAGCCGCAATGCTTGTAGACTGACACGAAGTCCTGGTTGTGCTGTATTTCTATCAGATAACCCGTCTCGGCAGTGTAGGTACTCAGTATGACGGTACCGTCTAAGGTGGCCAATACGCTTTCGCCCGGATTGGCGGCAATGTCCGTGCCGAAGTGTTTTGTTTCGGCATTGAAGGGAGATGAAATCATGCCGCGTGTGGGGCGGTAGAAAATCAGTCCGTCTATTTCGGGGCGAGCGGTGATGCTCGTCAGGTTGTACTTTTCTGTCTCCTCGTACTGTTTGCGGAATTCGGCTTCCCGTTGTGTACGTTCCATGAGCGAATCTTCGCGCAGGTGGGTCAACGAGTCGATGGAATGTATGGTATCTGCCTTTATCTTGCCCTGGAAGATGTCCTGGATATTCATGATATAGAGGTTCTGTCTGTTCACCAGTTGCTGGAGGGAATCTACGCGTAAGGCATTCTCCACTACCTGGGCGCGGATTTCACTGTTCATATATCCGGGCAGGTAGTTGCGCAGCGGGGTGAAGGCTACAATCAAGGAGGCGATGAGAAACAATACGAACAACACGGAGAGTAATACGGACAGTCCGTTCAGCTTGGATACGCGCAACGTGATGATATCCTCAAGGGTATTTTCGTTCGTAATCGTCAGTCTGTACTTGAACTTGATGTTACTCCAAAATGCTTTTCTTCGTTTCGTTTTTCATACCTCTTCTGTTTCGTCCAAAGCTATCAAACCTTCCGGCAGGTCTACGGTGATGACCTTGTGCTTCTGGTCAATGTCTATGATAAACTCTTCTTGTGCCGGCACCAGCAGTTCTTCTCCCTGATAATCTACCACAAACAGTGTGTTGATGGTCGATGTGTCCACGTCCGTCACTTCTCCCAGCGTGCCGTGATGTACTTCCTCCATACGAAAACCGACGAAGAAGTCCCAACTCAGTTCACCTGGTCCTGCCTCTTCTGCATGCTTTACGGGGAAGTAGACCTCAATATTAGTGAACATGCGGGCGCGTTCTGCCGTGTCCACGCCTTCCAGTTTGACAAGGGCGGTGGTGTCGGAGCGGAAACGGTATTCTTCCAAGAAGAAAGGCACCAGTATACCGTCCAGCAGGCAGATTAGGTATTCGGCTTCCACCCGGTCGAAGATGTCATCCGTAAAGTGAACGATAGTTCTCCGTGAATGCCGTGGGGCTTGTTGAATATACCTATCTTATATACTTCTTCTCTCTTTATCATCTTATTCTATTCTTGTTATTCTTGCTCCGAGCGCATTCAGTCGCCCTTCGATGTTCTGATAGCCACGGTCTATCTGCTCTATGTTGTGGATGCGGCTGATGCCGTCCGCACTCATGGCAGCTATCAGCAGGGCGATGCCCGCACGGATATCGGGCGAGGTCATGTTGCCGCCACGTAGTTTAAAGCCGTGGTCGTGACCGATGACAACGGCGCGGTGCGGGTCGCAGAGGATAATTTGCGCTCCCATATCTATCAGCTTGTCCACAAAGAACAAACGGCTCTCAAACATTTTCTGGTGGATCAGCACGCTCCCCACAGATTGCGTAGCCACGACGAGAAATACGCTCAGCAAGTCCGGCGTAAGCCCCGGCCAAGGAGCGTCGGCGATGGTCATGATAGACCCATCGATAAACGTATCGATCTCGTAGGAATCATGCCGGGGGCATATAAATATCATCGCCTCGCTGCTCCACGGTAATACCCAAGCGGCGAAAA
>ENA-OQCV01000364-OQCV01000364.1-human-gut-metagenome-genome-assembly--contig:-NODE-364-length-12701-cov-2.968904_pt1 | contig 12701 bp, 17 predicted proteins | sample MGYA00242766_ERZ504592 | MGnify/ENA primary metagenome ERZ504592 (study PRJEB26092, sample SAMD00036315) | human gut metagenome | host: Homo sapiens | study: EMG produced TPA metagenomics assembly of...
AGTTAGACACAATGGGCAATATCTGAAATACATCTCTGTATCTAAATTGTGTTTTAGCGGAGTTTTTGAAAAATAATTCTTCTATAATATTTTCTCATATTTTTATTTAGTATAAATTTCTACAAAAATACTCATAAAAAAGACTTAGTAGTAATTTACTAAGTCTTTTTTAAGATATTCATTTAAAACAGCTTACCATCAGCGATTCTGTTCCAGCCACTTTAGGACTTCAGACTGCTTATACAGAATTTTCCCTTTAATCTGAATAAACGGGATTCTCCCATTATCCCTCCAATCTTGTAGGGTACGAGACGAAATGTGAAGCATCCGGCAAACATCACGGTTTGAAAGGAAGTTTTCACCATTCAGGTGCGGAGTACGATTTTTAAGAGTCTGCTCAATAGTATTAAGTAGTTCATCCAAATCCGCAAATAAAGAAGCAATATCCGTTGATTTTCTGTCTAATATTTCCATTGTAGAATCTTTTAGTTCCGTATATAGTCACCTAATACGGAAAGGGTCAATATATCCAGTTTATTGTCATAGTTGATAGCCATCCGTTTCAGGTTATAGTTAATAAAGAACCCGTCTTCATCTTCCTGAATCTCATAAGTGGCAGGGCTTGCCTGACGACTTGTTTCGTTCATGTGAATTACGCTAAGTAAATAGCTGTTGTCGTTCCTGTATATGATTATAGTCGGATTCAGGTTTACACTTTCCCAATTGCCGACCAACACACTTAAATCGAACAAATTTTCGTCCATGTATATTTTTTCTTTCATCGGGATTCCTTTTTAGAGTTGTCTATTAACTGCTGCATATCCGATACCCTATAATAACATTTTCGTCCAATCAGTGAAAATGGCAGCATACCGCTATCCCTGTATGACTGTAATGTTCTCAGCGATATTTGCAGGAGTGCGCAAACATCTTCGTTACCTAACCATTGTTCTTTGTCCTGATTATCCCCGCAAAGGTCTTTAACTTGATTGGAGAAACCCTTGAAACGCTCTTTCATCTGCTCGAACGTTTTGCTTTTGATTGCTATTATATCCATAATAAAATACGTTTATTGATTAATAAATTATTCTCATTGCAATGATTTTCAGGCAAAGAAAAGCAGAATGCAGGTTCGTTTTATGAAATGTGATGCAGAGGTAGGAAATGGCTGCGAATGGCGTAATACACCCAATCCCAACACATATTTTTTTTGAATTGATATACATCTCATTCATGTAGGGAATAGATAAGACAACACTTTTTAGAAATTTACTCTTTTTGTGAAGCAAAAAGGAAGAAATTTCTAAAAACCGCTTGCGGCTTGGTGTTGGCGTTCTATTACTGGAATGTATCTTTGTAAATCAAATAAATAAAGAACTATATTAACTCAATCTTTAACTTGAAAATAATCTATAAGATTGTTCACGGCTATTGCATAGTTTGAACCGTCAATAGGTTGGAATCCTAATTTTCGGGCAAAAGAACCACTTTTGTCGTTTGTCGATTCTATTCCGATATGTTTAAAGCTGTATTTTAAGGCTGTTTCTGCTAAAAACTTCACTAAGTGAGAACCATGTCCGACACGTTCTTTTTTGAAGCTGATTCGGGCGATAATAAGGCAATCGGACGGGAATGTACTTTCTTTTCTTCTGATACGCAAGTACAGGTCTATACGGCTGTTTCTTCGGGTGCTTATAACATTGTCGGTTGTCAGGTACACAAGCGAACGACGATATTTAAACCGTTTCATCAGGTATGTATCTATTGTTTCCTTTATTTCTTCGTACTCATTCATATTATTGGCTTTTGTTGACTATCTTCTGAATCCCCGCTTTGGTTTCTTTTTTTCATTTTCTTTTTCATGGGTGTTTGTTGTTCTTCATTGGTGTTTATATCGGGAGTAAGCAAACCTAATGCAGAGGATAGTCCTAAATTCGGCAGATTGGAAGTATGTTTATTTTCTTTCTTATCTTCCTGATTGATAGATTGATTATTTGGAAACTTGTTTTCTGTCATTTCTTCCTGCTTATCTGCATATATGCCGACATGGTTGTCTGTATTCATTCTTCCTTCATCGATAATGTGTTGTTCCTGCATTTTCAGTTGGTCGGTAACACTGCCATTCTTCATCGTGTTGTAATACTCGAAAGATTCGGATAGAGGTCGGTTGTAGCTGAATAGCTTGTCAAATCCCTGTTCTGCCTGTTTGAATAGGTTATTACGGTCAAAACCGCCTTTAATTGCTCCTTTCTTGGTGTTCTTATGGTTGGTTAGCGGAGATAGCTTCTTTTTATTAGTTTGGTCTTTCCGGCTTACAATCAAATGGCAGTGCATATTCAGTTCGTTATCGGAACGGCTACGGTCAAAATGTATCTTCCCGTAAAACTTTATATCCGCTTCGGATAGTCCTTTGTTGAAGTTTTTGGCGTATTCAAGAATAAAGACTTCCCGAATATATCGTTTCATGGCTTCGGCTTTCTCCTGTTCAGTATTCCCCATTGCCCGAAGTTCACTTTCTGATGGGCTGACATGTATGGCAAAAAACTTAGCATCTATTTTCAACAGTTGCCCAATATTACTATCTATATCCTTAATAACCTTTGATTTGTAGATATTATCATCCGTCAGACTGAAAAAGCCATCGGTATAGATACCTTTCTCCATACGTTCCAAATCTTCATGCTCCATATATGAAACTAATTGGCGGCTACTTCCTGCATTGTTATACGTTCCACCCGATGATGGGGCAAAATCTATGTGCATGGCTTTACGTGTTTATCAGATTGATAATCTCTGCTTTTAGGCTCTCTTTCCGTTTACTATCCATCACACCACAAGCGGATAACTCCGAATAGAGTTGTATCAGTTGAAGCAAATTTTTTATAATCCCGTTGGTGTATCTGATAGAGTGCGTTTAGTTGCTTCCCTTGCTGGTTGATTACGTCAGCGTGTTTGCTAAACTGTTCACTTACTTTTTGCAATACGGCTGTTTGTTTTCCCTGACTGGTTTCCAGCCACGAAAGAATAAGAGTTTCCAATGTTTTGCCAATGGTATCAAACCGAACCGCAATAGAATTGGCGGTTCGTATCATCGGATTTAGTTGTTCTTCCTCGTAGTGACGAATGAAGCGGATAATGTCGTCCTGCCGTTTGTTTATCTTCGCCAGTTCCGATTTTACAGATTCCGGTGCTTCCGATGGGTTGATACACGCTTTATCAATATAGACAAATGCCAACCGGACTATTTCACCCTTTTTCAGTGAATAGCGTTTGCAGAGCTTATCTATCAACTTTCCCGTCTGCCGGTCTATGCCGATGGTGGTAAGTGTGGATATATTATTAGTCTTATCCATGATTATAACTTTTTTCATGAAGGATGTGAGATTTATTCGGTTGATTATGAGTGAAATAAGTTTCAGGCTTATAATCACTGTTATAAACGGTTACGAATGTAACCTCTTAAAGCCGAAGGCTTTGTCCCGCAGGGCAAGAGGGAAGAACAGGACAAAGTCCAGTTCCCTCTTGCTTCATTTAGCGAAATGAGCCGAGCCACAGAGCGAGGCGATTTCAGCTAAATGGGGAGTGGTGGTACATCATCAGGTGGTAATATTACTCACCCTGTTTTGCTTCATATTGCTTATCGAACTGATTTTCCTTTTTAAATCGCTCGTAGGTCGTTGAATCTGCATTTTCTTGGACAAATGCCCGAATGTCAGCCGAACGATAATAGGTCTTATGGCTAATCGTGAAGTAAGGGAGCTTACCACTTGCCCGATACCTTTGCAGGGTTCGGAAAGATACTTTTAGCAGGAATGCTAAATCCTGATTATCAAGTATCTTATCATTTTCGTCCAGTACATTGTCTGTATTGATAAGAGATTTCAGGTCTTGCCCGATTTCGGATAGTTTTTTCGATAGTCGTTCCATCCACTTATCGAATGTTTTCATTGTCTATATACATTTTGCTTTCATTTTTTGAGTTCAACATTATTGTTTTCCAATCGATTGATGAAGCAAAGTTCGGCAAATGGATGCAAATAAGTTAGGGGTGTACCAGTGGTACACCCCTATAAATAGTTGGTAAGTTGTTGATTTACAAATAACCTTTATTCTTACTTTCTTCGGTAATAGCTTTGCGAAGTGTATCTAAAAAATCAGTTACTTTTGATGGCTTACGCTTAATAACGCTTTCATGCTTCTTGTGAACATCCCCCAATTTGATGTTGAAGAGGTATTCAAATGCTTTTCCAATTTCTGTAAGGGGTGATTCTGTTCCGGTATGGGTTACTACTCTTTTAGATAGGAATAGTCCGCTAACAAGCTCCATTATTTCAATGAGATAGGTCTCGTCTGTTAGGTATAGCGGTGATGGTGGAAAGCTGTTTTTTCCGATTTTGAAACTGAATCGGATATTTGATTCGCATATTGAGTATGCGAATTTCTGTATTTACAAGTCCTATTGCTTCATCAACAAGTAATAACAAGGCATTTTTCCCCCTGCCCAAATTGTGAGCGATACGATTTGAGCCTGTTTAGTCCAAAGGAGAAGTAGCGTAATAATACAGCGTAGTCTTGTTCATTTATAGCAATGCTTGCCAAATGGTTGGCAAGCTCCTGTAATGCAGCCGTTAAATCATTTACGGCAAATTCTTTCTGTGAATATTCCGACAATAGCCGGAAAAATCTCTGTTCGGATAATTCTTTCATGATTCACACAATTAAAGATGTCTTTTGATTCTAATATTCCGTTTTTTACTTATAGTTATCATTATATAAACTCCCGTTAAAATTCTTATATTGAGCGTTTTTAGTAGATTTCAACCAGTTTTTTGCTATAACCCTGAATCATCGCATTAGATTTTTGGAATAAGTTGGTTGCTAAGATTCCGCTTCCCAATATACCGGGATTACAGACTACTGTATCTTTTTTTTATAGCGTTCATAATCAGCTCCGAACACGTATAATCCTTAATACCTGTCTTGTTTAACTTCTCCGACACGTATTTATAAAGTTCTTGTTTATCGTTAATGGTCATAAATCCATACCACAACAAACACTTCATGCCCAATTTAGTAGCACTGATTAATACATCAAGATAAGTATTCTCGTTGCTATTGGGTTTATCTATCTCGTAAGGGTCTATATGTAAAAGCGTGGATTTGGGTAATGATGGCAATAGCTTTAATACTCCATCAATCGAATCGCAGTTAAAGGTTCTAATTGGTGGTGCAACAGCTTGGTGTCTTGTAAATGATTCGATATTCTCCAGTGCCTCTTTTTCTAAATCAAAGAATAGACACCCCTTAACATCATTATTCAATACTTTCATGGCTAATGCTGGAGAACCTAAATAGTTTCCATTTGCCATGCTTTCACTCTCTAATTGATAATAAAGGGAGTTTTTTAAGTGTAGCATCTTTATTCGCTTCGTTCAGGAAGTGATAAATACCATATTCTTGTTCGGGAGTATGTGTCATTGTATAGATGGCACACGCTGAATTTGTTTCTACATATATCTGCGGTTTTTCTATTTGAAGAACCTCGCAGAGAACAAGATGTTTGAGAACATCGGGTTGTTTGCCGAAGTGAGTGTAAGTTACCATAATAATTCAGTTTATCATTATGGTGGCAATATTAGGTAGTAAAAAGCGCAAAAAGCCTTGACGGAAAGTCAAGACCTCTATTTTTGCAGTTGATTTTTTGCGGATTCTACTTAGAGTTTCAGGAGTTACACCGAGAAAAAGTGCTATTTCCTTTAAAGTTATTAGTTCTTGCAAATCAGGACATCTCTTCATTAACGTCTGATAGCGTTGTTCAGGAGTATCGCAATAGAACCCTAATAAGCGTTGGTATATCTCTGCAAACATGGTTTCGGCAATACGCCTGCCTAAACGCTGTGTTTCCATATCGGTTTCCCAAAATTGGTTGAGTTTGCTTAGAGATGAAAAAATAGACCTCGCAATCAGTTGTTGCCTGTATGCTAACCGTTGCATCGGTTCTATTAATTAGAGATGGATAATCACATACAAAATCATTTTCAAAACTGTAACCAACAATCCATTCGTTACCGTTCGTATCTATGCGAGTAAGACGGAATATACCAGATGCAACAAAGCCTATATGGTTAGTTTTATCGTTTTGACGAACCATATATTCAGTTTTTTCTAAATACTTTTAGTGTGCCACTTTCAAGAAATAGATTTTTCTAATCTCGTAGTATCTACACTTTCATTCGCATTGAATTTATCCATGTTAAATGCTTTGTAATTACAAAAATACGAAGAATGATGGATATATTTGGCAAGGTTTCAACAAAATGATTTATCTTTGTGGTAGAGTTATTTGAAGCAATGGGAAAAACACAGCAGACTAAAGAAGTTCGCTCGTTTCTATATCGTTACCCATTGTTATACTCTTCTTCTTCAAAAATCTATTATTCAATAGATTACAATCACATTTCTTGTTTTAAAACACATATAATGCCTTTATGAATATTTCAATGAAGAATTAACACATAAAATAGTTTCCAAAATTTCCAAATTATGACGATTCCTCGTATATTTGCAAAAGGAAATGTGTTGTGAAGAATTTCGCCGCAAAGCAGTGCAAAAATTTGGTGGAGCAATAGCGGGAGATTACTTCTTTTTTGAAAATATATCTATAAGAAATACAGCCACTTAAGTCAAAATGACGATTTCTGGTGGCACCACTCAAATAAATACTCCCATTGAAATGATAATATTTCAATGGGAGTATTTATTTACACCCACTCCCCCTATCCCCAGCAACATGCTTTAAGATAGACTTTACTATTATCCCATGAAAAGGTCTGATAATAAAGAAATATGCCCTTCCCAGCCAATTATTGTACTTCACAACAGTAGTAATCCGAAGTTCTTGTTTTCCTTCGTGATATTCCCCGCACCACATGGACACATGGAAATCAAGATGCTTATCCGGCATTCCGAGAATTTCTTCATGCAGATTTTTATCCAAGACCATATCTGTAAATCTGGTTGCTGTATCCAGTCCTAATGGCTTTACAATCGCATTCCTGAAATTCATGAGCCAACCAATCCACTTAGGAAATCGGCTGAAGGCAAGATTGCGAAAATCTTCCGGTGTCAAAGCCTGCCCAGTGACCATCACTTTAGAAAAAGAATCTATATAATCTACAGGAAAATAATTCTTTATTAAGCTGTCTGCCGGTATATCTTTCATCTTATCACATATTGAATTTATTACTCGTTTGCTTTTCATTCACGGCGTCCCCAATGACACGGCCTACAAAGGTAGCCACTTAATCCAACCCTACAACATATTCTTAGAAATAATATTATCCCGTAAAAGATAAAGCTCAAAAGAAAATTATCAGTTATCTTTGTTCCATGACTACCAACAAGACAACTCCCAAAGAATTATGGGCAAGACAGCAGATTAGCGGTCCCGATGTGGACTATGATTTATGGAACAAGAAAAGAATATCCGTGCAAGCGTTCTCACAAATGAGTCAGAGCTGTATTTTTACAGTTGACGTATTTAAAGAGAGATACGATTTTGCATCCGACAGTTTTGCCCATCTTTTCGGATACAATCCCACTTGGATAAAGACAATCAAGCAACAAGGCGATTTACTGGAAGAGAGAATACACCCTGATGACAGAATTCAACTCACAGAATGCCAAATCGAGCATGGACAGTTCATCTACTCACTCCCACCGGAAGAAAGAAATGACTACCGGCAAATATTTCAATTCCGTATGTTGAATGCACGGCAACAGTATATCAATGTAAGTAGCCGGCAACAAGTCATAGAAACAGACCGGAATGGTAAAGCCTGGATAATCATGGGAGTAATGGACATACTTCCCGACCAGACCCCTATCGAAAGAATCAAACGGACGGTGGTGAACAGAAAAACGGGAGAGATGCTTCCAACATGCACTGTTTCTCCCGACAAACAATTATCCAACCGGGAGAAAGAAATATTACGACTCATCCGACAAGGTTTTCTAAGCAAGGAAATCGCTTACCAGCTGGGAGTGAGCATCTATACTGTGAACAATCACCGGAAAAACATCCTAAGCAAGTTAGATGCCAACAATATAATGGAAGCCATCCATATAGTAGAAAATCTTGGTATCTACCTCTAAGATTACGGAAGCCAACCGAGACTGTCCGCCAACTGATTTGTTTTGCGCCACTCTTCAAGCTCCTTATAAGTGCCGATACCTCCCGTAAAGACAGCATGATAAATCTCTATACCTGGAATCGTTACACCATCCGGCACATCGAATTTGATTTGCAATATCGTTTTCCTAATCTCAGGAGTAAGGCGCTCCGCAATAGCGGCAGTCACCTTTTCTACAACACCATCATACCTGGAACCTTTCCGGATGTGAATCATATCAAACTTCCAAGTATTCTGTTCTCTATCCTTATATAAAGCATGCCACTCCATACACTCTTCCTCCGTATGGATAAGGTTCCTATATTGTATTTCCTGCAAAGGCAACCGTTCCGCAAGTTCCCGGATGACCGAAAAGCTCTCTCCTACATCCAACCTATCGGTATAAATATGGATATCTATATCCCTACTTTTCGCCAACAGCCCGGTACGGAGTGAGCCCACCAAATGAACGGTTGCTCCAATGCGCTCCCATGCTTCAATAATACGGGTATCTTCCAATACTTTCCATGCAGATTGCTGATTCTGCCTTGCAAGCTCATGAATGTCCATTTACCTCCACTTTTTTTGAATGTGCAAAGATATAAAACTTCCCAGTATATAGCTATAAATAGCCATTTCCCTTCCCGATACAATACACTAATTTTGCACACTGTCTTATCTTTTAGCAACAACTAATTATGGCATTCAATCAAACAGAGAAACAAGAGAAAGAATATTTAAAGCAAATAATCAGTTTTCTGAAAAAGGTTATCGGTAATACCGACGCATCAGTGAAAGACCACGTCGACACCTTGGCAGAATACAAAGACTATATCTGGTCCAACAAAGACATCGACCCGCATGAGATACGCTCCATGCGCGAAAGCATCCTAAACCATTTTGCCTTTGGGGGAAAGTGTAATCAACAAGCGTAAGCGGCTCACCAAGATACTTGCCATTCCTTACTTCGGACGAATTGATTTTTTTGGAAAAGAAAGAAAACAGCAAAGTGATGCCTATCTATATAGGCATCCATACCTTCTATGACCCGAAAAGTCGAGCTACCCTTATCCATGACTGGCGAGCACCCGTTTCGAGCATGTTCTATGACCATGAATTAGGAGAAGCAGGCTATCGGTCTCCATCGGGAGAGATTAAAGGAGAAATTTCCCTAAAACGCCAATACAGAATTCGGGGCGGCAAAATGGAATTTATGATTGAAAGTGCCCTGACCGTCCATGACGACATTCTGCAAAAGGAGTTAAGTTCCAATGCAGATGACAAGATGAAAAATATCGTTGCCACCATCCAACGGGAACAGAACCGGATTATCCGCAACGAAGATATCCGCACGCTTATTATTCAAGGAGTGGCCGGCTCTGGAAAAACATCCATCGCCCTGCACCGCATAGCCTACCTGCTCTATACCTTCAGAGACAGCATCTCGTCAAAAGATATTCTGATTGTCTCCCCCAACAAAGTGTTTTCCGATTACATCTCCAACGTCCTCCCCGAACTTGGAGAAGAAACCGTGCCCGAAACCAGTATGGAACAAATACTCTCCGGAGTGTTGGAACACAAATACAAGTACCAAACATACTTCGGGTTAGTGAATGAACTGTTAGAGAAGCCATCCTCAAGCCTCATCGACAGAATAGCCTATAAAGCCTCTTTCGGCTTCATTTCAGAGCTTGACAAGTTTATCCTCCACATAGAGAACACCTACTTCAAGGCAGCAGACGTGAAGCTGACCAAATACATCACCATACCTGCCCCGTTTATTGAAGAACAGTACCTACGTTTCAACCGTTATCCCATACGCCGACGATTTGATGCTATGGCTGATTATATGCTGGATATGTTGAAAATACAATACGCCTTTACGGTAACCACCGCCGGCAGAAACCTTTTGAAAAAAGAAATCAGACTAATGTTTGCAGGCAATAACGACATTCAAGTCTACAAAGATTTCTTTAAATGGACAAATAATCCCGGAATGTTCAAAATGCGAAAGGGACATACACTCGAATACTCAGACTTGGCACCGCTGGCATACCTACACTTGGCATTGGAGGGAAACGGGAACCAGCCATTCAGAGTCAAACATCTGTTGATAGATGAGATGCAGGACTATTCGCCCATACAGTACAAGGTAATACAGAAACTCTTTCCATGCCGGAAAACCGTGTTGGGCGATGCAGGACAGTCCGTGAATCCTTATGGTTCATCCACAGCAGAAACTATCCAAAAGTCACTGACTGCAAGTGAAATCATGAAATTGTGTAAGAGTTATCGTTCCACCTTCGAGATTACGGATTTTGCGCAAAAGATTCATCCTAACGCAGAGCTGGAACCGGTTGCCCGGCATGGAGAAAAGCCACAAATCCTGCAGTTCGGCAGTGCCGTAGAAGAACTGTCCGGCATTATGGGACTAATCTCCACTTACCGGAAATCCGGATATAAGTCTCTTGGCATCATATGCAAGACGGAGCAGCAAGCCAGGGAGATGGCAGACGTGCTGAAATCATATGCCAATGATATCAGCTTCCTATCAAGTCAAAGCTCCGCATTTGTGCAAGGCATCGTCATCACCTCTGCCCACATGGCAAAAGGGCTTGAGTTTGACGAAGTCATTATTCCACAGACGGATGAGAGAAATTACCGTTCGGAGATTGACAAGAGTATGCTTTATGTAGCTGTAACCAGAGCTATGCACCGCCTAACCTTGACATTTCACGAGGCAAGACCGGCAACTCACTGATGATGGATTATTAAGGAAATCTATCCCAACAGCCTTGTACAAGATGCGGCAAGCAACGGCGTATCTCATCAATAGTGTATCTTTTCTTGCCGACAAGTTGGCAAGGTTTTGCCTCCTTCTTGGCAAGACTTTGCCACCGCATTGGCAAAACTTTGCCATCGGCTTGGCAAAAGTTTGCCAAAAGCACGGCAATAGGTTGGCAAAATTACTCTCTGATTGACAACAAGTTAAAACAATCATCACATCGGTAACATGAAAGATATGCCAAGTCAATTCCGCCAACGGTTTATTGTTTACTTCTTAAATAGAAAACCGATTGCAGTGCCAGCAAAATCACAAAAAGGTATTCTGCCGTTAAGTAAATAGCCAAGGATGCATGAGTGCAAGCGCTTAACCAATAAAGATACCCCAGATACACGACAGTGGTAGTCACTTGGAAAAGAAAGTAATCCGGGTTTTACCGGTCCCTCCAACTGCGTTGAGATATACATAGCCTGGCAAGGCAAAGGTATAATTCAGCAACGTCACAACAAAAGGGATGAAAGCCTGCTCCGTTAACAGTTCGTTATCTGTATAGATTCCTATTATCAAGCGATTACAGCATACAGCTACCCCTATCAGTGGAAATCCAGCAGAATAGCCCAACCTCAGTATCTTACGGCAGATAATGAAAACAGCCCTCCTTTCTCCAGCCCCAATCGCATTACTAACCAGCGAACCCGTAGTGACCGCAAAAGAATTGACTATTACAAAAAAGACAGCAGATACACTTCGCGTAATATTGGAAATGGCTAATTCCGTTTTACCCAAATGTTCCACCGCCACAAAAAACAAGAGCCACGGAGCCACGCTGATAAAGGCATGAAGCATGCTCCATACCGACAAGCTCAGCACATCTACCAACAGCTTTCCGTCATATACCGGTTTCAATCCATATTTCCCTTTATCTATTTTCAGCCATACATAGAAAAGAAGCATCGCCAAAGAACCCATCTCTGCCAGAGAAGAAGCAATGGCAGCTCCCGATATTCCCAGTCCTCCAACGAATATCAGAATATAATTCAAAGGAATATTAATCACTACTGCAACGGCTGCAGCCCACGATAATGCCCGAGTGCATGTTATTCCCACAAGAAAAGAACGGATAGCCAAAAACGGAAACGAAAACAGCAAACCGAAACTGCGCCAGTCCAGATACTGAATTACAGCCCGATAAATCTCCGGTGAGGAAATCAACCTTCCCAATATGAAAGAAGAACTTGCCTGCATCAGCAGACAAAGCAAAATGGCCAATCCCGATAAAAACGAAGAAACCTTGAAAGAATATCTTCCCAGCCTTACCATAATCACATTCTCCATTCCTTCGGGCAATCATCACCTGCAATCCGATACTAAACCCAAACCCAAGCATGTAGACCGCCAAATAATAAATCCCTGCAATGGCAGATGCTCCCAATTCCACCTCGCCAACGTGACCTAAGAAAACAGCATCGGTTATATTTATCAGCTGCTCCATCAAAATGCTCATCATTACCGGAAAGTTGATAAGCCATATCTGTTTATATGTATAATGCATTGCTCAACAATAAAATAGCACAAAACAACACACTGTACAAGTACAGCATGCTATCCTGCAAATTCATGAATAAAAGGATATACAATCTCTATGGCAAAACGGGGCATCGCTTGCCAGATAGCTGAATAGCTTTATCAAGCAGGGCTATTCGTTGAGCGTAGCTATATACAGAGCTTCATAAAAGGTGAATATG
>ENA-OQCV01000365-OQCV01000365.1-human-gut-metagenome-genome-assembly--contig:-NODE-365-length-12687-cov-5.144666_pt1 | contig 12687 bp, 19 predicted proteins | sample MGYA00242766_ERZ504592 | MGnify/ENA primary metagenome ERZ504592 (study PRJEB26092, sample SAMD00036315) | human gut metagenome | host: Homo sapiens | study: EMG produced TPA metagenomics assembly of...
ACGGAATAAAAAAAGAAAAAACAACAAAACAACACAATAAAACCCGTAAAAACAACATAAAACAACGGAAATGTATTGACTTTTTATGACCGATAGTGTAAAATCACAAGTAGAAACGTCGAAAAACTATATCAATGCCTTAAGGAGGAAAATGAGCATGGTAAACGAATATGAAATCCAAAAAACAGATCTGCGACATCGGAAGAAGAATCTACAGCCGCAACATGGTAGCTGCAAACGATGGTAACATCTCTGTAAAACTGAACGACAACGAATTTCTTTGCACACCTACAGGTGTATCCAAAGGTTTTATGACACCGGAGTATATCTGTAAAGTAGACAGAGAGGGAAATGTGATCCAGGCTAACCCGGGATTCAAACCATCCTCTGAAATCAAAATGCATATGAGAGTTTATGAGAAGAGACCGGACGTAGGTTCTGTTGTGCATGCTCATCCGATTTATGCAACATCTTTTGCAATTGCAGGTATTCCGCTGACACAGCCAATCATGCCTGAAGCAGTTATCTCACTTGGATGCGTTCCGATCGCTGAATACGGTACACCATCTACAATGGAGATTCCGGATAATCTTGAGAAATACCTTCCATATTTCGATGCAGTTCTTCTTGAGAACCATGGAGCATTGACATGGAGCACAGACTTAAACGCAGCTTACATGAAGATGGAATCTGTTGAGTTCTACGCACAGCTTCTGTATCAGTCAAAAGTTCTTGGCGGACCTAAGGAATTTGATGAGAAGAACATTGAGAAACTTTATGAAATTCGTCGTAAATTCGGTATGGCTGGTAAACATCCGGCAAACCTCTGCCTGAACAAAGACGGCAAGAACTGTCATAACTGCGGTGGAGCATGTCAGGACGGAGAATTCAAGAAATTCCCTGGATATCAGTATGATTTCGTAGGTGGAGATTCAAAACCGGCAGAGAATAATGCTGCATCTGATGCACAGTTAGTTGCTGAGATTACAAAACAAGTAATGGCTCAGTTAGGAATGAAATAAGAGTATAGATAATCAAGGAGGACAGTCTCATGCCAATTAATGAGAATATGGTACAGGAAATTGTACAGGAAGTTATGGCAAAAATGCAGATAGCAGACGCTCCGACTGGCAAACATGGCATTTTTAAAGAAATGAATGATGCAATTGAAGCTGCCAAGAAATCACAGCTTATTGTAAAGAAAATGTCCATGGATCAGAGAGAAAAAATTATTACCTGCATTCGTAAGAAAATAAAAGAAAATGCAGAAGTAATGGCACGCATGGGTGTGGAAGAGACCGGTATGGGAAATGTAGGAGATAAGATTCTCAAACATCATCTCGTAGCTGATAAGACACCGGGAACAGAAGTTATTACAACAACTGCATGGTCAGGAGACAGAGGATTAACTCTTATTGAAATGGGACCTTTCGGTGTGATCGGTGCGATTACTCCATGTACCAATCCAAGTGAAACAATTTTATGTAATACAATGGGAATGCTTGCAGGAGGAAATACAGTTGTATTTAATCCTCATCCGGCAGCAATCAAGACTTCCATTTATGCGATCAATCTTCTGAATGAAGCATCATTAGAGTCCGGCGGACCGGATAATATTGCGGTTACTGTAGAGAAACCTACTCTTGAAACTAGCAATGTAATGATGAAACATAAAGACATCCCGCTTATTGCAGCAACCCGGGGGGACCTGGAGTTGTAACTGCAGTTCTTTCTTCCGGCAAACGTGGCATTGGTGCAGGTGCAGGAAACCCTCCGGCACTTGTTGATGAAACAGCTGACATCCGTAAAGCGGCAACAGACATTGTAAACGGATGTACATTTGATAACAATCTTCCATGTATCGCAGAGAAAGAAATCGTAGCAGTTTCTTCTATCGTAGATGAGTTGATGCATTATCTTGTAACTGAGAATGATTGTTATCTTGCATCTAAAGAAGAACAGGATAAACTTACAGAAGTAGTTCTGGCAGGCGGAAAACTGAACCGTAAATGTGTCGGACGTGACGCAAGAACACTTCTTTCCATGATCGGTGTCAATGCACCGGCAAATATCCGCTGTATCGTATTTGAAGGACCGAAGGAACATCCGCTGATCACAACAGAGCTTATGATGCCGATCCTTGGTGTAGTAAGAGCAAGAGATTTTGATGATGCAGTGGAACAGGCAGTATGGTTAGAACACGGAAATCGCCATTCTGCACATATCCATTCAAAGAATATTGATAATATTACAAAATATGCGAAAGCAATTGATACAGCAATCCTTGTAAAGAATGCACCATCCTATGCTGCATTAGGATTTGGCGGTGAAGGCTATTGTACATTTACAATCGCAAGCCGTACAGGTGAAGGTCTTACCTGCGCAAGTACATTTACCAAGAGAAGACGCTGCGTAATGGCAGACAGCCTTTGCATTCGTTAAAGATGATGAGTTAAGGAGAGAAAGAACATGGACATGAATAATGTAAATATAGAAGAAATCGTGAAACAGGTTCTCTCCGGCATGACAGGAAATGCACCGGCAGCAGCAACAGTTTCTGCACCGGCAGCAACAACTGGAATCCCGAAGACAGCCAGAGTAGCTGTATTAACTGAAAAGGAACATTTCGAACTGAAAGAATATCCGATTCCTCCGATTGGAGATGACGATATCCTGGTTAAAGTTGAAGGATGCGGTGTGTGTGGTACAGATGCACATGAATTTAAAAGAGATCCATTTGGCCTGATCCCGGTAGCACTTGGACATGAAGGTACAGGTGAAATCGTGGCTATGGGTAAGAATGTTAAAGTAGATACTGCAGGAAAACCTGTAAAGGTTGGCGATAAAGTCGTTACCTGTATGATCTTTAAAGATGATCCGGAAATCACAATGTTCGACCTGAACAAGAAGAACGTAGGTGGAGCTGACGTATATGGACTTCTTCCGGATGATGATGTACATCTTAACGGATGGTTCTCCGATTACATCTTCTTAAGAGGTGGAAATTTCGGAACTACATTCTTTAATGTAAGTGATCTGGATCTAGATTCCCGAATCCTCATCGAGCCATGTGCAGTACTTGTACATGCAGTTGAGAGAGCAAAAACAACCGGAATCCTTCGTTTCAACAGCAGAGTTGTAGTTCAGGGCTGCGGACCAATCGGTCTGATCTGCATTGCAGTACTTCGTACTATGGGCGTAGAACATATCTGCGCAGTAGACGGAAATGAGAAACGTCTTGAATTTGCGAAGAGAATGGGAGCAGATACAAGCGTTAACTTCATGAACTTCAAAGGAATCGAAGCACTGACAGAGGCTGTAAAAGAAGCACAGGGTGGACACCTTGCAGATTTTGCATTCCAGTGTACAGGAAATCCAAAAGCTCATGCAAATATTTATAAATTTATCCGTAACGGCGGCGGCCTTTGCGAACTTGGTTTCTTCATCAATGGTGGAGATGCTACAATTAACCCGCACTTTGATCTTTGCTCCAAAGAAATCAATCTGGTTGGTTCCTGGGTTTACACTCTCAGAGATTATGTTACAACATTTGATTTCCTTAAGAGAGCAAATGCAATCGGTCTTCCAATGTCTGAGTTAATTACAGACAAATTCCCGTTAGAGCAGATCAATGAAGCTCTTCAGACAAACCTGGCAATGACAGGACTTAAGATCGCAGTTGTAAACAAATAGTTACTGTTCACCGGTAATATCCCGCAAAGAGTATTGCTGAGAATGGAGTGAACAGTAGCAACAAATAATAAGCCTGGCAATAGAGGAGAAAAGAAATGGCAGAAGCTGTAGGAATTTTAGAGGTATTCGGGTTGGCGACAGCCTTTGTAGCAGGCGATGCCGGATGTAAGGCAGCAAATGTCCGCCTGGAGGTTTTTGATAAAAACAAACCAGCCAATGCTGACAGCCTGCCGGTACCGCTCCTTGTCTGCATTAAATTCAGAGGAAGTGTAACTGATGTTACAGCGGCTGTGGAAGCAGGCATGGAAGTTGCAAACAGAATGACTGGTGTGGTACAGCATTATGTGATCCCGAACCCGGAAGAGGGAACGGAAAAAATGCTGAAGATCAGCGCCCTGGATAAGGATTAGCAGTTGCATATCCATTGGGCATCAGTTAAAATATAATCAGATATTTATTTGTAGATTCAGGAGGAAGCAGAAATGGCACAGGAAGCATTAGGAATGGTAGAAACCAGAGGACTTACAGCAGCAATTGAAGCAGCTGATGCAATGACAAAAGCAGCTGAAGTAGCATTAGTAGGAACAGAGAAGATCGGATCCGGACTTGTAACAGTTATGGTACGCGGAGACGTAGGAGCTGTTAAGGCAGCAGTAGAAAGCGGAAGCGCAGCAGCATCCAGACTTGGCGAATTAGTTGCTACTCATGTAATTCCGAGACCTCATACAGACGTAGAGAAAATCCTTCCAAGCATCTGACCAGCAGATTGAGAAGTGTCAAAAAAGGAGTTCGCTCATGAGTAAATCATATGGATTTATAGAAATCACTGGTGTCGTTGCAGCAATCGATGCACTGGACATCATGTGCAAAACTGCAGACGTTGAGCTGGCGTCATGGGAACGTAAGCTGGGCGGACGACTGGTTACTATTATAGTTGAAGGCGATGTATCTGCCGTTACAGAAGCAGTAAATGCAGCAGCGACAGGTGCGATCAAGAAACCGGTAAGTTATGCAGTAATTGCACGTCCCCACGAAGAAATCGTCAGAATGGTGGAATTAAGTGCAAGTCGCTGGAAGAACAATCAGGGGGATGAATAATGGCTGAAGAGAAGAAACCGGAAGCAGATAAAAATGCCCCTAAAAAGGGCAGCCGCTCCAAGAAGAACGAAAGCAAAAACTTCTTCAAAACCGGAAGTAAAAGCTCAGACGGCAGATACGGCGGCAGAAACAGCAAATAAAACAGAATCCCAGAAAGAACAGATAAAGGAAACAGTATCTCATAAGGAGGAAAAAAGTTATGACACAGGAAGCATTAGGAATGGTAGAAACCAGAGGACTTACAGCAGCAATCGAAGCAGCAGACCAGATGTGCAAGGCTGCTAACGTAGCATTAGTAGGAACAGAGAAAATCGGATCCGGACTTGTAACAGTTATGGTACGTGGAGATGTAGGAGCTGTTAAATCAGCAGTAGAAAGCGGAAGCGCAGCAGCATCCAGACTTGGTGAATTAGTTGCTACACACGTAATCCCAAGACCACATACAGATGTAGAGAAAATCCTGCCTGTATTAAAATAGTAATCCATCGTAACTGTCCGGTATCTGCACAGCAGACTGCCGGATGGTTATAATCCGTCATATTTGACAGAAAGCAGGTGTATTCTTGGAATCTAATAATATTGAACTGATTACCAGAATGGTCATTCAGGCAATCAATCAGAATGTAAAAAAAAGGCGATGGATTCATGGTTCCCATCGGGGTTTCCGCAAGACACATTCACCTGACACAGGAACATGTAGAAGCATTGTTCGGACCCGGATATCAGCTTACGAAGAAGAAAGAGCTGATGGGAGGTCAGTTTGCTTCTAATGAAACAGTTACCATTGTGGGACTGAAACTTCGTGCCATTGAGAATGTAAGAATCCTTGGACCGGTGCGTAAAGCTTCACAGGTTGAGGTATCTGCGACAGATGCCATTAAGCTTGGAATGAATGTTCCGGTTCGCGAATCCGGAGACGTTGCAGGAAGTGCACCAATCGCAATCGTAGGTCCAAAAGGAGCCGTTTATCTGAAAGAGGGATGTATCGTGGCAATGCGCCATATACATATGTCTCCGAAAGATGCACAGGCTGCAGGTGTGAAGGACGGCGATATCGTATCAGTAAAGGCAGATAATGAGAGAGGAACCATCTTCAATCAGGTCAAGATCCGTGTAGACGACAGCTTTACACTGGAAATGCATATTGATACAGATGAAGCAAATGCAGCAAAGATTGCTACAGGCACTACCGTAACAATAATTAAATAATATCGGGGGCCAAAGGTCAAAAAGCCGTTCGTGCCTGCACGATAAAGGTTTTTCGAACAGAAACCCCTTAAGCGTTAATTGGGGGCAGAAGTATTTGCCCCCAATATTATTATCAGAAATAATTTGGAGGCTCATATGATCGTAGGCAAAGTTGTAGGAAGTGTGGTATCCACACGAAAGAGTGAGAAGCTGATTGGAAGTAAATTTATGATTATCGAGCCTGTGCATCATATGAAAGGCGACCTGAGCCAGCTGGTTGCGATCGATATGATCGGAGCCGGAGTTGGTGAATATGTGTTGGTGGCACAGGGAAGCGCAGCAAGAATAGGCTGCGGCGTAGAAACAGCACCGGTAGATGCCGCAATTGTCGGTATCATTGATGACGGTGCAGGATTGGAGTAACGCCATGGAAATCAAAGAATTACAGGATATTATACAGCGGAATGGTGTGGTAGGTGCCGGCGGAGCCGGATTCCCTACTTATATGAAGCTTACAGACAAGGCCAATACCATTCTTATGAACTGTGCAGAGTGTGAACCATTACTGAAATTACACAGACAGTTATTGGAAAAACACGCATATGAAATTATGAAAACATTCCATATGATCCAGGAGACGGTTGGTGCTTCTGAAGCAATTATTGGAATTAAGAAGTCTTATGTACAGACAATTCATGCATTAAATCAGCATATTGAAGAATTTCCTGGCATGAGGCTGCATCTTCTGGACGAAGTTTATCCGATGGGAGATGAGGTTGTACTTATTTATGAGGCAACCGGAAGAGTAGTACGGCCGGGAGGACTGCCAATCGAGCAGGGAGTAGCCGTATTTAACGTTGAAACTGTATACAATGTATATCGTGCTGTGGAAGAGAAGCAGCCGGTTACAGACAAATATGTATCTGTTGTTGCAGAAGTAAGTGATCCTGTTACAGTGAGAGTTCCCCTGGGATGTACTCTGGAGGAAGTGGTAGCACAGGCAGGCAGCACAACAGTGAAGGATCCTGTCTATTTCGTAGGCGGCCCGATGATGGGGCGTATCGGAAATGGTTCAGATCCGGTGACAAAGACAACAAATGCGATTTTGGTCCTTCCAAAAGACCATCTTATTGTAGCGAAGAAGCAGCGGACTTCTTCCATAGATTTAAAACGTGCAGCATCTATCTGCTGCCAGTGCAATACCTGTACAGATTTATGTCCGAGACATAATCTGGGACATCCGATCGATCCGGCGAAATTTATGAGAGCTGCATCAAATAATGATTTCAGAGACCTGAATCCATATATAGATGCTTCCTTCTGCAGTTCCTGCGGTGTATGTGAGATGTACTCATGTCCGCAGAGTCTTGCACCGAGAAGTCTTCTCGCAGATATGAAGGGCGGTCTGAGAAAAGCAGGTATCCGTCCTCCGCAGGGTGTACAGCCGAAACCGGTACAGGAATCCAGAGAATACCGTAAGGTTCCGGAAGAACGTCTGATGGCGCGACTTGGTCTTACGAGATATGACAAGGATGCTCCTCTGAAAGAAGAACTTGTACAGGTTAAGAAAGTAAGGATATTATTGAGCCAGCACATCGGAGCACCTGCACAGGCAGTGGTTAAAGCCGGTGATGAGGTAACAAGAGGGCAGATGATCGCACAGCCGGCACAGGGCTTAAGTGTTGGTATTCATGCTTCTGTCAGCGGTAAAGTAACAGAAGTAACAGACCGTTACATTATTATTGCAGTAAAGTAGAAAGGACGTGCACAAAATGAGTAAAGCAATCGGAATGATTGAATTTAAAACCACATCTACAGGCGTTACTGCAGCAGATGCTATGGTAAAAACATCTGAGGTAGAGATCGTCGAGGCACAGACCGTATGTCCTGGTAAATATATTGCAATTATTACCGGTGACTTAAGTGCGGTAAAGGCCGCCGTTGATACGGCAGTAACTACATATGAGGATAAATGCATTGACAGCTTTGTGCTGGGCAATCCGCATGAATCCATTTTCCCGGCAATTTACGGAACTACTCAGGTAGAAGATATCAGTGCGCTGGGAATTCTTGAAACTTATGATGCAGCTTCCATTATCGAAGCAGCAGACCAGGCAGCTAAGACTGCGATCGTAGATTTGATAGAACTTCGTATTGCCAAAGGTATGTGCGGAAAATCATATATGATGATCACCGGTGAAGTTTCTGCGGTAGAGGCTTCCATTGACAGGGCAAAAGAACTTGTAGCTGCCAAGGGTATGTACCTGGATTCTTCCGTTATCGCACATCCTGACAGAAGAATGATCGACAGTATTTTTATAATATCCGGGGTAAGAAGTTTCATGACCCTAACACTCATGAAAAAAATTTCTCCAAAAAAATGGGGGCAAAGATATGCTTGCACTGGAGAGAAGAAATCTGATTCTCGAAAAAATTACAGGCAGAAAAGCGGGTGGTGGTCAGCGAGCTGAGCCAGCTTTATGATGTCTCTGAAGAGACCATACGCCGTGATCTGGATAAACTTGAAAAGGAAGGACTTGCGATAAAAAGTTATGGCGGTGCTGTGATCAATGAGGATGTAAGCATTGATTTGCCTTTTAATGTACGTAAGAACCAGAATGTTACAGGAAAGCAGAAAATGGCTGAACTTGCAGCTTCCCTTGTGAAAGACGGAGATCATATTTTCCTGGATGCGAGTACTACGGCAGTTTTTGTGGCGAAAGCATTAAAGGAAAAAGAACGTCTTACCGTAATTACCAATTCCATGGAAATACTTCTGGAGTTAGCTGATGTATCCGGGTGGAACATTATCTCCACCGGAGGCGTAATGAAAGAAGGATATCTGGCGTTTTCTTGGATCAAAGACAGACGAATCCATATGTTCTTATTATGTAGATAAGGTTATCATTTTCGTGTAAGGCACTGGATCTGGAATCGGGGGATTATGGAATCTCAGGAAGCCTTTTGGCTCTACCAAGAGAGCGATGATCGGTTCCGGACGAAAGAAAATTCTGGTTGTTGACAGTTCTAAATTTGATCAGACAGCGTTTTCCGTAGCTGGAAGCATGAAAGAAGTAGATATTATAGTGACGGACAAAGAACCGACAGAACGCTGGAAGAAGCACTTTGAGAAATTTAATGTAAAATGCCTATATCCTGTCTGACAAAGAAAATAGGAGTATGATACAATGAATACTTTTGAGATGAAAACCGCGATCCATTTTGGGGATAACGCATTAGACAGATTAAAAGAGATCCCGTATAAAAGGGTTCTCATTATAACAGATCCATTTGTGGTACAAAGTAAAATGATCAATCTGATCACTGCTCCTTTAAACAGTGCAGGTATTGAATACGATATTTTCCATGATGTTGTGCCGGATGCACCTGTGGACAAGATTGCAGAAGGGGTAAAGAAGTTCCTGGAATATCAGCCGGAAGCAGTTGTTGCAGTCGGTGGTGGTTCTGCGATTGATTCTTCCAAGGCAATCAGAGAATTTGCACTGAAGATCAACAATTACGGAAAAGTAGGTCTGATCGCAATTCCGACGACAAGTGGTACCGGATCAGAAGTTACTTCTTTTGCAGTAGTAAACGATACTGCAGCACATGTAAAATATCCGCTGATCTCAGAGAGCCTTACAGCAGATGAAGCAATTCTGGATGCAGAACTTGTAAGGAGTGTTCCGCCGGCCATCACAGCGGATACTGGTATGGACGTGTTTACACATGCGCTGGAATCATACGTAAGTACTGCACATAATGAATTCTCTTCTGCACTTGCGGAGAAAGCCATTGAAATTTGCGGAGTATTCCTGCTGAGAGCATATCTGGATGGCAGTGATATGCATGCGCGTAAAAAAATGCATGTAGCTTCCTGTCTGGCTGGTTTATCCTTTAATACAGCAGGTCTTGGAATCACTCACAGCATGGCTCATCAGCTGGGAGCAATGTTCCATATTCCGCATGGAAGGGCAAATGCTATGCTGCTTCCGCATATCGTAGAATTTAATTCTGATATCAATAAGCACAGTAAGAGCCAGAAAGAGTATCTTCCGGCTGTAAAGAGATACGCCAATGTTGCACACATTCTCGGACTGAGCAATTATAATAAAGTAATGACGGTCCGTTCTCTGGTAAACTGGATTCAGTTTATGCAGAAAGAGATGAATATTCCGCTGACGATTCAGGAATTGGGAACAATTGCACCGGAAGAATATTTTGCAGCAATTGACAAGATGGCAGACGCAGCACTTGCAGATGCCTGCACAGTGAATAATCCGAGAGTTCCGACTAAAGAAGATATTATAAAGATTTATACGAAATTATGGTCATTCTGAAAATGAAGACAATAATTTCCGGCAGATGCTGACTGCCGCTGAAATCAGATACAGGAGATGGAGAAGAGATGAGTATTTATACAAAAAGAGGAGACAGAGGAATTACAGATATGGCTCATGCCGGTAATATTTCCAAGTCTGATGACCGTATCCGCCTTATGGGTGAGGCTGATGAACTGAATAGTCATATTGAACTTGTAAAAAGTATGCTCCGTCAGTCAGAAATACTTCAGCTTCTTGAACGTATTCAAAAGAATCTTGATCTGATCGCAGCGGGAGTCAGTAACCCATATGATCGTGACTGTAAAGTCAGTGAAAAGGAAACAGCAGTGTTGGAGGTGGAAACAGATAAACTGGAAGCACTGTGCGAAAAGCCTGTTCCGGAGAAGCTTACAGGAAAGAGCCGACTGGCTGCAGAGATAGATATTGCACGTACTGTTGCCAGAAGAACAGAGCGCTGCCTTGCACAGGTCAGCGTGAAGTTTGGCGCAGATACAGAGAGTAAGAGATTTCTTAACCGCCTTTCGGATTATCTGTATATTTTGGCGAGATATATAGAGTATTATTCTGATCTTTCAGTGGAACTGTCTGATGATCATGCGGGTGCATTGGCGAAAACGTCTGATAATAATACAGATGCATTGCCGGAACCGTCCGACAGTAATACAGATGTATTAAAAAAGACGACAGATATCAATGAAGCCGTCATCCAGGAGGTTCTTAAACGAATGGGAATTCAGAGCAGGATAACATTGGATACAGCGAAGAAACTGATCGAGAGACTGGAGCAGGAAGCTGTGCGCAGAGGGCAGCGTGCGGTAATCGCGGTCTGCAATCCGGAAGGAAATCCGGTTGCGGTCCATGTGATGGATGGAGCATTCCTTGTAAGCTTCGATGTGGCAATGAAGAAAGCCTATACTGCAGTGGCAGTGAAGATGTCTACAATGGAACTTTCGAAGATCGCACAGCCCGGAGGAACCTTTTATGGCGTTGACAAGCTGGATGGTGGAAAAATCGTTATTTTCGGCGGCGGTATTCCGCTGAAGTCCGGAAATACAATTATCGGTGGACTTGGAATCAGCGGCGGTACAGGAGAAGAAGACCATAGTCTGGCAGAGTATGGTCAGTCTGTGTTAAATGAAATATTGTAAGATGGATGACAACTATTTGGCAGCCCGCTGTTGAAGGCACCAGACAGTTGCGAAGGAGTATTAAAAAGATCAGAACAGTTTTGAAGAGAGCTGTTCTGGTCATTTTTGCGATGTACTGATTTATCTTCGCTTATATTTCCCGGGAGTCATGCCTTTGTATTTCTTAAAAGTACGTATAAAATAACTCAGATCATTAAATCCGTTCCTGTAAGCAATTTCTGTGATTGAATCATCAGTAGCCGCCAGTTGTAAACAGGCTTCTTCAATTCTCTGTCTGTTCAGATAATCCACAGGAGTCTGATGGGTCATTTCCGAAAAGAACCTGCAGAAATATTTCGGTGACATAGAGACAGAAGCAGACAGTTCCTGAAGTGTGATAGGATTGGCATAAATTTTTTTCGATAAATTCCAGAACCTGCTTCAACTGTAAAATACGTTTATAGTCTCTGCGCGTTCGGGTAGGATTTTGGATAAAGTAATGATTACTGAAAACCAAACCAAAAAAGTGGTAAAATTGTCCAAATACAGTCAGCTCATATCCGGTATCTTTTTCATACATGGCATCAAACAGAACAGAAATACAGTTCAGAATCTGTGGATGCTCATCTGAAAAATGTGGAAAAAGCATTGTTTCCTGATGCAGGATTTTCTGGATATATTCGCCGCATACAGGATTGATTTTTCAAAAAAGTGTTCATATCAAAAACAATGCACTGATATACACAATCATGGGGAATTCCTGAATGAAGGATTCCGCTATGTACAAAAATGACATCATTCTTAACTGCTGTAAAATTTTTTTCGTCTAAAGTGACAGTAAGAGAACCTTCCAGAATACGAATTATTTCATATTCCACATGCCAGTGATAAGACATGACATATCTGGGATGTGTATGATCGATGTGATGAAACTCAAATGGAAACTCATAAGTGCCTCTTGGACGGTCTTCATTATGGTCTAAATCATGCAAAAGAACTTTCCTCCTTACAAAATTTACAGAAATTTTATGATTAAAACAGAAAAAGTGAATATTGTACTGTTTTTTGCTATTATAACACAAGTAATTTTCTGAATGCAATTATATAATAGATATCAGTAACAAAGTTGAGTGGTCAGGCTGCTGTGAACGGAGTGAACAGTGGTTATCGGGCTACTTGGCACAACAGGTGTAGAGGTTATTATTTTTTGGTTATATTTGCAGTCAGAAGATGCTGCG
>ENA-OQCV01000366-OQCV01000366.1-human-gut-metagenome-genome-assembly--contig:-NODE-366-length-12666-cov-2.964431_pt1 | contig 12666 bp, 11 predicted proteins | sample MGYA00242766_ERZ504592 | MGnify/ENA primary metagenome ERZ504592 (study PRJEB26092, sample SAMD00036315) | human gut metagenome | host: Homo sapiens | study: EMG produced TPA metagenomics assembly of...
ACTTTCAATGAATCCAACGGATAACCTGCCAATACACCATTCTTCATGGCAGTAGTGAAGCCTTTCTGTACAGACGGGATAAATTCCTTAGGAATGTTACCACCCTTCACTTCGTCGACGAATTGCAATCCGCCTTCCTTGAAGTCTTCATCAACCGGGCCGATGTTCACGATAATATCAGCAAACTTACCACGACCACCGGACTGCTTCTTGTAAACTTCACGCAAGTTGACTGTCTTAGTGATAGCTTCCTTATAGTTAACTTGAGGCTTACCTTGGTTACATTCAACCTTGAACTCACGTTTCAGACGGTCGATGATAATATCCAAGTGAAGCTCACCCATACCAGAGATAACTGTCTGACCAGTCTGTTCGTCAGTCTTAACTGTAAACGTCGGATCTTCTTCAGCCAGCTTAGCCAAGCCATTTGACAGTTTATCCATATCCTTCTGAGTCTTAGGCTCAACTGCGATACCAATTACCGGTTCCGGGAAGTCCATAGACTCCAATACAATCGGTGCAGTTTCGTCACACAATGTATCACCAGTATGTATATCCTTGAAACCTACGCCAGCACCAATATCACCAGCACCGATAACTTCTACCGGATTCTGCTTGTTTGAGTGCATCTGGAACAGACGGGATACGCGTTCTTTCTTACCAGAACGAGAGTTATAGATATAAGAACCAGCCTCAATCTTACCGGAATAAACGCGGAAGAAAGTCAAACGACCTACATACGGGTCTGTTGCAATCTTAAATGCCAAAGCAGAAGTCTTTTCGTCTTCGCTCGGTTTACGGTCTTCTTCAGCACCAGTTTCGGGGTTTGTACCGATAACGTTCTCTGTATCCAGCGGAGAAGGCAAGAATGCACACACGTAATCGAGCAATGTCTGTACACCTTTGTTCTTGAATGAAGAACCGCAAAGCATCGGAACGACAGCCATTTGCACTGTTGCGTTACGGAGAGCTCTCAAAACCTCTTCTTCTGTAATGGTAGAAGGATCATCGAAATATTTCTCCATCAAAGCATCGTCAAACTCAGCCACTTTTTCGAGCATCTTATCTCTCCATTCATTAGCTTCGTCTACCAGATTTGCAGGAATTTCTTCTACTGTATAGTCAGCACCCATTGTTTCATCATGCCAATAGATAGCTTTCATTTTGATAAGGTCTACCAGACCTTTGAAAGATTCCTCAGCACCGATAGGAATGACGATAGGACACGGATTAGCGCCCAAAACGTCCTTCATCTGGCGGACTACCTCAAAGAAGTCAGCACCCGAACGGTCCATCTTATTAACGTAAGCGATACGCGGTACGTTATATTTATCAGCCTGGCGCCAAACTGTCTCAGATTGCGGTTCAACACCACCTACTGCACAATAAGCAGCAACGGCACCATCAAGAATACGCAAAGAGCGTTCTACCTCAGCGGTAAAGTCAACGTGTCCCGGAGTGTCAATCAAGTTAATTTTATAAGTATCACCGGCATATTTCCAACGAGTGGTAGTAGCAGCAGAAGTGATAGTGATACCACGTTCTTGTTCTTGCTCCATCCAGTCCATTGTAGCGGCACCATCGTGTACCTCACCGATTTTGTGGGTCAAACCCGTGTAAAACAAAATACGTTCAGAAGTCGTTGTCTTTCCGGCATCGATGTGGGCCATGATACCGATATTACGTGTCAAATGTAAATCATGCTTTGCCATTTTCTAATTCCCTTACTTTAAGTTTTTTTAATCTTCTAATTGGTTAGTCTCTTATAGTATTAGAATCTGAAATGAGCAAATGCACGGTTAGCTTCTGCCATTCTATGCATATCTTCTTTACGTTTGTAAGCACCGCCCTGTTCATTGAAAGCATCCATGATTTCGGCAGCCAGCTTATCAGCCATTGATTTACCGCCACGCTTACGTGCAAAGATAATCAAGTTCTTCATGGAAATTGATTCCTTACGGTCAGCACGGATTTCTGTAGGAACCTGGAAAGTAGCACCACCCACACGGCGAGACTTAACTTCCACTTGAGGAGTCACATTATCCAGAGCTTTTTTTCCAGATTTCAAGAGCGGATTTCTCTTCGTTCTGCATTTTGTTCTTCACTGTTTCCAACGCAGCATAGAAGATTTTCATAAGAAGTGTTCTTCTTTCCATCGTACATCAAGTGATTCACGAACTTGGAAACTTTTACATCATTGAACACGGGATCCGGAAGGATAACGCGCTTTTTTGGTTTTGCTTTTCTCATTTGTCTGAAAGAATAATGTTTTTCGTTCTTGGTTGTTTACTTCTGTCTTCTTCAACTCTCCCTCCGGAGAATTTACTCAACCTTTAGCATTTCCAACAAACTAAAACGTAAGTTATTACTTTAAATTTTCCTATTTTGGGAATCAGGCCACCAGATTATTTCTTCTTAGCAGGAGCTGCTTGACCCGGTTTCGGACGTTTTGCGCCGTATTTGGAACGTCTTTGTGTACGACCTGCAACACCTGCAGTATCCAAAGTACCACGTACGATGTGATAACGCACACCCGGAAGGTCTTTTACACGACCACCACGTACCAACACGATAGAGTGTTCCTGCAAGTTGTGACCTTCTCCCGGAATATAAGAGTTCACCTCTTTACCATTGGTCAAACGTACACGAGCTACTTTACGCATAGCTGAATTCGGCTTCTTCGGAGTGGTTGTATACACTCTCACGCAAACGCCACGTCTTTTGAGGACAAGAGTCCAAGGCTGGAGACTTTGATTTCTCCACCAGCACTTCGCGTCCTTTTCTTACTAATTGCTGAATTGTAGGCATTTTAATTGATTTTTAGTTATATATTATTGTTTATATTAATTCAAAACTATACACTTTTGGGCTGCAAAGATACTAATAAGTTTTGAATAATCAATGCACTACAAGTTTTTTTTTGGATTTTACGCTTCACCCTTGATGTTGGGAAGAGGCGGAAATGTTTGTTCGTCCGGCATGCGAATCAGTCCGAAAGCGCGTTCATATTTCCCAATATTCTCTTCGAGTGCACGCAGCAAACGCTTGGCATGTTCGGGTGCCAAAACTATGCGCGATTGCACGCCAGCCTTTGGCATTCCAGGCATCACGCGGATAAAGTCGAGAATAAATTCCGAACTGGAATGAGTTATAATAGCCAAATTGGCATATGTACCTTGCGCCACTTCTTCCTTCAATTCTATCTGGAGTTGACCGTTGTTGTTTTCTTGAGTTTTCCATGTTGCACAATTGGTTTTTAAAATGTTCTTAAAAGATAGACCCAAAAGTACTCCTTTTTTTTCGGATGATATACATTTAAGTTCAAAAAGACACATAATAATCCGTTCTGAAAAAGGAGCAAGCCACTGCAACCGTTTTGCAGTAGCACTGTAACAAACATACAGAAGCATTGCAGTACAGAAGGAAGAGGCAAAGATAAAACAGAGAGGGAATACTCCTTCTTATAGGATATTCCCTCTCTATTTTATAGAATTATATTGACGTTGTAAGGCTATCCCTCTACTTTCTCGTCTACAGCATAATCAAGTACCGTCTTCTTGTTGGCAAGCATACGGTCGTACTCTTCTTTGGAGCCAACGATAATCTTCTCGAACTCGCGTTGTCCGGTACCGGCAGGAATCAGGTGACCGCAAATTACGTTCTCCTTCATACCTTCCAGACGGTCCACCTTTCCGTTGATGGCAGCCTCGTTCAGTACCTTCGTCGTTTCCTGGAAGGAAGCAGCCGACATGAAGCTTGAAGTCTGCAATGCAGCACGGGTGATACCTTGAAGAATCTGAGTAGAAGTCGCAGGTACAGCGTCGCGCACTTCCACGGGTTTCAAGTCGCGGCGTTTCAACATGGAGTTCTCGTCACGCAGCTTGCGGGCCGTCACAATCTGGCCAGCCTGCAGACTCTGGGAATCTCCAGCATCCACTACCACCTTCTTTCCCCAGATACGGTCATTCTCTTCCATGAATTCCATCTTGTCAACAACTTGCTGTTCCAGGAAGCGGGTATCACCTGGCTCGTCGATTTCCACCTTGCGCATCATCTGACGAACGATGATTTCAAAGTGCTTATCATTAATCTTCACACCCTGCAGACGGTAAACGTCCTGAACCTCGTTCACAATATATTCCTGCACGGCCGTAGGACCTTTGATAGCCAGGATGTCCGCAGGTGTGATAGCACCGTCAGACAACGGAGTACCGGCGCGTACATAGTCGTTCTCCTGAACCAGAATCTGCTTGGACAACGGTACGAGGTACTTCTTCACTTCACCGGTCTTGGAAGTAACGATGATTTCGCGATTACCGCGTTTCACCTTACCCATGGTAACCTCACCGTCGATTTCTGAAACCACAGCGGGATTAGACGGGTTACGTGCCTCGAACAACTCAGTGACACGGGGAAGACCACCCGTGATATCACCCGCTTTACCTACGGCACGCGGAATCTTCACGATAACTTCACCGGCCTTTACCTTCTGACCGTCTTCAACCACTACGTGGCCACCTACTGGCAAGTTGTATGTACGGATCAGTTCGCCGTCTTCTGTCATGATGTGTGCGGTAGGCACCTTCGTCTTATCCTTAGACTCAATGATGATGATTTCGCGCAAACCGGTAGATTCATCAGACTCTACCTTATAAGTCACGTTTTCAATAACACCTTCAAATTCAATCTTACCGGTAGCTTCGGTAATGATAACCGCGTTGAACGGGTCCCAACGGGCAATCATCTTGCCTTTCTCTACCATTTCACCATCGGCTGCATAGAGCGTAGAACCGTAGGGTACATTATGAGTGGAAAGCACAATACCCGTGTTGACATCCACGAAACGCACTTCGGCCAAACGGCCTACCACTACCTTTGCCGGTTCGCCTGCTTCGTCGATAACGTCTACCGTACGGAGTTCTTCGAATTCCAGACGGGCAGGATTCTTGGCCACGATGCTTGCGTTGGCAGCAATATTGGCTGCCGTACCACCGGCATGGAATGTACGCAGTGTCAACTGTGTACCCGGCTCACCGATAGACTGTGCAGCGATTACGCCGACTGCCTCGCCCTTCTGAACCATACGGCTGGAAGCCAGGTTACGTCCGTAACACTTGGCACAAACACCTTTCTTGGATTCGCAGGTCAATACAGAACGGATTTCAACGCTCTCGATTGGAGAGTCTTCAATGCGTTGTGCAATGTCCTCGGTAAATTTCCTCACCGCCGGCCACAATCAGTTCGCCGGTTGTAGGATGAACAATATCATGTACGGATACACGACCCAGGATACGTTCATACAGAGTGGCAATGGTTTCATCATTGTTCTTCAGTGCCGTACAAACCAATCCGCGGAGCGTGCCGCAGTCTTCTTCATTAATAATCACATCATGCGATACGTCAACCAGACGACGGGTCAGGTATCCGGCATCGGCCGTCTTCAAAGCGGTATCGGCAAGACCCTTACGGGCACCGTGGGTAGAGATAAAGTACTCCAACACGGACAGACCTTCCTTAAAGTTAGAAAGAATCGGGTTTTCGATAATCTGACCGCCTTCGGCACCTGCTTTCTGGGGCTTCGCCATCAAACCACGCATACCGGAGAGCTGACGAATCTGTTCCTTAGAACCACGGGCACCGGAATCCAGCATCATGTATACAGAGTTGAAACCCTGGTCGTCGCTTGAAATGGTTTTCATCAGGATGTTGGACAACTCAGAGTTCACGTGCGTCCAGATATCGATTACCTGGTTGTAACGCTCGTTGTTCGTGATGAAACCCATGTTATAGTTATTGATTACCTGCTCTACTTCATCATAACCTTTCTGTACTAATGCTTCCTTCTCTTCCGGGATAATGATATCGCCCAAGTTGAACGACAAACCACCCTTGAAGGCCATGTAATAACCGAGGTTCTTGATTCCGTCGAGGAAGTCGGCTGCCTTGGCAACACCGCACACCTTGATTACGTGACTGATGATGTCTCGGAGTGACTTCTTGGAGATAATCGTATTGATATATCCTGCTTCTGCCGGAACAATTTCGTTGACAATGACACGGCCCACGGAGGTATCGTGCATCATCTTGTCCACAATGTTACCATTCTCGTCAACGTCTTTCACTATTACGCTTACCGGAGCATGGATGTCGCACTTACCTTCATTGTAGGCAATCAGCGCTTCCTCAGGACCGTAGAATGTCAGGCCTTCACCCTTGGCACCCTTGCGCAGCTTCGTAATATAGTACAGACCAAGTACCATATCCTGAGCAGGCACAGTGATAGGAGCACCGTTGGCAGGGTTCAATATATTGTGTGACTGGAGCATTAGCATCTGTGCTTCCAGAATCGCTTCGTTGCTCAACGGCAAGTGCACGGCCATCTGGTCACCGTCGAAGTCGGCATTGAACGCCGTACATGCCAACGGGTGCAGCTGGATTGCCTTACCTTCAATCATTTTAGGCTGGAATGCCTGGATACCCAGACGGTGAAGTGTCGGGGCACGGTTCAACAGCACCGGATGCCCCTTCATCACGTGTTCCAAAATATCCCAGATAACGGGTTCCTTGCGGTCTACAATCTTCTTGGCGCTCTTTACCGTCTTCACGATACCACGCTCAATGAGCTTACGAATGATGAACGGCTTGTAAAGCTCGGCTGCCATCAGTTTAGGGATACCGCATTCGCCCATCTTCAGCTCCGGACCTACAACGATTACAGAACGTGCGGAATAGTCGACACGCTTACCCAACAAGTTCTGACGGAAACGTCCTTGCTTACCCTTCAAACTGTCGGAAAGTGACTTCAACGGACGGTTAGCGTCGGTCTTCACTGCACTCGATTTACGGGAGTTATCAAACAGAGAGTCGACAGCTTCCTGCAACATACGTTTTTCATTACGCAAAATCACTTCAGGAGCCTTGATTTCAATCAATCTCTTCAGACGGTTGTTACGGATGATGACACGACGGTAAAGGTCATTCAAGTCAGAAGTTGCGAAACGGCCGCCATCCAATGGGACCAACGGACGAAGTTCGGGCGGAATAACCGGTACAATGCGTACAATCATCCACTCGGGCTTGTTGCGTCCGCGTGATGCACGGAACGACTCAACTACCTGAAGACGTTTCAGAGCTTCGGTCTTGCGTTGCTGTGAAGCATCGCTTCCGGCACGGTTACGCAGTTCGTAAGACAAAGAGTCAAGGTCGAGGCGTGACAGCAAATCGTAGATAGCTTCCGCGCCCATCTTGGCAATGAACTTATTGGGATCTGAATCTTCGAGGAACTGGTTGTCTTTCGGCAACTTTTCCAGCAAGTCCAGGTATTCTCCTTCTTCAAGCAAGTCATACTGTGCCACTTCATCGGACAGTACACCCGGCTGAATGACAACATAACGCTCGTAATAGATAATGGCATCCAGCTTCTTGGTGGGCAAGCCCAACAAGTAACCGATTTTGTTGGGAAGTGAACGGAAGTACCAGATGTGAGCCACGGGCACAACGAGCTGGATGTGTCCCATACGCTCACGGCGCACTTTCTTTTCAGTCACTTCCACACCACAACGGTCGCAGACGATGCCTTTGTAACGGATACGCTTGTACTTACCGCAATGGCACTCGTAATCCTTGATAGGACCAAAGATGCGCTCGCAGAACAATCCGTCGCGTTCGGGCTTATACGTACGATAGTTGATGGTTTCAGGCTTTAAAACTTCACCACTCGAATTCTCAAGGATTTCCTCAGGAGAAGCCAAACCGATAGAGATTTTCGAGAAATTACTCTTTATCTTGTTATCTTTTCTAAAAGCCATAAAATTTATTTAATTGATAATTGACAATGGAAAATTGAAATTGAAAAACTGAAAACCGATAATTGAGAATGGTAACTTGCATTATCCACTCTCAATTATCAATTATCCATTATTCTAAGTTGATGCTCAAGCCCAAACCTCTCAACTCGTGCAGCAATACGTTCAGTGACTCGGGGATACCCGGAGCAGGCATCGGTTCACCCTTCACGATTGCTTCATAAGCCTTGGAACGTCCTACAACGTCATCAGACTTGATAGTCAGGATTTCCTGCAGAATGTGTGCGGCACCGAACGCTTCGAGTGCCCAAACTTCCATTTCTCCGAAACGCTGACCACCGAACTGTGCCTTACCACCCAACGGCTGTTGCGTAATGAGTGAGTACGGACCGATGGAACGTGCGTGCATCTTGTCTTCAACCATGTGACCGAGCTTCAGCATGTAAGTCACACCTACCGTAGCCTGCTGCTCGAATGCTTCACCGGTACCACCATCATACAGCGTTGTCTTGCCGTAGCGAGGCAAGCCGGCCTTATCGGTCCATTCGTTCAAATCGTCCAAAGATGCACCGTCAAAGATAGGAGTGGCAAACTTCACGCCCAGGATTTTTTCCGGCACGCCCGAGAACGGCCTCGAATATCTGACCGATGTTCATACGTGAAGGCACACCCAACGGATTCAGCACGATGTCTACCGGAGTACCGTCAGCAAGGAACGGCATGTCTTCCTGGCGTACCACACGGGAAACAATACCCTTGTTACCGTGACGACCGGCCATCTTGTCACCGACACCAATCTTACGTTTCTTGGCAATGTATACCTTGGCCATCTGAATGATACCTGCGGGCAACTCGTCACCGATAGTGATGGCGAACTTCTTGCGTTTCAGCTCGGCATCGAGTTCCTTGTACTTCTTGATGAAGTTCATCACCAATGCACGAATCAGTCCGTTGGTATGTTCATCCTTCGTCCAGTTGCTCAACTGAACAGCGGTGAAGTCCAAATCGCTAAAGTCGGAAGCAGAGAATCTGGCGCCTTTGGAAATAATGTCGGCACCCATGTAATCCTTCACACCTTCCGATGTATAATTTTCTGTAAGCTTCAACAGCTTGTTTATCAACACTTTCTTGAGGTCACCAATCTTAGCGTCGAACTCATCGTCAATCTTCGGTAACAGAGCCTTGTCGGCCAGCTTGGAGCTGCGGGTCTTGACAACACGGGAGAACAGACGCTTACCGATAACAACACCCTTCAAAGAAGGAGAGGCTTTCAAAGAAGCATCCTTCACATCACCGGCCTTGTCACCGAAGATGGCACGGAGCAGTTTCTCTTCCGGAGAAGGATCCGATTCACCCTTCGGAGTAATCTTACCGATAAGGATATCACCCGGTTCGATGCGGGCATCCCACACGAACAATACCGTTTTCGTCAAGGTCTTTAGTCGCTTCCTCACTTACGTTAGGAATGTCAGAGGTCAACTCTTCCATACCACGCTTCGTTTCGCGAACTTCCAAAGAATATTCTTCTACGTGTACAGAGGTCAAAAGGTACCTCACGAACCACACGTTCATTCAGTACGATAGCATCCTCATAGTTATAGCCCTTCCACGGCATGTAAGCAACCAGCAGGTTCTTACCCAGTGCAAGTTCTCCGTCTTCGGTTGAATAACCTTCCGTCAGGATTTGACCTGCAGTCACGCGCTGACCCTTCTCGCAAATCGGACGGAGGTCAATCGTCATATTCTGGTTGGTACGGCGCCACTTCGGGATATTATATTCTTTCAATGCAGGCTCGAAGCTTACGAACTCTTCCTCCTCTGTACGGTCGTACAGAATACGGATAGTCGTTGCATCCACGAATTCAACCACACCGTCACCCTCGGCAGTAATCTGCGTACGAGAATCGCGTGCCAGCTGGCGTTCGATACCGGTACCTACAATCGGAGCTTCGCTCTTCAATAAAGGAACAGCCTGGCGCATCATGTTTGATCCCATCAATGCACGGTTGGCGTCATCATGCTCCAAGAACGGAATCAAAGATGCCGCAATAGAAGCAATCTGCTGGGGAGATACGTCCATCAATTCCACCTCGGAAGGAGGAACCACCGGATAGTCGGCATCCTGACGGGATTTTACTTTATCACGTACAAAAGGTACCGTCATCGTTCAAAGGAGCATTACCCTGAGCAATAATCTTGGCTTCCTCTTCTTCTGCGGTGAGGTAAACCAAACCTTCGTCAGAAAGATCAACCTTACCCTCTGCCACCTTGCGGTACGGAGTTTCAATGAAGCCAAGCTCGTTGATTTTCGCGAACACACAGAGTGAAGAAATCAAACCGATGTTCGGACCTTCAGGAGTCTCGATAGGACAAAGACGTCCGTAGTGAGTATAGTGTACGTCACGAACCTCGAAGCCTGCACGCTCGCGTGACAGACCGCCGGGACCCAGGGCAGACATACGGCGCTTGTGAGTAATCTCGGCCAGCGGGTTGGTCTGGTCCATGAACTGTGACAAAGCATTCGTTCCAAAGAATGAATTGATAACGGAAGAGATTGTCTTGGCGTTAATCAGGTCAATCGGAGTAAAGACTTCATTGTCACGGACGTTCATACGCTCGCGGATAGTACGCGACATACGTGCCAGACCGATGGCAAACTGATTGGACAACTGTTCGCCCACTGTACGCACACGACGGTTGCTCAAGTGGTCGATATCGTCCACATCCGCTTTCGAGTTAATCAACTCGATGAGATATTTGATAATTTCGATAATATCTTCCTTGGTAAGGACACGCACGTCCATATCGGTCGTCAAGTTCAACTTTCTGTTGATACGATAACGGCCTACATCACCCAGGTCATATCTCTTCTCTGAGAAGAACAGGTTATTGATAACCTCGCGTGCACTGGCATCATCGGCAGGGTCTGCATTACGCAACTGGCGGTAGATGTAGAGTACAGCTTCTTTTTCCGAGTTACTCGGATCCTTCTGCAGAGTATTATATATGATAGAATAGTCAGACTGGTTCGGTTCTTCCTTGTGTACGAGGATATTCTGAACGCCCGACTCTAATATAATGTCAACATGTTCCGGCTCGATTACAGTTTCACGGTCAATAACGACTTCGTTACGCTCGATGGAAACAACTTCACCGGTATCTTCGTCTACAAAATCCTCAATCCATGTTTTCAACACACGTGCGGCCAACTTACGTCCCACCATCTTCTTGAGGTTCGTCTTGTTCACCTTCACGTCTTCCGCCAAATTAAAAATCTCGAGAATGTCCTTGTCATTCTCAAATCCGATGGCTCTCAGCAAAGTGGTAACCGGCAATTTCTTCTTACGGTCAATGTACGCATACATGACGTTGTTGATGTCGGTGGCAAACTCAATCCACGAACCCTTGAACGGGATGATACGGGCTGAGTACAACTTGGTACCGTTGGCATGTACGCTCTGTCCGAAGAATACGCCCGGTGAACGGTGAAGCTGGGATACAACCACACGTTCCGCACCGTTGATGACGAATGTTGCCTTATCCGTCATGTAAGGAATAGGACCGAGGAACACGTCCTGAATGACCGTGTCAAAATCTTCGTGGTCGGGGTCGGTACAATATAATTTCAATTTTGCCTTCAAAGGCACGCTATATGTAAGCCCTCGCTCTATACATTCATCAATGGTATAGCGCGGCGGATCAATATAGTAGTCCAAAAACTCAAGAACAAAATTATTTCTTGTATCGGCAATGGGGAAGTTTTCAGCAAATACTTTATACAGTCCCTCGTTCTTACGTTTCTCGGGTGGGGTGTCCAGTTGTAGAAAGTCTTTGAATGACTTCAATTGTACTTCCAGAAAATCCGGATATTCAAGCGGATTCTTAGTCGAAGCAAAATTAACTCTTTGATTTACAGTATTTGAAGACATCTGTTAATGGATTTGTAGAACTTAATTTTAAATATATACACAAAAAGGTTAAGAACCCTTTTCACGAAGGGTTCCTAACCGAATTACCTGATTTACAGGCTAATGTTATTTAAGTTCAACTTCAGCTCCAGCTTCTTCCAATGTTTTCTTCAATGATTCTGCTTCGTCCTTAGCCAAACCTTCTTTTACTACGCTAGGAGCACCGTCTACCATGTCCTTAGCTTCCTTCAAGCCAAGACCGCAAGCTTCCTTAACGGCTTTAACTACCTGAAGTTTAGCTGAGCCAGCGCTCTTCAATACTACGTCGAAAGAAGTCTTTTCTTCTGCGGCAGCAGCACCACCGGCTGCAGGACCAGCAGCAACAGCTACAGCTGCAGCAGCAGGTTCAATACCGTATTCTTCTTTAAGGATAGTTGCAAGTTCATTAACTTCTTTTACTGTCAAGTTAACTAATTGTTCTGCAAAAGCTTTCAAATCTGCCATTTTTGTATGATTTTAATTGTTTGTTACTAATTGATTATAAAATTGATTATTCGGCACGTTCGCCCAGAGTTTTAAGAACTCCATGAATGGTGTTACCACCTGATTGAAGAGCAGAAATAACGTTCTTGGCCGGTGATTGCAGCAAAGCAACAATTTCAGCAATAACTTCATTTTTACTCTTAATATTAGCAAGAGCTTCAAGTTGATCAGCACCTACATATATTCCTTCTTCTGCATAAGCAGCTTTCAGTGTAGGAACTCCATCTTTGTATTCTTTCAGCAACTTAGCAGGAACGTTTGCAGTTTCGCAGAACATTACTGAAGTTGTACCTTTCAAAGAATCAAATAACGGAGAGAAATCAACTTCTTCGATACTCATCAAAGCTTTGTGAAGCAAAGAGTTCTTCACAACTACCAGCTTAACACCGGCTTTGAAATCATTTTCTTCT
>ENA-OQCV01000367-OQCV01000367.1-human-gut-metagenome-genome-assembly--contig:-NODE-367-length-12662-cov-2.311049_pt1 | contig 12662 bp, 17 predicted proteins | sample MGYA00242766_ERZ504592 | MGnify/ENA primary metagenome ERZ504592 (study PRJEB26092, sample SAMD00036315) | human gut metagenome | host: Homo sapiens | study: EMG produced TPA metagenomics assembly of...
ACCGTTCTTCGTGCTATTGCCATGAAGTCCGTCGGTTGGTCTTATTCTTTGGAGAGTCAGGTTAGTGGATTGTGGACAATATGCACGATGAAGATGAACATGTCTTCCTGAAAGATGGTGATAAAGATATGGCTTATATGACACTTTCTCCAGTTACGGGTATGCTGAACGGCTCACTTGCATCCTTTTTTGGGTGTGGGCGTGCGTTTGTTCTGCCAAGCCCGGAATTGGGGGGGGGAATGCTTATGCTTAATGTTAATGAACTGATTAAAGAAAGAAAACTTTGGACTATTATTCTGTAAAAATGAACTAGTAAAGTTTTATAGTAAATACGGTTGGCAGCTCATACCCAAACAGGCGCTGATACTTGAACCCGGGCACGATAGCATAAACACTATGTTATTTAACTGTCATGTTGATGGGGTCTTAGAATATAAAGATAAACTTTTTTAATTCTATTCGAGTATAGCGCACTACGTTATACTTGAATATGAATTTAAAGATAAAAACAGTTACCGTCGTTGGCGCAAACGGCACAATGGATACGAATGTATCCGGTATCTTTGCATCATTTGGCGACGCCATGGTTTACATGATAAGCCGTGACAAAGAGAAGTCTAAGAAGGCCGCTTTGAAGGCCGGAAAGACAGTGAAGGCAGGTAGCATTGTGGGTCACCTGATACCGACTGACTACTCGATGCTTGAAGAGTGTGTATCGAAGTCCGACCTTGTGTTTGAGAGTGCTGCGGAGAATTTGGAGTTGAAGATTTACCTCCACACAAAGATAGGAAAGGCGTTGAGGAAAGACGCTATTGCTGGCATTGGTTCTTCCGGACTGTCAATTACCCGTCTGGCAGAATGCTATCCTGAAGATGTTCGAGGGCAGTTCTTCGGAATCCACATATTAGCTTCCGCTCTGCGAGCTGACGGCATCACCCTATAGTGATATGGCGCTGTATGGAGATTTGAAGGACTATCTGACCAACGTGCTGCATCATACCGTTGCAGAGAGAGCAAAGACTTGCCTGCATTCCTTGGCAACCGCATAGGCTTCTATGTAATGAATGAGGCATTGCAGTATGCAGAACGCTATGCAGATAATGGTGGCATTGACTATGTTGACGCCCTGCTTGGTCCGTTTACTGGTCGCACTATGCCTCCTATCACTACGGCAGATTTTGCTGGGCTGGATGTGCATAAAGCCATTGTGGACAATATTTATGAGAATACGAACGACTATGTACACGAGAAGTTTGTACTGCCCGACTATGTGCAGAAATTGATTGACCAGAAGAAACTGGGTCGCAAGTCGGGTGAGGGTCTGTATAAGTTCATCAAGAACGGTAGTGGTGACAACCGCATGATGGTGTATGACATCAAGCTGGGTATCTACCGTGACGAGATAAAATATACTTTCCCGTTTGCCTTGCAGATGAAGCAGTACCTGCGTGACGGTGACTATGATGATGCTATCCGAGTGCTGATTAACAACAAAAGTTAGGAGGCAGATATTTGCTTGCGTTTCTTGCTTCGCATATATTGTATATGCCCTCTATATAGCAGAGCACGTGGGTATACCAATAATAGGGGATAATTGCGATATACACCCCTCAGCTGTAATCCATTTATGTCATGATGCTTATGTGGGTAATAATACGACTGTAGGCAATGCTCTATTTGAAGGAGTTACTGAGGTTGGTCCTTATTCAAAGTTGGATAATCACGTACATTTTGCCCATAACTGCAAGTGCGGCGAGAACTGTTTTATCACAGCTTGTTCATTGTTGATGGGCTCTACCACATTGGACAATAATGTTTGGCTTGCTCCTAATGCTGTAACACTCAATGGTGTTCATGTTCATGATGATGGTTTTGTTGGAGCAATATCTTTTGCCAATAAAGAAGTGTTTGAAGGTGAGGTTGTTGCCGGTATACCTGCAAGAGTTTTAAGAAAAATCACATAATAAATGATTCCATTGTTTAAACCCTACATGCCTGAGAAATTACCTAAGCTAGATTATATTCTACATTCGGGTGCTTTGGCGTATGGCAAGTGGGGACATGAATTTGAAAAGAGATTAGGTGAGTATATTTACAATAGCCAAATACTTGCCACCAATAGTTTTAATGCGGCATACCAGCTGGCAATTACAACGTTGGGCTTGCAGCCAAAAGATGAGGTAATTGGTTCTCCGATGACATGTCTGGCTTCCAACCAACCTTTTTGCCACACAGCATGTAAAGGTGATTTGGGCTGACATTGAGCCTGCTACCGGTATGCTTGATGTAGGGGACGTGAGGAAGAAGATCACTCCACGTACAAAGGCTATACTGGTTAATCATTTCTGCGGCTATGTTGGCTATGTGGATGAGGTTTTGGCACTTGCAAAAGAATATGGCCTGTATGTAATAGAAGATGCCATAGAGGGGTTTGGGGCTGAATACAAAGGAAAAAAAGTGGGAAATCTTAGTGCAGATGTAACTGTCTATTCATTCCAGACTGTCAGATTGCCCAATACCATTGATGGTGGAGCTGTGTCATTCAAGGATAAGGCTCTTTATGATAAGGCTGTGCTTGTTCGTGATTATGGTATTGACCGTCCTCGATTCCGAGATGATATGAAGGAAATAAGCCCGTTGTGTGATATAGCATTGCCTGGTTATGGAGCCACACCCTCTGAAATCAATTCCTACGTGGGTTGTATACAAATGGAAGTAATTGATGAATTACTTGAAAAGCAGCAACAACAGGCAAGAAAATGGGATGTGCTATTAGATGAGAAAGAGGTAAAGCCAGTTTCCGTTGTAGCTGGAACCAAGCCCAATTATTGGGTATATGGAGTGTTGGCTGAAAATAAACGTGTTTTTATGGAAGAGTGGAGATTGAAGGGCTATTACGTATCTGGTGTTCACCTTCCTAACACATATTACTCAGTTTTCGGTAAGCAGCCGGAGCTGAGAGGAGTACTGGAGTTTTACAGTAAATATGTAGCACTGCCTTGTGGGTGGTGGTTGGAGTAGGAGATAGATAATGGTGTAGAACATTAAAAATATCGGCTTGATATGCGGAACCTGAATATTGATAGCTTGAAGTTTTACCTATTTATAGGAGTCTTTTTATTTCATCATGCAGGGCTGTTTTGCCCCATAGAATGGGGGTAACTATCTATTTGTCAATCACCTCCTTTTTTTGACAAGGAAGCTAATTGAAGAAAAGAAAGATAATATTAACGTAAAAGCACTTGCGATAAAGCGTTGGAAAAGGCTCTCTCCGTTTTATCTTACAGTAGTAATATTGCTGACCATTTATTACTGGGTTTTAAACCAAAATGTTCCAGGAGATTTTTGGAGTTATTTTGTATATGCTCAGAACTTCTATTGGGCAATAAAAGGTGATGTTGGGACAAGAGTGCCTGCAAGTTACCATTTTGGGTATCTAATATTAGATTTTTATTTATTCATAGTTTGGACAAGAGTGATTGAATATACTAAGAATGATAGGTTATTGAGGATTTTCTGGTGTATGCTCGTGTTCAGTATTGTGTATCGGTGTGTTATACCGCAAATAACAGGTAATGCAATATTAGCATATACGATGCCTTGGGGGAAGTTTGATGCGTTTTCAGTTGGAGGAATTCTTGCAATAAGAACTAAGGGAAAAGAAACCGTTGTTGAAGACAGGACATATATCTGCTATTGTTGCTGTTTTACTGTTTATAATTTGTGTGGTTTCTATGATGAGGGCAAACAATGTCTGGGGGGTAAGGGCTATAACCATGTTCTCTACGTCAAACAATTATGGTGAAAGCCCTATTACGATGCAAATCTTTACCGTGATGACATTGTTGTCATGTTCATTGATTCGCTATTGCCTGTCAATTAAGAAAAACTGTATTTTACAATAATAAAATCGCAAACCTTGGTGGATTGTCATATGAGTTACATGTCTTACATTTCCCTATCTTGTTTTTGTTGCTCAAGTCGTTGAGAATAAATGGATTGTTGGAATAGCAGCATTCTTGATAACTATTGGATTATCAAAACTCTGGAAGTTAATATATAAATGAGTATGGATAAAAAAGTAAGTATAGTTGTTCCATTGTACAATATGGAAGACTTGGTAGGTAAGTGCTTGGACAGTCTTGTAAAACAGACATACAAGAACTTGGAAATTGTTGTTGTTGATGATGGGTCATCGGACAACAGCGGTAAGATAGCTGATGAGTATGCTGCAAAATATCCGCAGATTGCAGTTCTGCATCACGAGGTTAATAAAGGAATTGCCTGTGGAATTATCAATGGAGTGCAAAAAAAGCTATAGGAGAATATGTGACACTTGTGGATAGCGATAACTATATCTCAGAGTTGATGATTGAACGGTTGGTCGAGCTCAAAGAATCCTATCGAGCTGATATAGCCCAGGGAGAGGCCTTGTGCTATATTGATGAGAGCGAGATAGAAAACAGACTAAAGGTAGAACCAGCAGTCATTGTGCTAGACTCGGAGCTGAATATAAGGGAAGATTTCTTGATGAAGAGGCATATAACAAATAATCTTTCAGTAAAGTTATTCAATAAATCATGGTTTGATGAAGTTGATATACCTGAAGGACGTCAGGTTGTAGATACGTTGACAATGCTGCAGATGGTGGGAAAGTGTAAGAGATATGTATGCACTACGGAACCTCTTTACTACGCATATATGGCCCCTAATAGTATTTCGCGTGCAGAAGTTACTGAGAGGAGAATATCTGATACAATTTATGCTAATGATTTTTATATATCGTATATAAGTAAGAATTGGCCTATTTTGCTCTGACTACCCAGCGTTTCGAACTGCCAGTACAGCCTTGTGGGCATACTCTAACGTGAAGAGGAGTGGAAAAATTAAAGAACTGAAGAAGAAAGAGCTATTGAAGAAATTTAGGGATGATTTTGTGCAAAATTTCAAATATGCCAAGGAGACATCTTATTTTGAAATGATGCCTAAAATGCAGCGGACGATATGGGGCGTTTTCTATCATGTGCCTGCGTTTATAACTTGATTTTGTCACTCCGTAGTTGAGTTGCATGAGTCTGAATTAAAAAGGAAACTCTATCGCAATCAAGTAAATAAGTTAAATTAAATGGAGGAGCAACAAGTATCAAGAAGAAAAGCTTTTTTCTGGGCTGTTCTGGGTGTATTTGGAGACAATATGCGCTCAGGCAGTGACTTTTGTTGTCACCATCATCCTGGCAAGACTCCTTTCGCCAGCTGACTATGGAATTATCGCATTGGTGATGGTATTTGTCAATGTCGCCAACGTATTTGTAACATCCAGTTTTAGTTTCGCCCTCATACAAAAGAACGATGCAGACGATCTTGATTATCAAACTATGTTTTGGTTCAATATCGTGGTATCATTTCTTTTGTTTGCTGTGCTATTTGTTATTGCTCCTACAGTCGCCAATTATTATGATATTCCCTTGCTTTCACCTGTACTTAGGGTGCTGGCCTTGAAGATACCGCTGTCTGCTTACAATAGCATACAGTTGGCTAAGGTGTCGCATGATCTTAATTTTAAAAAGGTCGTTCATGTCCACCTTCGGTAGCACAATATTGTCTGGGGCTATTGGAATTGTGATGGCCTATACAGGTTATGGCATTTGGGCATTGGTAGTACAGGTTATTTCCAACATCCTGTTTAATACAGTGTTTCTGATGACTATCGTGAAATGGTTGCCCAAATTGCAATTCTCATTTATTCGGCTTTTACCATTGATAAATTATGGATGGAAGCTTCTCGCAACGGGGCTTATGTTTACCGGCTATTCGGAGCTTTGTAAATTGATAATAGGAAAGAGATACAGTGCTGACGATTTAGGTTATTATGACAAGGGAACACAATTTCCACATTTTATAGCATCCAATGTTGACAGCACAATAAACCGGGTTCTTTTCCCTGCATTATCGAACCAGCAGGATGATCGCATAAGGCTAAAGGAGATTACAAGACGTTCAGCAAAGACGAGTGCATATATTATGACTCCGATTCTGTTTGGTCTGGCCATTACTGCGCCCACCATTGTACATTTGCTGCTGACTGATAAATGGTTGCCATGTGTACCTTTTATACAGATAATGTGTTTTTCCTGGTGGTTACAGCCCACGCAAAGTTGTTCCGTTCAAGGAATCAAGGCAATAGGTCGCTCGGATATCTATCTGAAAGTGGAGATAATAGCGAAGATATGTGGATTGATACTTCTGTTTTCTTCGATCGTATTGTTCGATACTACAATTGCCATAGCAGTTAGTATGTTGATGACACAGATAATAGCCGTGATTCTATATGGTTTCTATTCGCAGAACTTGATAGGATATAAAATGAAGGCTCAATTGAGTGATTTATTATCCTGCGGCATGATAGGGCTAATAATGGTTGTAGCGGTTTTAATCGTGGGGAAAATAGAATTGAATAATATTTTGGTTCTTCTGATGCAAATTTTTTACAGGAGCCATATGTTACATTGCTTTTTCTTGGCTTTTTAAAATCGAGGCGTTCAATTATTTGTATGTTATTGCAAAGAAACATAAGTATTCCATCAAGAGATAATATACGCAGATTATATGTAACCCAATGAATACAAGAATAATTATAGAGAATAGTAAGAGTTATGCAAAAATTGGTTTAGTTACTTTTCATGACTTTAATTATGGATCAGCTCTTCAATGTTTTGCGACTCAAAAATATCTTGGATTAAAAGGTTTGATTGTGAAATTATTGAAAGAAAGCCTCCAAGAGTTAGAATTTTGGGCTATATCTCTACTGCATGGAGTCTTTTTTCATTATGTTTATTGAATCCGAAATCATTTAGAATAATCCTTTCAATATTTACATCGGAAAGACGGGGGGCATTTGAGAATAACAGATAAGTCAGAATCTTTGATTACAGGATTTAATGATTCCTTTTTTAAATGTTGTAAATTATTCTTATTCTAAATTGAAAAGAGAAGCAAGGAAAAGCATTTTTTATTGTTTCTTTCTGGAAGCGATCAGGTATGGAAGGCAAATCGTATCAATTTGTATAATCATTACTTTTTGCGCTTTGCACCCAAATACAAAAGGGTTTCCTGGGCTGCTAGTTTTGGAGGAGGTGTAATTGCACCTTATAATAAAAAAAGATATGCAAAATTTATTAAAGAATACTATGCGATTTCAGTAAGAGAGCCAAGTGCAGTCAAGATGGTAAAACAACTTTCTAATCGAGATGCGACTTGTCTCGCAGATCCAGTAATTCTTCATAATAAAGATATGTGGAGAGAGCTATATAAAAAAAAGCGCGAATACTTTAAATCAAGGGAATAAATATATATTGTATTTTTTCTTGACCATCCTTCGGTTTTAGCTATTGACTCCACAATGCAGTTGGCACAACAGACAGGATATCGTGTTGTTAGTTTCGGTTACATGCCAAAAAAACATAGAGAATCATATAGATGGTGGACCATGGGAGTTTCTTTCTATGATTGATGGGGCGGAATATGTGATGACGGATTCCTTCCATGCCACAGTGTTCGCTTTACTATTTCATAAAAATTTTTATGTGTTTGATAGGCAATATGTGCATAAACAATCTCAGTCATCAAGAATAACAGATTTGTTGGCATTACTAAATTTATCCGATAGATATAATACAATTCATATTGATAATAATAATATAAATTATTCGCTTGTAGATGAAGTTTTATCGACTTATAGACAAGAGTATGACAATTTTTGCAAACAGATTTTTAGAAATATTATATGAATACGGCAATTGTTAAAAGGGCGTTTAGATACATTTTTCGGGGAATACCACGGCCACATATTAGTATTGCGGTAAAAAATTTTACGACACGACGTCTTGAAGGGAAGTAAAAATTTTAATAACTGGTGGTGGCAAGGGAATAGGTTATGGATTGCCAAAAAGTGCGTATCTGAAGGAGCAAAAGTGTTGATTTGCGGAAGGCAAGAAGAAACTCTCCGCAGAGCTTGCCGGGAATTAGGCGAATCTTGTCAATATATTAAGTTTGATGTTTCTAGTATTATTGACATACCATCGTTTTTTAAATGAAGCGTTCTTAAGAATGAATGGTATAGATAGCCTTGTGAGTAATGCGGGTATATCTTTACATGAGGGCTCTTTTAAAAATGTAACGGAGAGTGGTTTTGATGCTCAGTTCAAAGTTAATTTTAAGGCACCATATTTTCTTGCTAAATATTTCGTTGAAAAAATCGAAAATGAAAAGATAGGCTCTGCTAATATTCTATTCGTTACATCGGAACGTGGAAGCTTTTGTACTTCTATACCATACGGCCTTACTAAGTCATCTTTAAAAAAGCTATGTTGGTGCATTGTGTCGTTATTATTGTTTTAATGAACGTATACGAGTAAATTGCAATTGCCCCAGGAGTAACCTCATCTGAAACTGACAGGATATAGTGAAAACGGAGATTTTCAAACTGATGACAGCCCAAACGGCCGTATATTTCATCCGGCAGAAATGGCTAATGTTGCTTGCTTCTTACTCAGTGATGAAGCATCGTGTATTAGTGGAGAGACTATTCATTGTGATTTTGGGAGACATCAGAGTGTAATCGATTAGTATAGGAAAAACATGAACATCAAATAGGTTTTTTATGATTGATAGCATTATTTCGTGTTTAAACGCTAAAGGTGTAGTAAGATTTGTTAATACAACTACACAGATAAAAGAAAAAATATCATACCCTTCCAATATAGAATGGTATTATATTGAAGATGTTAGAAGTGCTGTTTTTAACGCATATGGAATGTCAAAGATTAGCCATTCTCCAGTTGCTATTATAGTGGAGGAGGCCTACTTACCTAATACATATACTGCACTCACGGAAGCATGGCTTCAAAGAGTGCAAGTGATTGTATTGGCACTGAATAGTATGAATTTGGATAGTTCGTTCTATTTGAATAGGTGCGTTGATGCATCTATCCTAATCGATAATGTGGAAACAATTGAAGGTGTAGTATGTAATGCTATTCAACATCATGGACCTTCTCTTATAAAAATAAAGGAGGAGGTAAACGAAGAAAAAAAGGTATTGATTATACCAAATCTATTTTCAATTATAGATTTGTGCGCGAAGGATTAAAAAAGTTTTAATGTTATAATCCTCAATATGGTAATAAAGACTATGAATTTATACCACCAGAGTATAAATATGGTGTTATTTCAAAATATGTAGGACAACTTATAGGAGGAAAGCAATCGGTTTTATGTATTCCAGAATACTTATTGGCATTGGATACAAATATATTTAATTTCAGGGATTTTCCTGACGGTTTCAAATTAATTGTAAAATACTCCGACGGTGTTTGTTGGGGGCGTCTTAATACTTGGATGCAGAGGAATAACATCAACACATATGTTGTAGACGGTCGTTCGTTTGAATATACGACAATGAATTTTAAGCCCAATTATGCAATCTTAGTAAAATAGAGGTTATGAAGACAAAGATAAAACAGGTACAGCAGATTGTATCATTATTAAAACAAAATAATATACGACATTTTGTCCTTTCGCCAGGGACGAGACATGTGGCCTTTGTACATATTGTTGAAATGGATCCCTTTTTTAGGTGTTATTCTATCGTAGACGAGCGAAGTGCCGCATTTTTTGCTCTTGGACTCTCTGAGGCATTAGATGAACCCGTTGGTTTTGCTTGTACATCAGCTACTGCATCATGCAATTATATGCCGGCTATGAAGGAGGCTTATGAGAGAAATATTCAGTTGGTAGCATTAACTTCAGACAAGCAAAGATATCAGAGATTTCATGGTGTTAGTCAAGTAATAAACCAAGTTGATATGTTCGCACCATATTGTCGATATGCTGTAGATTTGCCCGAAGTGAATGATTCCATGGATGAATGGTTCTGCAATCGTTGTATTAATGAAGCATTGTTAGAAATGGATCATCATGGAAGAGGCCTATTCAAATAAACTTTCTAGAGCCCAGTAGCATTGATGAACTATCCATCTTTTACGATGGTAATATGCCTGTGTGTCGAAAAATAAATAGAATTGAGGATTGGTCACAAATTAATGAGTGGAAAAATGTACTTGCAGCCAAAAAAAAGAATTCTTGTTGTTTGTGGTCAGTATCAGGAGTTTACAGGGTGTTTAAGGTCAAGTATAAGAAAGTTTTATGAGAAATATAATTGTGCGGTATCATTTGATGCGTTTTCAAATGTTGCAGACAAAGACTTTATTCAAACAATGTTGTTGTCAATAACACTTAATCAGAAGGAACTGCTAAGTTTGAAACCAGATCTTATTATTACATTTGGAACAAAATATTTCTCAGACATTGTCTCACGTTTTGCGGGAATGGGAATTGAACACTGGGAAATCAATTTTGAAGGTCGTATTTTTGACACAAGCAGGTCGCTTACTAAAATATTCGAGTTTACTCCAGAGGAATTTTTTGACAAAGTTTCCTATAATATCACGACAAACGATAAGCAGTATGATAAATTGTGGAGGGCTTTGAATGAAAGCCGAGATAATTCTATAGATGAATTTACTAATTATTATGTTGCAAAAAAGGTTTTGGAATCTTTGCCCGAAGGCAGTAATGTTCATGCAAGTGTTCTGAATAGTATGAAATTCACAAATATGAGTAAGCTCCCACAAAATACTATTGCAACAGGTAACAATTGTGCAGATGGAATAGATGGAGCTCTCTCTACTTTTATTGGCCAAGCCGAAGTGCTTGATAGTCTCTCGCTGCTTGTTATAGGGGATTTGAGCTATTTGTATGATCTAAATGCAGCTATCCATTGACTTTGAAAAATAACACTAGAGTTTTACTCATTAATAATTTTGCGGGGGGCGAATTCCAATTTTAATATTGGGAAGTAAAAAAATATCCACACTTGAACAGCATATAGCGGCTGGACATCATACAAAAATACAAGATGCTATTGGTTTATCTAATTTTCAATACATAGCTGTTCATAATAAAGGCGAATTAGAAGAAAAACTTTCACTTTTTTGCGGGAAAGTGAAAATCCAATTTTAATGGAGGTCTTTACCAACCCTGAACTCGATGGTTCTTCCTTGAAAAAAGCTTATTCGAAATAATATAAAAATGACACCAGAAAGGCTGATAGCTGGGTTCGTTAACAAGTTCCTAGATTGTAGGACTAAATATGCGATAAAAAAACTTCTTACATAGATAAAAGTAATATAATCTTTTAGTATTATTCGATTAATGCGTGTATTAATATACGGTTTTACCGGAAACGTTTTAGGGGGGAATTGAGGTATATACCCTCAATATGAGCGAATACATGTCTGATGATTGTGTGTTTGATTATATTGTTGACGGGGTATGAATGTGCATATAGAGAACGGATAACGAAAAGAGGTGGAAAAATATTTTTTCGTTCCTTGGGTAAGAAGACATCCTCTTGGGTATATAAACAAATTGTGGCGTATTTTTGGTGAAGAGAAGAAGTCTGGCACAAATATATTATATCATCAACTATTTACAATGTCTAACCTCATACCAGATGTTATTGCAAAACTTAGGGGATATAAGGTAATTTTACATGCTCATAATAATGGACTACAGAAAGGCGGAAGAATGTATTTGATGGCACACAATTTAGGAAAAACTTCTTTCGAGATTCTGTGGTTTTGTGATGTTCACAAATTCCCAGTTGTCCTCAGATTATATGTTTGGGAAGGGTGTTAATTCGAAGCTTATATATAATGCTATTGATGTTGGGAAGTTCGCTTTTAAACAAGAACATAGAGATTGTATAAGAAAAGAATTGGACTGTCAGAGCAAGACGGTAATAGGATTTGTTGGTAGACTTGTAGACCAGAAGAATCCTTTGTTCATGCTTAAAGTCTTCGCTGAAATTCATAAACTTCGTCCGAATAGTGAGCTTTGGATAATTGGAGAAGGAATTTTGAGAGGAAAAATGGAAGTAGAAATAAACGAGCAAGGGATATGTTCATCAGTAAAATGGCTTGGACGAAGAGAGGATGTCAATAGATTGATGCAAGGAATGGATCTTTTGTTACAGCCGTCAGTATTTGAAGGCTTAGGAATAGTACTTGTTGAAGCTCAAGCAACAGGCCTTGCCGTTGTTTCCTCAGAAGTCGTTATACCAAAAGAGGCAGTGATTTCTGATAGAATAAAGCTCTTACCGCTTAGCGAAAAATCTGCATATTGGGCTGCTGAAAGTGTTAATCTTTTAGATTCGTGCTGTGAATCTTATGATAGAACCAATGCAATAGTTCCAGATTGTTACAATATACAGCATGAGGCAAAGAGACTTGAAAGCATGTTAAAAGAACTGATTAGTTAATAAGATGATTATACCTGTTAAAACCAGTAAGTGGTTCACTTATTATCTATTATTTCTCCCGTTAGTAATGATGTACAGTGTGCCTGGTACTGGAATACGGATTCCTACGCTTTTGACAGCAATTGCAATGTTGTATTCTCTCTTGCAGTTAGCCAATAGGCATATGAGAGTGCCAATTTATATGTTATTACCATTGTTCATGTACTTGACATATGTGATGTTTAAGAGTTCTTTACAACTTGCATTTCTTTGCGGTCAGTGTGATAATTATTATATCGGCAAA
>ENA-OQCV01000368-OQCV01000368.1-human-gut-metagenome-genome-assembly--contig:-NODE-368-length-12638-cov-2.673088_pt1 | contig 12638 bp, 13 predicted proteins | sample MGYA00242766_ERZ504592 | MGnify/ENA primary metagenome ERZ504592 (study PRJEB26092, sample SAMD00036315) | human gut metagenome | host: Homo sapiens | study: EMG produced TPA metagenomics assembly of...
ATTTAATAAGGTAAGATTGATATCAGGCTCATTCTCCCATACATCAATGATGGCATCGGAAATCAGTCCGTCTTCTAAGGCATTCAGGAGCGCATTGGTTTCAATCACCTCTCCACGTGAGGTATTGATAATGACGGGACAGCGTTTTAATGACCGGAAGAAAGTATGGTCTGCCAAATGGAATGTTTTGTATGGCCCTTCCTTATATAAAGGTACGTGGAAGGTGAGGATATCACATTCTGCTGCGAGTGCTTGCAAGGAACTGAAATCGCTCTCTCCTTCCTTGTCTTGCCGGGGCAGGTCATTCTTCAGGACACGCATGCCTAGTTCTTGCCCTACTTGGGCTATTTTGCTACCCACATTGCCTACGCCGATGATGCCTAATGTCAATTCGGACAGTTGTACTCCTTTGAGTTGTTGCAATAATAGTAAGGCTGATTGCACGTATTGAGCTACGGATGCTGAATTGCATCCGGGGGCATTGGTCCAAGCGATGCCTGCTTCACGGCAATATTCCGTATCTATATGGTCGAAGCCTATGGTGGCGGTAGCAATGAAGCGGACTTTACTGCCTTCCAGCAATTCCTTGTTGCAGCGGGTGCGGGTACGTATAATCAGTGCATCGGCATCTTTTACCAACTCCGGAGTGAAGTCTCTGCCGGGAGTATAAATCACGCTGTCGGCTATTTTTTCGATGGCTTCTTTAATGAAAGGTATTTTGTTGTCAACAATGACTCTCATAATGCTGCTGTTCTTTTCGACGATTTTCCATCGTGCGAAGATACGACTAATCCGTCAAAGTGGCTAAGTAATGCCCGGAAAATAATTTGACTCTTCCGTTTTTTCAAGTTTGCATTTCTGCCCTCACCGCTCTCACTCTTTTCTTCAACTTCCCTATTCATCGGCATTGCAGGGGTGGGTGAGAGCAATCGAAAAAGGGTGAGGGTAAAATTTTTGCTCTCACCCCGTGTTTTTCTTCCGTTCCGCATCCTTCTTTCTTCTGTTGCATCCTTTTCATTCTTTCGTTTTACTTTTTGGATTCTTCAGCAGCCCACGTTAGTGAGCCGTGATGTTCACTTGAGTGAACTAAACAGCTCACTAGTGTGGTTGAATTGGTTCATAACAGTGGGCCGATGATGAATAAAGTAGTTTTTCGGGAAGGAGATAAGGTGTTTGAAGGATAAAACAATGAGCTAGTACGGATTGGGCAATGGGGATGTGCCCGATTCCGTTACTTGGTTTTTGTAACAGACAGCAAGTGATTGCTCATCTTTATTTTATGTTTTATAGGTGAATTTGTGTTTTTGTCAAAAAAGGAAAGCGAAATAGACTGCTATATGAGGATTATCTTGTACATTTGCAGCTGGAAACTTTTTAGAGATGAGAATAGGATACGACGGAAAACGGGCTGTGCAGAATTTTACGGGATTGGGCAATTACAGCCGGTATGTGGTGCAGTCATTGTCAGCCTTTGCTCCGGAAACGAGTATTGGTTGTATGCTCCGGTACACCGTGAAAATCAGCAACTCTCGTCGATGGTGGCTGAAAGCCGGGGAACGGTATCGGTACATTATCCATCTTATTGGCTCTGGAGAGGAATGACTTCGTTGTGGCGCGTGGGAGGTATACGCAGGACTTTGAAACGGGACAACATACAGCTGTTCCACGGACTGAGTAACGAACTTCCCTTGACCATCCATCGGGTACGGGAAGTAAAGAGTGTGGTGACTGTTCACGACCTTATTTTCCTGAGACTTTCACATTGTTTTTCGTTGGTCGACCGCTTGATTTATAACTACAAATGCCGCTATGCATGCAAGCATGCAGACCACATCATTGCCGTGAGTGAGTGTACCAAGCGTGACATCATACATTATTATGGAATTCCTGCGGATAAAATTTCCGTTATTTACCAAGGGTGTAGTTCTCTGTATGCCTGCCGTATCGGTAAGGATAAGCGCAAGGAGGTGATGCGGAGTTATCGGTTGCCCGAACGCTATATCTTGTCGGTGGGCACCATTGAGGAGCGTAAAAATGCGCTGGCCATTGTGAAGGCTTTGGAGTATCTGCCCGATGAACTGCATTTTGTTCTGGTAGGGAGACCCACAGCCTATATCCATCAGCTGAAAGAGTTTATGACAAAAGCCGGATTGCAAGACAGAGTACATTTTCTGCATGGTATCCCTTCGGACGATTTACCTGCCATTTATCAGTCGGCCGAGACTTTTGTATACCCATCCGTTTACGAAGGTTTTGGCATCCCTATTCTTGAGGCTTTGCATTCCGGCATTCCGGTGGTAGCAGCAACCGGCTCTTGTCTTGAAGAAGCCGGGGGGGGAGCATTCATTGTATGTGCGTCCCCATGATGTGGAGGGATTGGCGGCAGCGATTGCCCGTACACAAGAGCCTTCTTTGCGTGCCACCATGATTGAGGAGGGGCTGAAGTGGGCACAGCGTTTCACGGAGGAGCAGATGGCGCGTGAGACGATGGAGTGTTATCGGAAAGTATTAACAAAAGAAACCTAAGATATGAATTATTTGGACCGCAATGAGTTTAACTACGCACCTTCGCAAGAGGTGGTGGAGGCTCTAAAGAATTTTGATATAAACAAACTCTGTTTCTATACCCGTATCTACGACGAAGGCAAGAAGAGCATTCTGTCCGTTTATCTGTCCGAGACTTACGGAATCGATGAGCCGCAGGTGCTGTTGGGTTATGGTGGAGAAGATATATTGAAACAAGCAGTCCACTATTTCCTGACCCAAGAGGATGGGAACAAGACGATGCTCATTCCTAAATTCTCGTGGTGGTACTATAAATCCATTGCTGATGAAGTGGACGGGCATACGTTGCAGTATCCATTGTATGAGGATGGCAATACCTTTAAATATGATTTCGCTGCCATGAAAGAGATGGTACAGCGTGAGAATCCCAAGGTCTTATTAATCGCTTCGCCCAATAATCCCACCGGTAACGGTCTGACCCCTGCAGAATTGGACGCTTTGTTGGCTGAGTTGCCCGTAACAACCATCGTTTTGGTGGACGAAGCCTATGCCTCTTTCGTATCTACTGATACGGACTATATTAAAATGCTGGTTGATAAATATCCCAACCTGATTATTTCACGCACGCTTTCCAAGTTCTACGGATTGCCCGGATTGCGCATGGGTTTTGGGTTTATGAGTAAGGAGTTGGCCAACTTTGGCAAATACAGCAACAAATATCTGGGTTATAACCGTATCTCTGAGGATATTGCTATTGCCGCACTGAAATCGGATGCGCATTACCGGAATATAGCACGGCTGATGAATGAGAGTCGCGCCTGCTTTGAAGCGGAGATAGGGACGTTGCCTGGTTTCAAGGTATATGAGTCGGTGGCGAACTTTGTCCTTATAAAATATCCGATTGTCTTGAAAGAACGCTTACAGAAAGCTTTTGCCGACGAGGATTATAAGGTGAAGTTCATGAATGAACCAGACATCAATACCCATTTGCGTATTACCTTGGGGCGTCCTGAACAGAACCGTATTGTCATTGACACCATTAAAAAAATTGCATTACAATGAAAGCGGTTATATTGGCTGCAGGGATAGCTTCGCGTTTGCGTCCGTTGACTGATACCACTCCAAAAATGTCTGTTGAAAGTTGGAGAGCGTTGTTTGCTGCAAAGAGCCTTTGATGCATTGCTGCAGAATGGCTTTCGGGAGTTTGTCATTGTCACCGGTTATAGACAGCAGCAGATTGTGAACTTTCTGGAAGCTCATTATCCGGCATTGGAGGTTACGTTTATCTATAATGAGAAATATGCTTCTACCAATAATATCTACTCTTTATGGCTTACACGGCCTTATGTAGATAAAGAGGACATTCTGTTGCTGGACAGCGATATCCTTTTTGACCCGCAGATTGTAGCCAAGTTGCTTGGATATGGTCAAGCGGATGCGTTGGCTCTGAACCATCATACATTGGGGGAAGAGGAAATCAAGGTAATAGCGGACAATGATGGCAAGGTGTTGGAAATCAGTAAGACGTGCTCCATATCCCGAGCTATTGGCGAGTCTATTGGCATCGAGAAGATGTCTGCCGCTTATACAGAAGCGCTTTTCCGGGAATTGGAGGTTATGATTACCAAAGAAGGTTTGGATAATATCTTCTATGAACGTGCTTTTGAGCGTCTCATACCACAAGGACACTCTTTCTATGCGCTTGACACTACCGAATATTTTTCTGTGGAGCTTGATACGGTGAATGACTTTGAACAAGCACAGCGGTTGATTCCTTCACAACTTTATTAATTAATGGGCTGATTTTTATGGCAGATTATGATATACGTCCTTTGCAGCTTCGTATTTTGAAGATATTGCTTGCTGTGGATAAAGTTTGTAAAGAACATGGTTTGCGCTATTATATAATGGCCGGTACTATGCTTGGTGCAGTCCGTCATAAGGGATTTATCCCTTGGGACGATGATTTGGATATCGGTATGCCGAGGGCTGATTATGATTTGTTGATGTCTCATTCCAAGGAGTGGCTTCCCCAGCCTTATGAGGCTGTCTGCGCAGAAAATGATCCGAATTATCCATTACCTTTTGCCAAGATACAAGATGCGGATACGACTCTTATTGAGCGTATGCATTTGAAATACTTGGGAGGTATCTACTTGGACGTATTTCCATTGGACGGTGTACCGCAAAGCAACCTGAAACAGAGGATTCATTTTGCCCGGTATGAATTTTACAAGCGGGTGCTCTATTTTATCTACCGCGACCCTTATAAGCATGGGAAAGGTCCCGGCTCATGGTTGCCGCTGCTGTGCCGGAGACTTTTTACTACTGCCGGCGTACAGAGGAGTATCAGAAATGTGATGACCACCTATGACTTTGACAAGTCTTCTTTAGTTTGTGATTATGATGACGGTATGCGCGGCATCATGCCCAAGGCAGAGCTGGGAACTCCGACTCCCGTTTCGTTTGAGGACGAAACTGTGTGGGGAGTACAAGATTATGATACCTATCTGACCAGAAAATATGGAGACTACATGGTTATACCGAAACAAAGCGGGCAGAGACAGCATAATTTCCACTATCTGGATTTAGATAAGCCCTACAGAGAATATGGAGCCTGATTACCGGTGTAACTGAAAGTCAATGATGTAATAATGCTATCAATGATTAGAGTTGTCCGGTCATCTTGAAGTACTTTTCCAATACAAGAAGGGATATCAATTGTTCCCGTTTTTTTATTCTTGAATTGCTCTATATACTCATGTGCATGTTCGATTATTGCTTGAGCTTCATCAGTATGAGCCATGTAATATTGCAGTCTTTCTTCCAAATCAGAGAAGTCCGGTTTGATTTCAATGTAGTGATAGTTAGGAATTAATGTGCCTTCCATGAACCAAGTTTCACAAGTAGGACGGGGCATTACGGCAATAGAGTTGGAAGACATTACCCATTTTAGATTGCTGGCAACATCATAGCCTTCTATGGCTAGAATAAATTTGTATTCCAATTGTTCTTTAATGGTCAATTTTCCAATGCACCACGTAGGATTGATAGTATCCCGGCTGATATCTCCCAAATCGCACATGGGATGGCCAAAATACATTTTCATGAATTTGATTCGCTGCTCTTTGTCTGTTACTTTTCCGCGAAAGACAGCCATATCTTTTTTCTCTGTAAAATTTTTTCTTGTCACGGACAAAAATAAAATGCCTTATCTTGTTGAGTTTCATAATAACCCCGTTTCCGTTGTTTTCAGTTATAAGACGGCTTTTTGAAATGGATGGGATTGGTGGGACGAAATCCACATCACCGGCACATAGGTTCAACCGTAGTTGTTGGGAAAACCAGCGGGTATAGCAGCGGGTATCATAGATATAGACTTTGTGCCCTTTTAGTTTATGTTCTGCGAGTGCAGGTACCGATTCGGGCAATATTGCACCCGGTAAAAGTTTGTTATAGTAGTTTACTCGGTATAAAATGTAGTCTTTATCTTTTCTGTCGGATAAAGATGCCAACTTATGACGAAGCTGCATCTGAAAGAATATATTGGGTATCAGCATACCGAGCATATTCTTTATATAATAGATAAGTTTGATGTTCTTCCCGCTTCTTAGGGCATACAATAGTTTGTACTCCATTGATTTCGTTTTTTATTCAGTAGGTGCATTGTATGAAATATGATGCAAACTTATATAAATAAATGAGAACTTCCAATTGAATTTATCCTTTAATTATCATATTCTTTTTGTAATAAAGAGTTGCTCTGTTTTCAGATTTTGAGTAGTCTGGTTTGTTTTTTACGTTGTTAACGCTTACTTTTGTTGCCGAATCAGCAATTCTAATAAATTTGTTATGACCAAATTCTTAATTATCCGTTTCAGTTCGATAGGGGATATTATCCAGTGTATGGGAATTATCGGTGGAATACGTGAACGGTTTGCAGATGTGGAAATTCATTGGATTACCCGGAAAGATATGGTGGGGACCTTGTCGATGGATGGCAGGATTGATAAAATCTGGGCGTTTGACAAGGAGACCGGACTTGCCGGATTGTTGAAAATGGCGGCTGATTTGAGAAAAGAGCATTTCGACTACATTTATGACGCTCATAGTAATATCCGTTCCAACATATTGAAGCTGATAGTGTCTCCATTGCCTTTTGTGAAACCTTACGTTGCTTTGCGGAGCAAAGAGAGAGGCAAACGCTTTTTGTTGTTTAAACCTGGGAATCAATCATTTCGACAAGCCTTTCAGGGGGATGGTGTCTTTTCAGAAACCATTGAAGAAATGGGGAATTACGCATTTTCCGGACAACTATCACGACTGGCATTTCCCGGATGAAATACGTAGCAAGTATGAGAACTTTGTAACCAAAGATATGATTACGCTGGTGCCGTCTGCCAACTGGGAAATGAAACGCTGGCCCGTTTCCTATTGGAAAGAATTGGTTGCCCTTCTTCCTGAGTATAGATTTGTCATTCTGGCTGGTCCGAAGGATACTTTCTGTGAGGAAATCAGAAGTGCTGCACCGGAACGGGTAGTTAACCTTGCGGGACAAACCTCATTGATGGAGTCTTCTTACATAGTGTTGCGTTCCAATCTGGTAATCAGCGCTGATACGGGTTTTATGCATGCCGCTGATTGTTCCGTGTTCCTGCTTTTGCCTTGATGGGACCTACGGCCTTCGGTTTCCCTACGGGACCTACGGTGGAAATACTCGAAACAGCCCTGCCTTGCCGTCCGTGCACCAAAGACGGACGGGTAAATGCAAGCTGGCTGTTTATCAGAAGTGTATGGTGGATATTACCCCCCAACAAGTCGCTGAAAAGATTATTGCTTCTCTTGGTTGATGGCGCCTATAGTCTTTGTAGTGGAATAACCGTCTACGAAAGGGATAGTTACTGTTTCTTGGGCGTACTCCCTGCCTACAATGTTTTCTATGGCATAGTCGCCACCTTTTACCAACACGTCCGGTGCAACTGTTTTGATGAGATTCAGAGGGGTATCTTCCGTAAAAATCACTACGTAGTCCACTGCTTCCAAGGCTGCCAGGACTGTGGAGCGGGCGCTTTCATCATTGATGGGGCGCGATTCCCCTTTCAGACGTTTTACTGAGCTGTCCGAATTCAATCCTACGATAAGTACGTGCCCCCAGTCTTTTGGCCTTTTCCAGATAGCACACGTGTCCTTTGTGCAGAATGTCGAAGCAGCCGTTTGTGAATATGATTTTGCGCTCCTGCGCACGCAGTTGTTTTATAGTATCTGCAAGTTGGGAAATAGGAATAAGTTTGCTGGCCGGTTTCCCGATTTGTAACTCGTCCTGCAACTCTTTGAACAGAATGGGACTGGTGCCTATTTTCCCGACTACAATGCCGGCCGCTTTATTGGCAAGATAAATGGCATCTGCAATAGGGATACCGGCTGCCAGCGCAGCTGCTAAAGTTGCCACGACAGTATCGCCTGCACCTGAAACGTCATATACTTCCCTTGCTTCGGTAGGAATGTCCTGCGAGGCATCGGGAGCTATGTATGACATGCCTTTTTCGGAACGTGTCACTAATAGAGAAGTAAGGTTATACTCCTTCAGTATCCGGTCTGCTGCGCTATGGATTTCTTTATCCTCATTTCTCACATCCACTCCCGAAACAGCCGAAAGCTCTTTCAGGTTGGGGGTGATGATGGTTGCGGAACGGTATTTCTCCCAATTTGTCCCTTTGGGGTCTATAATGACCTTCTTCCCTTGCCCGGCAGAGGCGGATATAACCTGCTGGCATACTGTATCATTGCATACTCCCTTGCCATAATCCGAAATCACGACAATGTCCACTTCGGGGAGTGCACGCTTCACGGCATCCAGCAGTTTCTGCTCAATCTCTTCGTTCAGGCATTCATTTTCTGTTTCAAAGTCCAGCCGTACTACTTGCTGGCTGTTGCCTATTACGCGGGTTTTGGTGATGGTTGGGTGTTCTGTATGAAACAGTTCGTTTCTGATACCCAAATCAGCGAACATCTCCTGCATTGTGTTTCCGTTGTGGTCGTTGCCAAGCAGGCTGACGACATACGGCGAGCAACCCAGTCCCAACAGATTTCTTGCAACATTGGCCGCTCCTCCCAATACATTGTAGGTACGGGTGACACGGACCACTGGTACGGGGGCTTCGGGATGAAATCCTTTTCACGTCCCCTATATGGTAAGTATCCAGCATCACGTCTCCGATAACGAGTACCTTCTTTCCCTTTATACTGTTTAATTCTGTATTCATAATAGGTTGTTTTTTAATTGGTTGGCCCAATATAGAAGTGAATGCTCAGAGGTGACCCGGAAGGACTTGACACCACTTCTTTCGCCGCATTCCGTATCCGATTTCTTATCTCCGAACATATAGGATTGGGATGGGTCGATTTCATATTTCTTCATCGCTTCCGTCACCATGAAAGGAGAAGGCTTACGGCATTCGCAATGTTCTTCCGGAGCGTGAGGGCAAGTATAGAAATCGTTCAGTATAACTCCATGTTTTTCCAGCTCTTGGGCGAGTGCTCGGTTGAACTGTTCGGCGTCCTCCAGTGTAAAGTAGCCACGTCCAATACCGGATTGGTTCGTGATGACAATCAGCAGATAACCCAATTCTTGAAAAATACGGAGTGCTTCGGCTACACCGGGCAATAATTCAAGCTCTTGGGTCTTATAAACGTAGCCGAAATCAACATTGATGGTACCGTCCCGATCAAGGAAAATCGCTTTATTCATGGGAGAACAGTTTATTGTCAACGATGCCGCACAAGATATGTCCGATGGTAATGTGCACTTCTTGAATCCTGGCAGATTCGGCGTGCTGTATAATCAGCGGGTAATTGCAAAGTTCCTTGCACCTTCTCCATCCCTTCCCAGGAGCCCTATGGTGGTGATGCCCATAGATTGTGCCTTCTGCAAGGCATGCTCTACGTTGGGAGAGTTGCCGCTGGTAGAAAGGCCTATCAGAATATCACCTTTCGTTCCCAAGGCTGCTGTCTGCCGTTCGAAGACGCGGTCGAAGCCATAATCATTGCTGACTGCGGTCAGGATGGAAGTGTCGGTTGTCATGGCGATGGCGGGCAGGCCTTCCCGTTCGGTCACGAAACGTCCGACGAGTTCGGCGGCGATATGCTGGGCATCGGCTGCACTGCCGCCGTTACCGCAAAGCAAGACTTTGTGCCCTTGTCGAAGGGCTTGTACTATCAGATTGCCGACAGTTTCGATGTCGGCAAGCATTTGCCGGTTGTTCAGGATATTTTCTTTGAGCCTGATACCTTCTTGGATGGACTGGGTGATATAATCTTGCATAATTTTCTAATCTCGTTGGTACAAAGATACGACATTTCAGAAATGAAGCTTGCTTTTGACGAAATTTTTAAATTGTCTTTGCTTTCTCCATTTCAGTCTGCTGAAGAGAGTGAAGAATATGCATTCTTCAATATCGAATCCTCTTTGCTCGGCATATAGAGGTATTATTTTCATGAAGTCATCGGCGGGAATACCCAGTTGGCTGAAGGCATTCATGGACATTCTGATACCGGGCACTTTACCGAGCTTCAGGCGGTTGATGTCAATGAGGGCGAAGTGATATTTGCCGTCTGTCTTCCGGTAAAATATATTCTTGGGATTATAGTCCAGTGGCAAGACCTTGTTCAGATGTAATTGGAGAGTGAAGTCTACGAGGTCATGTCTTAGCCGTTTTTTTCTCTTCTTCCTCCATTTCCGTACCGAACATATCCGTAACAAGCGGGTAGGGGAGGTATTCGGAAATAAAGTATCCGGTGTGGAAGAAACCATTCTTTTTGATTTCTATATAAGCTACCGGAGGGGCGGTCTCTATTCCCCGTTGCAGAAAAAGTTCTGCATATTCAAAGGCGCGCTGCGCTTTGCTTTTGCGGAACCAAGTGTAAATGAGGCAGTTTATGAGGGCAGGTCTTTTGTATTTCTTGATTACGAAGTCCTTGTCTCCGAACCGCACTCTTTCGACTGTGTTCCTTCGGTTACAATAAACCTCTTCCCGTTCATATTCTTCCGATGGGATGGCTCGGATATAACTCTCGTAGGCGGCATAGTGCGGATGAATATGTACCTTCATTGCTTTTATTTACATTTTACTTCTTTTGAACGGTGCAAAGATAGTGCAAACCGAAAGCAGAACAAAATGAACTTGTTCACTTTTTTATTTTGAGGTGCCGCCTATCTTCGCTTTTGAGCAAAGATAATCAAAATGTATCATCTGGTCGGAAATATCGTATGCATTTTTTGGCGAACTCGGCTTCTGCCGGGGTGGGCTCTTCACCTACCACCTCCATTTGGGGGCTGATGGCGAATCCTTTCTTGCATGGGTCGAGGATGCTTTGGCCCAATCCGCTCCAGTAGTAATCATCCAGTTGGAGCAGGTTCAGTAAGGTGGGGTACATATCGATTTGTCCCATCACTTTATCATAACGCATGCCTACTGGAGAGTTTACTATGATGAAAGGGGTGAATGTCTTGTCGGATACGATACCCTTGCCACCGGGGGCGTTACACAATTCTTCACGGTAGGTAGCCAGTCCTTCGTGGTCACCGGTGATGACGATAAGGGTCTCGTCGTATTGTGGGAGTGTTTTCAAGTACTCCACGAATTTTCCTATCGCCTTGTCCGTATAGCGTGCAGTGGTCATGTAGTCATTCATTTTCTGTGGAATGGCCGGAGAGAAATGAATCTCTTTCAATTCTTCAGGCAATTTGAAGGGAGCATGGCCGGAGTAGGTCACCAGCTGCATGTAAACATTCTCCCCCTTCTTCCAGATTTCCCCCTTCTCTATTTTTTTGGCGGCATTGCGCCAGGAAGGAGCCGTCTCCGGTACGTTTGTGCGTGCCAAAGGCTTCTGTCAGTTCAAAGTCATGATAAGCAATGATGGTGTCGGTCCCGAAACTGTAGGCTATGACGCCTTGGTTCCAGGTCGATACTTTATCAATGGTCAGGAGGTAGTTGCGCGAGTTCTTCTGCTGATGCATGGCTTTTTGCAGGGTTCCGTAGGTGTGGTCAGGATATTGGCTGCTGTATGTGCCGCTGTTGATAGGCAGCATACCGGCGCAAAGCAACAGCTGTGCATCAATGGAACGTCCTCCTTTCACTTGCGTCAGTACGTGGGGAGCGTATAAGGTGGTGGAGTCTTGCAGCAGTTTGTTGAGATATGGAGTAATCTCTTGCCTTTCCACTTCCCTTTCGAGTACCCAGCTTTCCAAAGATTCTGCCAGGATGACGATGCAGTTGTTGCGGATTCCGATACGTCCGGCCAAAGGGTGATGTCCGGGTTTCTGGCTCAGCCACTCCTTTATCTCTTGCTGTATCTGTGGGGTGGTCTCCTGCTTCTGGTTGATGAGGTCATAGCATAGGCTTCCGAAGACGGTATACATGGAAGTGGTGCTTGCACACAGATAGGCTTTCTGGCGGACGGTGTTGTATGCTTCCTTGAATCCTCCTTTGGCCAGGGTGGTGATGGTAAACAGCAGAATACCGATTCCCAAAGCTCCTCCGTAATACTTGTATGATGTTCTTCCGGCGGTATTTCTTTTGTAATGCCAATAAAGGGGGATACTGGCAATGGTAGATAGAGGGAAGAAGATGTCGTACCAGCGGAAAGAGTCGTAAACGCTTCCGGTGAAATCGGCGAGGTTTCCAGAAAGTCCATAGCTGTTAAGTGGGATGGCAGTATAGTAGGTGCGGAAATACATTAGGTTGACAATCAGTAGTATATCCAGCAAAAGCATGATAACTATCTCTGTTTTCCAGAGCCGGAAGAACTTATAGGGGACGAGAAGTACGAGGGTGGCTATTATTTTGGTTGCATAAAATTCGATGGTAGAGAATGAAGCGAATGTGGTGGGTATGCTCCAGATGAAATCGAATAGCAGGAATTTGAAAAAAACTGGTGATTCCGAACAAAAGAGTCACTTTATCTGTTGCCCCTTGTTGACTGTCGGAGCAATGAAAAAGGTTTCTTCTCATAAAATAGTATTTTTAAAATATTGGGGTGCAAAGATAGATATTTTAGAGAAGAAAAAGCTTCATAAACAGCAACTTTTGGAGAAAAGTTGATAAAAGTCACTTTTTTTTTCTGGATTGATGCAG
>ENA-OQCV01000369-OQCV01000369.1-human-gut-metagenome-genome-assembly--contig:-NODE-369-length-12633-cov-2.705421_pt1 | contig 12633 bp, 12 predicted proteins | sample MGYA00242766_ERZ504592 | MGnify/ENA primary metagenome ERZ504592 (study PRJEB26092, sample SAMD00036315) | human gut metagenome | host: Homo sapiens | study: EMG produced TPA metagenomics assembly of...
AAGTATCGAATTTATAAGCCAAATCCGCATAAAACGAAGAAAAGCGATAACCGATACCTAAAGTGAAAGTATTCATCGATTTGCTATTGGCAAAATCCGTATCTGTATTTATAGAATTGGAAGGCAATGCCTTAATAGCATCCTTTTTATAGGCTGCAGTACTGTAATTGTAACCGGCACGCAGAGAGAAAGCAGGTATCGGCTTGTATTCTGCTCCTAAACGAAGCGTACTTACCCCTTTCATACAGAGGTCAGCCTCACCCGTTTCCCATGCCATCTCATCACCTTCAGGATATTTGAACTTCATGCTTGAGTAATCCTCATATTCATATTCAGCTCCCAAAGCCAGATTATTACCTACCGTATAGCCTAAACTGGCGTTAAACACCCACGGGGTTTGCAGTTTAAAGTCACGGTCCATGTCTCTACCGCCCAATGCAGAATAAGTATCTACAGTTGTACGAGTAAGACGTTCATTCCCCGCATCATCAGGCAAATACAAATCCGAAGTCAGTAATGCCCCCGTAGTATAAGTCAGTTTGTAATAGATAGGAGTATGCACAGCTAAACCTATACGAAGCGGAGATCTTCAATCGGCCGGAAATGGCGCCGAATTTAAAGTCGAAACCCGAACCATGTATACGATTAAAGCTCTCCAAGGAATAACCTTCGTCATCATAAACATGTGTATCTCCTTCCAATGTATAGGCATACTTTTCATCATAAAGGGAATACTTGTTGTAATCCACATCATAAGCACCCAGAGTAACACCAAAGTAAAAACGGTCATTTATATTGAAGGAGATATTGAAATCATATTGGTCAACACCGCCACGCTCACGCGACAAGAAATAAGCATCCGCTTCGGAAGGAATATAAGGAGGATAAGTATTATAGTCCTCACTTTCTATATCCTCAAGAACAAGTGCACCTTGATACCCATAGTCCCCAGCCATCCAGCATAATTATGTTGATAAATATCCTTGCGCCCATAGTCCAAATAAGCTCCTTGATCCGGGTAATCATATTGAGGACGATGATAGAACGCATAAGCTGCATCCGTAGCCTGCTGCGCCATACTCCGCACTTGAGATACATATTGATTATCTATGCTTCCCATCAACCCCTGCATCGTCATATTCTTATAGAATGACTTTGATTTGTGGTAATTAAAACCAAAATTCACATACCGCAAAGGAGTATGATTGCCTATCTTCGAAGCTATCACAAAACCGGCATTATCAAAACTCCAGCGGTTCTTGTTCGTTTCAAATTTATTACCTACATAATTGCTTTCTGTACCCGTCATTGAATAGCCAAAGGTAAGCATAGCATCATTGCTACGATAAATACCGATACCGGCAGGATTGGTTCCTATGGTAGAAATATCACCACCCAATGCTCCCATAGCTCCGCCCATTCCGACAAAACGGGCGGTTCCATTCAATTCCTTCTGTGCAATATTCGTTGCATCATATATTGTCTGTGCCCCTGCGCCTACAGCTGTAAACATAGCAAGGGCTATCATGGTTATCTTCTTCATAATTCTTAGTCTTGTTAGATTAAAACATACTTATACTTACCGTCTTCTGGAACCACCGCCGCCACTGGAACGACTGGCACCACCGCCACCACCACTGGAGTAACTGGAACGTGAGCTACTGCCTGAAGAGAAGCTGGAAGAAGAACGGGTGCTACCGGATGAACGTACAGGAGCAGAATATGAACGACTGCTGCTACGATTGTTATCATTAGAATAGCTGCGTGTCGGCGCAGTGCTTGAACCTCTGTTATAAGTCGATGAAGTTCTGCTGCGTGTTGAAGTTCCAACAGAAGAACGTACACCGGAAGAACGACTGCTGCGAACTCCTTCTACACTGCTATTATATGAACTACTACGCGTACTGCTTGGACGGGTGTAAGTGGAACGGCGGGTAGAAGCTGCACTCGAACGATTTACACTTGAGCGAGTTGCAGAAGAACCCGAACGAACTGTAGACGAACTTCTTGTACCCACCACCCGACGGGCTGACGTACCGGTACTACTACGTCTCACTTGACCGGAAGTAGTACTGCTACGACGTACAGTCTGCCCTCCATTTACAACAGAAGAACGGCGGGAAGTGGAAGACGATACTCTGTTTCCGGCATATGAAGAACGGCTCGGACCATAAGAACGTCTATTGGTATATGCATTTCCCCAATGGCCGCCTCCCCAATGACCACCGCCACCGGGATAATATCCGGGATGATAGTGATGGTGATGTCCCCACCAGCCACCGCCGTACCAGCCGCCCCAGCCAAAGCTCCAGCTCGGACCGTACCAGCTGTTCCATCCCCAGCCATAGTAAGGATAACCGCCCCAACCATAAGAGTTATAGCGCCAATCCCACCACAAGCGGTTGGTGAATGTAGGGAAAGCGTATGCATACAGACCATCGGTGTACACGTTCCAATCCCAGGAATTCAGGCCATAGACCACATCCCAATACAGTGGGCTGCTGATGCTGATGGCATAACGGGGATTGCGGAAACGGATAATACGGGTAGCATACTCGTAATCATCCTGCGAACCTTCGAACTCACCGTTCACCCATTCGCCGTCCAAGCCGTCATCTTCTTTTTCATTGATGTAAAGGGTATCGTTCTCCATCACAAAATCATTGTCGCGGGAGTCGTAACGGCGGTTATATTCGTCCACATCGCGGGTGTTTCCCTTACGGTCTTTTACAACAACAGTGGTACTTCCCGGCGATGAATAGACAGTGGTCGGTACATTCGACTTTACTACAATCTCTTCTACGGGAGCAGCGACTTTCTTCTCCCGCTTCACCTCCTCTTTTTCTCTTCCTTATTCTTGGAAGGAGTGTAGTAAAGGTCGTCATCTATACTTTGTGCCACCAGTGTCCATGGAAGGCACAAGGCAAAAGCGATAAAAAACAATCTTTTTCATATTAGTTTGGTTTATGGATTTTACGTTTATCTATTTCTTCACGTCACAAAGATAACGCCGGATTTTATCCCATGCAGCAGATTTTCCCCAAAGATTTATAGGGAATTCCCTAAATACCCTATCATTCAATAAATCAAAGTCCCTGCCGGATCAAAAAGAGCACGTTCGATTTTATTCTACCTCGGTTTGCATACCTTTGCAGAAAGATAAACAAATATACGCAGAAACTGGTTTGCTTCTAAAATCATGTTCTGTATTTAACAAACAATCATATTCCGATGAAATATTTAGAATTTACATTCCGCACCGTTCCGTGCACAGAAATAGTCAACGATGTACTTTCCGGCGTCTTGGGCGAAGCCGGCTTTGAAAGTTTTGTCGAGCAGACCGACGGCATCACCGCTTACATACAGAAAGACCATTTATAGCGAAACCGTCCTCAAAGAGGCACTTGCCGACTTCCCCCTGCCCGACACGCAAATAGCATACAGCTATGTGGAAGCCGAAGATAAAGACTGGAACGAAGAATGGGAAAAGAACTTCTTCCAGCCCATCGTCATCGGAGACCGCTGTGTCATCCACAGCACTTTCCACAATGATGTTCCCCAGGCTGAATATGACATCGTCATCAATCCGCAGATGGCATTCGGCACGGGGCACCACGAGACCACCAGCCTCATCATCGGCGAACTGCTGGACAGTGACCTGCAAGGCAAATCACTGCTCGATATGGGTTGTGGAACTTCCATCCTTGCCATACTGGCACGCATGCGTGGAGCCTCTCCTTGTACGGCTATCGACATAGATGAATGGTGCGTGCGTAACTCCCTCGAAAATATAGCATTGAATGGAGTGGACAACATTGCCGTATCCCAAGGCGATGCCTCCTCTCTGAAAAGCAAAGGTCCGTTTGATATGGTTATCGCCAACATCAACCGCAATATCCTCCTGGCGGACATGAAGCACTACATAGCTCGCATGAATCCCGGAGCGGAGTTGTTGATGAGCGGTTTCTACATAGATGACATTCCCGTCATCCGCGAAGAAGCCGAACGTAACGGACTGCACTTTGTCCACCATCGTGAGAAGAACCGATGGGCAGCGGTGAAGTTCAGAAAATGAGCATTTATTCATCCCGTAACGCTTCTACCGGCGATATACGGCTGATACTGTGCGCTGGAATGTATACACCAAGCCATGTCACCGCCATCATCACCACATATACCAGCAGTGATACGATGCAGAAATGTGCAAAGAAATGATTGGTCAGGTAAAGGTCGCCATATCCCGGCACGCCGTCATCCAGCGTATAGAATCCTTCATAATAGGCCCACTGGAAATACAAGAAACAACCGACAAAGACAGCTATGGTTGTCATGATAAAAGCCTCTCCTATCAACATTCGGCAGATACCTCCGGGAGAGGCTCCATAGGATAGGCGGATACCTATTTCCTCGCGGCGAGTCCGTGTATGCAGCCAGAAGGTACCGCTTACAGCCAACAGCAAATTTATCATGAAGAAATAGGCCAAAGCATACTTCATCCGTATCTCGTTCGTAGCTCCTTCCTGCAAATCACTTTCACGCTGCACTTCATGGAAAGGAGTCAGTTTCGTGAACACCAACGAACCGGACGAAAGGTTATCATCCACCCACGACATGAATTCTTCTATAAAACGCCCTTCGGAAACATCCGCCTTTGTCCGGAAAAAATATACGCAGCCCGCTATCAAAGGCCCATGAGGGCATCTGTTCTTCATTTCCATAGGAAACCAAGCGTACCAGATAAGGTTGCATACTGTTCCGCATTTTAATAGGCTTCATGATTCCTGCAACACGAATTTCCGTGGAATCATAAGTACTGTACACGCTTTGCCCGATCAAATCCTTGCCTTCGGAAAGCAACATGACGGCATCTTCCGACATTATCACGCTGCCTTTGGGAACTTCCAGCTTCTCAAGTGTCTCCCAAGCACCATCCTTAGCCGAACGGAAACGCCAAGTCCGGAAAAAGCCGGAGTTCGTAAAAAAGGGAATATACGTCATGCGTACCTCTACTGAATCTTTAAAAACTCTATTCATATTATTACCCGGAGAACTGGGATAGGCTCCGGACAGCACACATGTAGCTGACTCAATGTCCTTGTGATGGCGCAATCCCTGCATAATCCGTTCAAAGTCCCGGGCAGGAACGGAAAGTGTATCCGCCTTATTACGCGTCACCTCCAGACGGTAGAGTCCTTCAGCATCGTAACCGTTCGGGATGGACTGGTTGTATGTCAAGACAAACAACGGGTCCAGAACAGCCCAACTGACTATCGTTATCACCACCAGTTCCAGCATAATCCACAGATTGTGCCGACGGCTGTTCCACAGCATATTCATGATTTGTTGTAACATAACTTATTAATTTTTGTCGGCTGAGCGAATAAACAATATCTTTCTTCAAAGCCACGCAGGTGGGTATCAATGCCGAAAGTAAATTCAGTACCACACAAACCACAAACGTAACTGCAAACAAGGTAGGATTGAACAGCATATCCGTCGTTATGCTCATCTGAACACTGTCCGGTAACGGTTGCGTTCCTCCGTCAAGCATGGTCAGCAACCAACTCTTAGCAAAGTACACCATGCTGAAAGAGAGTATCAGCCCCATAATGCCTCCCAAGCACGTCAGCAAAAGATTCTCCCATACAATCTGTGAGAAAAGACGTTCCCCGGTAGCACCGAATGCTTTCCGTATTCCCATCTCAGGAAGCCTGCGCTCCATGCGCGAGGAAATCATTCCTGACAAATTGAGTGCAGGTACTAACAACAGCATCAGCAGCCACAATCCCATTTGCCGGACTATCACAAAGAATCCAAGTCGTCCATGTCATTGACATAAACAGCGTCTTCCAATAAGATAAGGCTGACCGTGCATCACCAGATGATAATCATCATGCGGCAGAGTATTAGAATTTGCGTACATATTCATCTACCTGCAATTTCACCCGGTCGGCATCTGCTGCCGAGGGCAGAAGAACTGCCACCTGAAACGGTCCGATTACTCCCCACTGGTTATTGTCTCTCACATAGGCAGGCTGGCAGGTATAAGGCAACCAGACTTGCGCGTAACTCAGCTTCATGGCATAGCTTGGCGACTTCACGACCCCACATACACGGTAATCCGTATAATTCAGTTTGATATACTCCCCCACGGCATCCCCTTTTCCAAAAACACGGCGAGCCATATCTTCCGAAATAACCGCTGTACGCATGCCACTCTGAAAATCGGCATCAGTAAAAGGTTGTCCGTAATGAAGGAAAAATCGAATACTTTCCAGAAGCCGGTATCGGTCAGCTTCACAAGTGCTGAAAGAGGACGCTTCACATTCCCTACTTTCACAAACCAGCTATCGGCATCGCTCACGGCAGTCACAGCTTCCACTCCCTCCAAAGAGTAAAAGCAATCCTTTACAAAAGGGATGGAAAATTTTCCAGGTAGTATTCCAGTCCGTATCTTTTGTATATTGCATATGAGCTGAAGATGCAACAAGCATACGGCTACGATGGGTCTCAGGATAGATATCCCCTATCTTTATATAATACAAGACAGCCAGTACCATGACCATAGAGATAGCCAGTCCGGTAGCGACAATATAGAAGCAACTGAACAAGGGTTGCTGCTTCAGCATCATAAAAGATTGTTGCAAGTATTTTCCTATCATACAGATACATATTAATGTATGATAAAAAGCAAAAGACAGACCAAACTGCCAACAATCAGATTATCAAAGAAAAACGAAACTAAGCCTGTGTCCGAAAATGAACACATGTCCACTATCGGACAGATGAAAGACAGTAACGACGGATTACTTCTGCAATGTAAGCGCCTGCAACTCTTCCAGTGTCCCGTTAAAGACGTTCAAATCCACCTCTTTTTCGATACCGGGCACAGTGCCTACATCGGTGTGCTGCCAAAAGTGCCACTTGCCCTCATAGCGCACGGAATCTACATAATAATGGGCTATCCAATAAGGATAAGCATTGAAAATGGAATCGCTGAGATAGCGTTTCTTGAATTTATAGGAAGTATAAAGAATAGGCTTTACGCCGTAATGCGCCTCTACCCTATCCAGCCAAGTCTTGACTGCCGTTTTAAGTTCCTGCGGTGACTGCTTGCCGGTAGTCTCCACATCGAGTACGGGAGGCAGGTCTCCCTTTACCAGCTGCACGGTACGGATAAAGAAATCGGCTTGCTTGTGGGCATCGGTCTTAGGGATAAAATAATGATAGGCACCACGGATAAAACCGTATTTACGCGCCTGGCCGAAGTTCTGCGTAAACGTATCATCACCATGGTCGCCACCCTCGGTAGCTTTCAGAAAAATAAAATGGATAGGAAATTTGGCTTCTCTATTATGTGTCAGAAGTTCCCAATCTATCTTTCCCTGATAGTGGGATATGTCTATACCATGCACCTCATAGTTGCAAGGCATACATACACCATAGCCTTTCTGACCATAACAAGGCTTCCAGCGATAAGCATAAGGACGAATGAAAAACCAGTAAAAGCCAGTAGAAAAAACAAGAATGATACAGACCGCCCAAAAATTACGTAACCATACGGGGCATGGTACGCGGCTGCGTTTTCTTCTTACTCCGCGAAGAGGGAGAGGAAGAACGACGAACGGCAGCAGTTCTGCGCCGGGAATTTGTGGAGGTCTTGGTTGCCATGAGTAAATGAAAAGAAAGGGCGGAATGAACCGCCCCTCCGTTTTATTGTCAACTAGTTGATGCGTCAACTTATTTAGCCTGCTCCAACTGCAAAGTCTTCGTAGCCTGGTCACAAACTTCTGTCGGACCGAAGTACTGGATAGGACCCGGATAAACATAGTCTGTTTCCATAGCCCAACGATCACGCTGAGCGGCGAATGCCTTGAACGGAGCACCGTCCAGCTTCACCAGAGCCTTCTGGATAACCGGCTTCATTTCACCGTGGCGACGTTCCATGTTCATCATCATAGTGATGGGCACACCGCCTGCAATCCATTCTTCGGCAGGAGCAGTAGTGTTGCGTACAGAAGACATGTAACCGGTCTTTCCGTTAGCAATCAATGCAGATGCTGCATAACCCAAAGAGTAGCAGTAGTCAGCATCGAAGTTTGACGGAGCAGCGCAACGTCCTTCGTAACCGAAGAAGTGGTGTTGTGCAGCAAACTTGCCTACGAACTTGCCCTCTTCTTTCCACTGAGCCAGCTTGGTACCCACCATTTCGGACAGCAACTTTTCAGTTTCAATCAGAGATACCTGTACGTTTCCGTGCGGGTCGCGGTCCAGAGACAATTGGCGAGCCACGCCTTCGGGCAAGCTTGCGTAAATGGCAGCATTCTCCGGAGAGAGTTTACGGATGATATAATCGCGTTGGTGAGATTTCTTAATTTGAGCAAACTCTTCTGCATTGGCAGCAAGGAAGTCGTTCAACTCAGCAATCAGACGCTTCATGGCCGGGATGAATTCAACCAATCCTTCGGGGATAAGAACCGTACCGAAGTTGTTGCCCTGGGCTGCACGTTCAGCAACAACCTTGGCAATGCTGGTCACGATGTCGTCCAAAGACATATCCTTAGCTTCAACCTCTTCAGAGATGATACACATATTGGGCTGTACCTGCAATGCACATTCCAAAGCGATATGAGAAGCAGAACGTCCCATCAGCTTGATGAAGTGCCAGTATTTACGGGCAGAGTTACAGTCACGTTGGATGTTGCCGATTACTTCAGAGTAAGTCTTGCAAGCCGTATCGAAACCGAAAGAAGTTTCAATCATATCATTCTTCAAGTCACCGTCGATGGTCTTGGGGCAACCTATTACCTGCACGCCATAATTCTTGGCAGCATAGTATTCAGCCAGTACGCAAGCATTGGTGTTGGAGTCATCGCCACCGATGATTACCAGTGCCTTGATGCCGAGTTCCTTCAGGATTTCATAACCTTTCTCAAACTGTTCTTCCTTTTCCAGCTTGGTACGGCCCGAACCGATGATGTCAAAGCCGCCCGTATTGCGGTATTCATCAATGATGTCAGCAGTCAGTTCCATATAATTATGGTCAACCAAGCCGCCAGGGCCCAGAATAAAGCCATACAATTTGCTGTCTTTGTTCAGCTTCTTGATACCGTCGAAAATACCGGAAATCACATTGTGACCGCCAGGAGCCTGTCCACCGGAAAGGATAACACCCACGTTCATTGCGGGGAAGTTAACCACCTCATCGGTAGTTTCAAACTTAATCAAAGGCATTCCGTACGTGTTGGGGAACAATTTCTTGATTTCTTCCTGGTCAGCAACAGACTGAGTAGCTGCGCCTTCTGCAGCCTTAACAGTTCCTTTCAGCGCTTTCGGAAGTTTGGGCTGATAGGCAGCCCTTGCAATTTGCAATGCACTTTTAGTCATTTCTCTTAATTATTTAAAGGTGTTAGTAAAGTTCCGTTTAAAAGCGTCGCAAATTTCGCCTTTTTTTTCGTAAGATATGCAAACGAGAGGCCGAAATAATGTATAAAATGACATTTTATCGATTTTTTTATCCTAAAATGAAAAAGGAGAAGAAAGCAATTAACTGATTTATTGTGTTATCTTTGCCGCAAAGTTTGAGTTACGAGTCGTTATCGCATTGTTCTTCTTTTAATATACAACTATTATTAGGCGGTCTCTTCCATAATTATTCTCCATACTCCAATTTAATAATTACAATTAATTAAAATTTCAAATGAACATTTACATTTCAGGTTTAAACTTCAGCACAACAGACGCTGATTTGAGCGATTTATTTTCAGAGTACGGAGAAGTTTCTTCTGCAAGAATCATTACAGACAGAGAAACAAGAAGATCCAGAGGTTTCGGTTTCGTAGAAATGCCGGACGATGCAGCAGGCCAAAAAGCCATTGACGAATTGAACGGTGCTGAATTTGACCACAAACAGATTTCAGTAAACGTTGCACGCCCCAGAGAAGAAAGACCTTCCAATGGCGGCAATCGCGACAGAAGAGGCGGTTACAACTCCAGAAGATATTAATATTCTTAACTACTGACAAGAGCAGGAGGTGTTGTAACAATGCCCCCTGCTTTTTTTATAACTCAATAAATAAAAATACATGGCCAAATCCATCTCCGCAGACAAGCGTGAAAATGAAAAGAAAAGACTCGCCCGACGGGCTGAAAAACCAGAAAAAGAAAGAAGAAAAGAAACTATCCAACAAAGCCAACAGCTTTGAAGATATGATTGCCTATGTTGACGAAAACGGCATGATAACCTCTACTCCTCCGGCAGAAAACGCTCCCAAAGAAGAAATAAAGCTGGAAGAAATCGTCATATCAACTCCCAAAAAATGACAAGGAAGAACCGGTCATCCGCAGAGGACGTATCGAGTTTTTCAATGAGTCGAAAGGCTTCGGCTTCATCAAGGACTTATCCGGGGTCGAAAAATACTTTTTCCACATTAATAATGTGCTGACAGATATAGCAGAAAACAATATTGTGACGTTCGACCTTGAACGTGGCCTTAAAGGCATGAATGCCGTAAACGTAGCTCTTGAAGTAGAAAAGGCAAAGGAAAAGAAAGAAGACAAGGAGACTACAGAATCCTAGATGAAATAAGCCAATTATAGAACAAGGGCGTGTATATACCGAATATTTGATGGTATATACACGCCCTTACTGTTTTCTTTAATCACACGTCATTCGGTTTGCCAGCCGCCTCCCAACGCCTTATAGACATTTACCATGGCAATAAGTTCGTCGCGGATGGCATTGCTCACTCCTATTTGGGCATCGAAATAACCACGCTGGGCGTCGAGCACATCCATATAATTGATGACACCGTTGATGTATTGCAACTGTGCCAAATCCACATATCCCTTGGCAGAACGTTCAAGTTTGGCACGCAGTTGGTAGACCTCCTTTATCTTATTGAAATCTACAATGGCATTCTTCGCTTCCTTAAAAGCATTCAGCACTGTCTTTTCATAGCTATGCACTTCGGCTTCAAAAGAAGCCTTCTGTGCATTCAATGCAGCACGGTTCTTTCCCCAACCGAAAAGTGGTGCCAAGACTGCCCCATTCAATAAGGAATAGGGAGATTCCAGGAAATTGGATAACACATCACTTTCCAATCCAAATTGTCCGGTCAGGGCCAAACGGGGGAACATATTGGTATAAGCAACTTTCACTCTGGCATGTTCAGCCCTCAACTGCTGCTCTGCCACACGGACATCGGGGCGACGTTCCAACAAATCGGAAGGCAGACCTACCGGTAAGAACTCCGGCACATCCAGTTCCTGCAGAAAATTGACACGCTTGATACGGGTAGGGAATTCCCCCACAAGGAAGGATATATCATTTTCTTTCAGAGAGATACGGCGTTCCAAATCCGGAACAAGAGTAGCCGTACGAGCCAACTCCACTTGAGCCTGTTGATAAGAGGTCTCCGAGGTCAGCCCTCCTTCAAAACGGATACGCGCCAAGCGCACTCCCTCTTCACGCGCCTTTTGTGTCTGGCGCACAATCTCCAGTTCCGTATCAAGGGCTACCAGCTCATAATAAGCCTGCGCCACTTCGGCAACGATGGTCATGCGCAACGCACGCTGCGCCTCCACACTTTGCAAATATTCGGCCACAGCAGCCACTTTCTTCCATCTCAAGTTTCCCCAAAGGTCCAGTTCCCAAGAGAGCAACGCCTTGGCTTCGTAAGTATTGCCTACATCACGGCTATGACCACCGTAATTCTCCACCTCGCGCTCAGCCTCCACCTTTCCGGTGAGCTGCGGCAGAAGGTTGGCAACACTGATACGTTTTTGGGCAGCCATCTCCTTGACACGGGAAGCTGCAATCAGCATGTCTTTGTTATATTCCAGAGCACGGTCTATCAAAGCACGCAGCGTGCTGTCCGTATAAACTGCCTGCCACTGTTCATCGGCTATGCTCATGCTATCCTGCTGCTGTGCCAGGCTATCCGGCAATGCCATCTCCGGACGCACATAGCTCTTGCCCACCTTGCATGAGGTAAGGGCAAACATACTCAGCAACAAAATAATATATATGTTCTTTCTTTTCATAAACGTTGTCCTTTAAAATCAGTCTTTCTTAATCTTATGCTGCACTTTGGCCTTTTGTCTTGTATACCAGGACAAAGAAGAACGGTACAAGCACAATACCGAATACAATGGCAAATATCATTCCGAAGAAAACACCCGTACCGATGGCCTGACGGCTCGCCGAGCCCGGTCCGCTTGCCAACACCATAGGAAGCATTCCCAATACAAAGGCGAGGGAAGTCATCAGGATAGGCCGGAAACGGAGTTGGGCAGCATGGATGGCAGACTGTATCAAGTCTCCTCCCTTGTCAACCTGCACCTTGGCAAACTCCACAATCAAAATGGCATTCTTTGCCGCAAGCCCCACCAGCATCACCAAGCCGATTTGGAAATAAATATTATTTTCAAGGCCGCATATCCAGTTTCCTAAATAGGCTCCGACTCCTGCTATCGGAAGAGATAATATAACCGCTATTGGGATAGACCAACTTTCGTATTGAGCTGCAAGGAATAAGAAGACAAAAAGTAATGCTAAGGCCAATATGTAGGCTGTCTGACCACTTACATGTTTTTTCCTGATAGGAAAGTCCGCTCCATTCGACGCCAATG
>ENA-OQCV01000370-OQCV01000370.1-human-gut-metagenome-genome-assembly--contig:-NODE-370-length-12627-cov-3.260560_pt1 | contig 12627 bp, 13 predicted proteins | sample MGYA00242766_ERZ504592 | MGnify/ENA primary metagenome ERZ504592 (study PRJEB26092, sample SAMD00036315) | human gut metagenome | host: Homo sapiens | study: EMG produced TPA metagenomics assembly of...
CTCAGGGAAAAAAGAGGTTATGCCACGTGCGGCAGGTGACGGAATTTATGATGTGTTAGGTTATGGATATGATATAACATCAGACTACTTGGGAGAAGCTTCTGTTCGTCAACCGGTTTTAGATGTAGAAGCATTTATTAGAGATAATAAGGGACGTTTTGATAATCCTTTTATTGGAACTATAGAACAAAAATGTTACTGCTGGTGAGGATGCATGGTCTTTCTTCAGCAAACAATAAGTAATACAAATTTTTGCTGGTTCTGTAGCTGCAATGGGTAAGTCTGATACATCAAAAGGATTTTTTCTCCGGGAGTATTACTACAGGATTTAAGTCTGATTCTAAATATTCATATTCTTCCAAATATTCTTTTGCGCGAGCGGAAGTTATAAAGAAACAGAGACAATATCTTTTATATACTAATGCTGAAACCTTATCACGGTATTTATCTTCAAATTTTATAGCGGATTTAAATAAATACTCAGCTGATGAGATAGTTAGAATGTATGGAACTCATGTACTGACTAAAATAACAGTGGGTGGTTCCTATAGGGCCTATTATAAATCTGTTATTGTAGAAGAAGCCAATCGCACAGAGAAAATGAAGACTGTAACAGCTAGGTGCTGAAATATAATATGAAAAAGGTGGGGCTCGATGCAAATGGAAGTTGGAATACTACAACTATTACTGAAACGAATAGAAAATTCTAATTGGACGTGTGATATTTAAATGTCTAGGAGGAACAACTTCTGGTACTACTATAACTTTGTCTCCTAATCAAGGTCCCACGACTACTATCAATATAGGTGCATGGTCACAATCTGTAGACGATACTCATTCGCGGTTGTTGATGTTGATTGGAATGCTACTTATCCTATTTATGATTTGGTTTCAGAACCCAGTAAAGAAGGCTGATTTAAAGCTAGCAGTAGAGAAATATATAAATAGTCAAAAAAATATCAGTTATTAAGTTGGTTACATTATATCAATTATATTGGCCTAAGGGTGTAAATTGTCACTGGTGTACTTCTTGGTCAGAAGTTCTTCGGTATAAGAATGAAGGGCATGAATATTCCGGTGCTTTTTTGGGTATATATGTGCTGAAGAGGAACCTGGTACTCTGCCTCTTTATAGAATGTATTGGTCTAAAGGGAGGAATTCACATTATATTACTTCATGGGCTGAAGTACGTAAATTCTCCTATTGTATTTATAACCATAGAACAACCAAAACTAATCAGAAATATCCGAGTGTAAATCTTTAATTACCAGCATATTCTAAAATTTAACACTTTTCGGTTGCCATTTGTCGCTTCCCAAATTTCCACATATTTTTGAGACGTATTTCTGACGTGGAGAATTTGCGGGGCTTGCTTTTTTGTCACACCGTGCAGACAGTTGACAAGGGTTTACAACCGTTTACGACAAGCGACAATATCCGCCCCGACATTCAGTGACGGTCACATCGTGTAGAAAGGCGACAACCGTTGACTGCCGTTTACATCCGTTCACCACTTCAGGAATATAGGATTGAAGAAATGAACCAGTAAACGATAAAGCAGTATGAAAGCAACCCGAAAATGCAGTTTTTGCGGCAAGTCCTTTGTAACCCGCAGCGGAATGCAAAGGTATTGCAGCGAGGCTTGTCAGGCGGAAGCCCGGCGAGCCAGAATGACACAGAAGAACAACCTCTTCAAAGCCGTCCGGCCAATCATGGAGATACAGCATCAGGAGTATCTCACCTTTTCCAAAGCAGCCATACTCATGGGCTGTTCCCGACAGTACATCTATAAACTTGTAGCCATGGGCAAGCTGAAAGCCTCACGCATCAGCAACCGCATGGCATTCATCCGCAGAGCCGACATCGAGCGGATGCTGGAGAGCAATCCCTACCACCGCATCCTGCCCGGCAGCACTTCCACACCGAAAAAATCCGCTTCATCTTCCTTCCCGGCGAAAAAAGAAAAAGGGAAAAGGTAACCGATGAAGTGCCGGACTTCTATTCCGGTGAAGAGGTGATGTCCCTTTATAAGGTCAAACAGTCATGGCTCTATACCACCGCCAAACGCAATCGCATTTCCATCTGCCGTATCGCTGGAAAGAACTATTACAGCAAGAAGCATGTTGACGAGTTCTTCGGTACGGCTGTTGATATGGACAGTATCACCGACTGGCTCCTGACCGAAGAAGCGGAAGAGCAGTTCGGCATGAAGCCTGCCGCACTCCGGGCATATACCTACCGGCACAGGATACCGACCAAAAGAGAATACGGCCGCACCTATTACTCCAAGTCCCATCTGGACGAACTCCGCAGAACCGACCTTGTGAACGACGAGCGTTATTACACCGTGGAACAGGTCCGGCAGATTTACGGGCTTTCCTCCGCCAACATCTGCCATATCGTCAAGGTGAAGCACATCGAAAAGATAAAGGTCGGCGTGAAGAACCTGCTTCTACGCTCCGACGTGGAGCGTGTCATGGCTGAAAGGACAAATACCGCAAGCACCGCCATTACTCGAAAATTACTTTTAAAATGATTGTCGTGGAGATATTCACGGCTGTTTCACGTTGTTCCTTTGCCACCGTGAACACGGAGACACCTCCGGAAATGTACAACCAGTTAAAACATCATCAATATGAGTAAATGCAAGACAGTAACCTTGCGCAAGCGCAAGATCAAGAACGGTACACAGTATTCGCTGTGTCTGGACTATTATCCCGGCTACCGTGACAACACCACCATGAAAGTGATAACACGTGAAGCTCTGGGTATTTACATTTTTTGCCAAACCTGCCAACCAGCAGGAGCGTGATTTCAACGCACGCATGATGAAGAAGGCAGAGATACTCCGCAACAGGCGTTACGAAGCCATCTTCAACGAGAACAACGGCTTCTTTGACAAGGCCAGGATGAAAGGGGATTTCCTCGCCTACTTCAAGGAACTGGCAGACAGAAGGAATATCAAGTGGCAGCACGTCTACAAACACTTTGAACGGTTTGTAAATGGCAAATGCACCTTTGAAGAGGTGGACGTGGACTTGTGCCGCAAGTTCATGGAGTACCTGCTGAACGCTCCCAGACCATACATACCACCAAAGCTGCATATCAATTCTGCGGCGGGCTACTGGTCGGCTTTCCGTGCCGTCCTGCACACGGCCTACCGTGACAGGAAGATAAAGGAGAATCCCAACGGCTTTCTGGACCGCATCGAGAGTATTCCCACCATGAGAGAGCATCTGAGCCAGGAGGAACTGATACGGCTTGCCGAAACGCCATGCGAGGAAGAGGTTCTGAAAAGAGCTTTCCTTTTCGCCTGCCTGACGGGATTGCGGAAGAGCGACATCAGGCAGCTTACCTGGCAGCAGATACAGCCGTATACCAACGGCAAGATGTTCGTGACCACCCGTATGCAGAAGACGAAGCAGATTGTACACAACCCCATCAGTGATGAAGCCTACGGACTGCTCGGGGAACGGCATGAAGGACTTATCTTTGAGGGCTTCAAGGACAAGATGCTGCAGGGGCCCCTGAAGCGTTGGCTGTCGGCGGCAGGCATAACCAAGAAGATAACCTTCCATTGTACCCGGCATTCATTCGGAAGCCTGCACGTGGAAATGGGCACGGACATGGCTGTCATACAAGCCTGTCTGGGACACAAGAACATTACCACCACACAAATCTATTCCAAGATGGCTGCACAACAGATGTGCGAGGTGGTGGACAAGATAACCCTGAAACACAAGGAAGCATAGGCCTTGTTTCAGGATATTCAGGGGGAGCGGTTATTGCGTGCAGGCTTTAACCGCTCCCTCAGTTTCTGATGGCACCATTCCTTAAAAAGTCATTATAGTATGATATTTTGGTATGATTCCGGACTTTTGGTGAAAAACATTGAAAAAGAAACCGCCAACCAAGGCTAATGAGCAATAATTGGAAGAATACCATTAAATTTGCAAAGACCTGACAGTTACAAGTAATAACCGGAAAAAAACGATATGGAACCAACGATAAAGGACAAATACATCATTCTGGGATTCATCGGCGTTGCCATCTGCCTGATTTCCATTTTTTATCACGCTGATTGTCTCCGCAAGTTTCAATCAGGACAATTTTGTAAGGCTGATAGTCTTTGTATGCAGCAACATTCTCGGTTGGCTGCTCTATCTCTCTTTCCAGACGGTCATTTTCGACTCATACGAGATCTGGAAACTCAAGTCCAGCAAGAAAAAGGCATCTGCCGGAATCATAAGGGCTCAGGAAGAACAGCTACAGGATGCAAATGAACCTGCAGCTCCGACACCAATGCCGACAAACAGGGAAGCAACCCCGGATATAAAACCGGTAGAGATTGCCATTGCCCCGGAACTGCACGAAAAGAATCGTGCCAGCTATGAGGACAGACAGAAGCAGGAAGAGGCGGAACGGATCCGCATGGTCATGGAGTACATCCACTTCGTCATGCCCCGTATTGCCGACAAGGAGACCGTCAACCATATCTGTGCCGAGGTCAACAAGTGGATGTGCCTTCACAGCTACAAGCCCAAGCCGATAACAGGACGGCTGACCAGGGAGATTACCAACATTCCGCTCCGCCATTTCGTGTGGAACATCTCCGAGCGTTTCATGTACAAGAAATACTACAACGGGGACAACCGTGCCAATTTTATCAAGACCCTTTTTCCACGTGAGTTTGCCGACACGGATATAGCGACCATAAAGAACTTCAAGGTCGATCCGTCAAAGACGCTTATTCCCATTGACGAACCCGAAAACGGCAGTCTGGACTTCCATTATCCCGAAGATTATGCACGGAAAGTGAACAGTTGACCGTTTCCCGGGGATATAACAACAATAACGACAAGTATCAGGCAACACGTAACAGCCTGTATCTCATTGTTTCCCGAATAGCTTTGCCCGTCATTCACGGTTGGGCATCGTTATTTGGGAATTATTTTGCAATGACATCCCGTGAATATCTTCACGGCCATATCATTGCGGTCCTTTGCGCCAAGCCTTACAAAAGAGGCGAGTACGCAAATGGAAAAAACAGTGATTACATTCAACGACCTACCGGAGGTCGTAGCCCAGCTTCGGGACGAAGTGATGAGCTTGAGAAGCCTGCTTACCGAGCAGCGCAGTGTGAACAATGCAAAGGCGGTGGACACCCATGTCCCCATGTCCGTGGATGAAGCGGCGGAATATCTCGGTATTCCCAAGGGAACGCTCTACATGAAACTGTCGGACGGAAGCATTCCGGCCACCAAGCCCGGCAAACGCTATTGCCTTTACCGTGACGAACTGGACAGATGGCTGGAATCCTCCCGCAAGAATCCCGTACCCCTGTCCGATGAGGAACTCAGCGAGTCCATGTCCTCCTCCCATCGCCGCAAGCCCGGCCAACGTAACTGGTAAAAGCCATGGAAGAGGACAAGAACTATATCAGCATGATCCATGGCGACCTGACAAGGGCAGCCCAGATGCAGAACGGTATGCCGGATAATATCGGCGTGATGAGCATAAAGACCGCCAACCGGACCATACTCGAAGCATCGCAGCTGCCCACGCCCCGTGCGTTGTGGGACAGTTTCTGGTACGAGGGGGAAACTGTCCTGCCTCTTTGCGGATTCCAACGTGGGGAAATCCATCCTTGCCGTGCAGATAGCCGACCGTATCGCCCGGACTGACAACGTGCTTTATCTGGACTTTGAACTCTCTGAAAAGCAGTTCCAGCTCCGCTATACCGACGAGTACGGAAAGCCTTACACCTTTCCCGAAAGGCTGTACCGGGTATCGCTTGACAGCGACGCCCTTCTGGATGCCGACTTTGAAGGGACAATCATCGGCAGCATCGAACAGATGGCACAGCAGACCCGCTGCAGGATCTTCATCGTTGACAACCTTACTTACCTGTGCTGTGCCATGGAGAAAGGCGATGCGGCGGGACGGCTGATGATACAGCTCAACAATCTCAAAAATGAGATACGGGCTTTCCATCCTTGTCCTGGCACACACCCCAAAGCGTTCACTGGACTGTCCCATCACGTCCAACGACCTTGCCGGAAGCAAACGGCTCTACAATTTCTTTGACAGCGTGTTTGTCATCGGGAAAAGCGCACTGGACGGGGGACTCCGCTATGTGAAGCAGCTTAAGGTCCGTTACGGGACATTCTCGTATGATGCCGACAATGTGATTGTCTATGAGATTGAGAAAACGGATGCCTTCCTGCAATTCGTGTTCAGGGCTATTCAACCGAAAAGGACACCTGAAGAAACCGGGTGACAACGAATCGGGACAAAGGGATTGCCTTATCCTGCAACTGTCCCAATCCGGGAAGTCAGTCCGGGAGATAGCCTCGCAGGTCAATTGCGGCAAGTCCACCGTCAGCCGGATAATCCAGCGCAGCAAGGAGGACAGGAACGCAGCTGTCCCTGCTGTCCCGCTGTCCCGTCCCAAGGAGAACGGGACAATGGGACAGGTGGGACAGCATGGGACAGATGGGACAAGCGGGACAGCAGGAGAAGCAAGGCAGGCGGAGCTGTTTGCAGGACATGAAAAGGAGGACAAACCATGAAAAAGCAGCCTGCACACGGCTGTATGCCAGCCGACCGTATCATTTGCAGAACATGGGAGCATACAAACCGGGCCCTGATTTTCCAGAGTGTCCCGGGGTGTCCCAAGTGTCCCACTGTCCCAGCCTTTAGGGGACGGGACAGCGGGACAACAGTAGAAAACCAAACATCAAAAAACGTCATGAGCAACTATTCATTACAGAAATATAAAGGAACGTCAACACGGCATACCTGTCCGAATTGCGGGGACAGACGTTCCTTTGCCTACTATGTGGACGAAAGCGGTACGCCCCTTCACCCGTCAGTCGGCAGATGCAACCACGAAAGCGGTTGCGGGTATCATTATACGCCCAGACAGTATTTTCACGACCACCCCGAATGCCGGACCGCCGGTGATTTCTCTTCCGGCAGACAATGTATGGCGCAGAAGCCCAAGCAACCGCTGCAACAGACAGCCATCGGTTACATACCGCCGCACTATGTGGAGAAATCGCAGAGCGTGCATAGCAACTTCTGCCGTTTCCTTTCAGTACTGCTTGATTCCTATTACGGCAGCAAGGCAAAGGAAGTGCTGGAACGGTTGATGGAGGATTACCGTCTGGGAGCTACCCGTGACGGTGCGGTCATCTTCTGGCAGATTGACCGGGAGAACAAGGTGCGGACTGGCAAGGTGATGCAGTACAATCCCGGGGACGGACACCGTGTAAAGGACGGACATGCATCGGCAGTGAACTGGATACACAGCATACTGAAAAGGCAGCGGGTGCTGGCGGAGGAATGGCAGCTTTCCCAATGCCTTTTCGGGGAACACCTGCTGAGTGTCTATCCTGACAAGGTGGCGGTTCTGGTGGAATCCGAGAAGAGTGCCGTTATCGGTTCCGCCCTCTTCCCCGATTATGTATGGCTGGCGGCAGGAGGCAAAAGCCAGTTGCGGGAGGAAAAGCTCCGTGTACTGAGCGGACGGACCCTACTTCTCTTTCCAGATGCCGATGCCTATGCCGAATGGAAAGAGCGTGCCGACGGCATGACCTTCTGCAAGGTGATGGTGTCTGACCTCATAGAGAAGAACGCAACGCCGGAGCAGAAGGCGGCACATATCGACATAGCCGACTGGATAATTTACCAGATACGGGACAGCAGGATAAATTGTACAGCTGACCATCTGGTGGAAGCGGAAAGAATCCTGCTAAGAATGACAGGAAAGAACCCCGCCCTTCAAAAGCTGATAGATGATCTGGGGCTTGTGCTGGTCAGTGCATCCCTAATCGGCAGCGGTGACGGAAACCCTCCTTAACGGAGGAGAGCGGAAACCGGAGGTTGTAGTGTCGGACAATGGCTTGCCATTGATATAGCCCACTATAACTACACGCTTCGCTTACGTAGTTGTGGGCTCTCCCGAGAGGATTAGGGTTTTACCCTAATAACCCACTCAGGGCGTTTCTCCCCTGAGAACCCAGAGCAAAGAGTGACCCTCTCTTTGCAATCTCCGCTTATGGGTTGCACCCCTAAGAACCCCATGCGTTTACGGACAGCGGAAAAGCTAACAATAAAGTACAAACCAAAAACAAGTATCTATGGCAACAAAATCAAGCATACATATCAAGCCCTGCAACATCGCATCGAGCGAGGCTCACAACAGGAGGACTGCCGAATACATGCGCCACATCGGAGAGTCCAGAATCTATGTCGTTCCTGAACTATCCACCGATAACGAACAGTGGATAAATCCCGACTTCGGCAGTCCGGATTTGCGGACGCATTATGACAATATCAGACAGATGGTAAAGGAAAAGACCGGACGTGCCATGCAGGAAAAGGAGCGTGAACGCAAAGGCAAGAACGGTAAAATAGTCAAGATTGCGGGATGCTCCCCCATACGTGAAGGAGTGCTGCTTGTCAGGTCGGACACCACACTGGCAGACGTGCGTAAATTCGGTGAGGAGTGTCAAAGACGCTGGGGAATCACACCGCTGCAAATCTTCCTGCACAAGGATGAAGGGCATTGGCTGAACGGTCAGCCGGAAGCGGAAGACAGGGAAAGCTTCAAAGTCGGGGACAGATGGTTCAAGCCGAACTATCATGCCCATATCGTTTTCGACTGGATGAACCACGAAACAGGAAAGAGCCGAAAGCTCAATGACGATGACATGATGCAGATGCAGACCCTTGCATCCGACATCCTGCTGATGGAACGCGGGCAGTCAAAGGTTGTCACTGGTAAGGAGCATCTGGAACGGAACGACTTTATCATTGAGAAGCAGAAAGCTGAACTGCAACGCATGGATGCAGCCAAACGGCACAAAGAAGAACAGATAAATCTTGCCGAGCAGGAACTGAAACAGGTGAAATCAGAAATACGCACTGACAAGTTAAAGAAGACAGCCACCACGGCAGCGACAGCCATAACTAGTGGAGTTGCTTCTCTTTTCGGGAGTGGAAAACTGAAAGAACTGGAACGTGCCAACGAAAAACTGCAAGACGAGGTTTCAAAACGGAACACCAATATTGAAAAATTGCAGAGCCAAGTACAGCAGATGCAGAAACAGCATGATACGCAAATCCACAATCTCAGAGAAATGCACAGGCAGGAACTTGACATGAAAGAAAAAGAACTGTCACGGCTCGCCAGAATCATAGACAAGGCTTTCAGGTGGTTTCCGATGTTCAGGGAAATGCTGCGCATGGAAAAGTTTTGTGCCATGCTGGGATTCTCTAAAGAAATGACTGAAAGTCTTATAGTCAAAAAAGAAGCCCTGAAATGTAGCGGTAAAATCTATTCCGAGCAACACAGGCGGAACTTTGATATAAAGGATGATATTTTAAGGGTGGAAAATGACCCTGACGATGAAAGCAGGCTGAACCTGACAATAAACAGGAAGCCGATTGCCGACTGGTTCAGGGAGCAATGGCACAGGCTTAGATATGGAGCAAGAGTGCCGCAACAGGAAGAAAGAAAAAGGTAGAGGATTCAAATTATAATAGAAGCAATTTGATTAGTAATCTAAAAGCACTCCGATAACGATTAGAGTGCTTTTAGATTGTTTATCATTAATTATCAAAGCAAGTGCAGTTTAAGATTTTACTGAAGTTTGCATTAATAAAGAATATACTACAGCTGATATATGCGCAACATATTGTGACGCTTGTGATTCATTTCCCTTGAAATCCTTAACAAATACCGCTAAGGTATAACTGATATTATTAGGCAGACATATATAGGCAACATCATTGTGAGCTGCAAGAACACCATTTTCATTAACATCACCTGAACCTGTCTTATGCGCTATAACAACCCCTTCTTTATCAAGAAGTGGAGCTGCTATCCTATCTACACCTGTTTTGCATTCTTTTAACGTATTCTTAATGAAACTTTGTTTCTCATCATCGATAAGACCTTCAGTAAACAAACGATTCATCAACATTGCAGCACCAAGAGGAGATGTATAGTTAGAGTAAGCCTTGTTATGGTCAGCCGACATTTCCTCTTCCGTATAAGCTATCTGAAAACTTGAACGAGGAATGAGTGTGGCTATAAAACTATCTGTTTGAGCGACATTAACCATATCCTTAAACATAAGGTTGCTTGCATTGTTGTCACTCTGAGTAAGAGTATAACGCAGCAAATCTCTCACTGTCAATGATATGACTGGCCCTGAATAATCTTTCAGCATAGGACTCCAAGTCTTTGGGTCAAGTTTATCCCTATTTATATTTACTAAGGTATCAAGTGAAATTCCTTTATTGTCAAAGTCATTACAAAGAGCTAATGCCTGATGAACCTTAAACACACTCATCATAGGATAAACACTCTTATTATTGACCTTAACCGTATCTCTGTTATTAACAATAACCGCCACACCAATTTCGCCAGGACAAGCTGAGACAATTTGAGAAATGCTATCAGTCAAAACATTTGTTAAAGGAGGATTTGCGACTATCATTTTGTCGCTGATTTATGGAACAATGAAAATACCAAGATGAAAATGCAAACTAAAGCTATACTCAAAACTACGATTTGTTTTTTTCTGGTTTTTTTCCATGTTTATATTATTTATATTTGTTTGACGAGAATATCTTTATTTGCCGACAAATTTACATAAAAATCTCGATTTATAAGCCAGTGTAGATAAAAAACTGAAAAGAAATCTCCCCACACAATTCCTTCGAGATTGAAAAATGTCAAGACCACTACCTTCTTTCGCCTATTATCGTGCTCTTACGTCACATTTTTGTATCTTTGGGGTGATAAATTCATGTCTAACCCAAAATATTGAGGCTTATGAGAACGGTATGTGGCCTTGACGTGCACAAAGATAGTGTTTATCTTTGTATTTTGAGTAGCACAGGCGAAATTTACGAGAAGAAATTTGGTGTTTTAACTACAGAACTAATTGAAATGCGTGATTTGATGCTCTCACATCACGTTTTAGAAGTCGGTATGGAAAGCACAAGTGTGTATTGGGTTCCTATTTGGCGAGTTCTTGAGCCACATTTCAAGTTGAAACTCATCAACCCTTATTTCATTAAACAATTGCCTGGTCACAAGAGTGATGTAAAGGATGCACAATGGATTGCAGAGTGCATGCTAAAGGATTTGGTAAACGGTAGTTTTGTTCCTCCAGAACGCATCCAACAGTTGCGTCATTACGACCGGCGCATCTATGATCTCGATGATGAGATTATCCGCAAACTTGCCAAGTTGGACGCAGCCGTTCAGCGGTGTAACATCCGTCTGAGCAACTATGTATCTAACACGGACAGTGTGAGCTACAAGGCAGTGATAGATAAAATCTGCGAAGGAGTTACTGACCCCAATGTGCTCGTGGAGGAAATCCACGGACGTATTATCAATCACCATGGAAAGGAAACTATAATCGCTTCGCTTACTGGCAGCATTACAGAATGTGACATAGACATCATGCAGCAGCTCAAGGCAGAAATAGACTTAGCAGAGCAACACAAACAGGAGTGTATGGACAAGATGCTGGCCATTTGCGAAAATGAGTATTCGACACAGTTGCACAATTTACAGACAATTCCAGGAGTGAAGATGAGGGCCGCCACATCATTGATTGCAGAAATCGGTACCGACATGAGTCACTTTGAAACAGCCAACCATCTCGCTTCCTGGAGTGGACTGAAGCCACGCAATGATCAGTCGAACAAGACTATTAAATCACGCCGCATCACTTATGGGAACCGATACCTTCGACGAACCATCATACAATGCTCATGGGGTGCAAGTCGCACCAAGAATTGTTTTTTAGCCGATTCTCCTACCACCAGACACAAGTCAGAAAGAAAAACAGAATGAAAGTTCAAGTAGCAATAGCAAGGAAAATGCTTATTTGTGCATGGCACATCTTGAAGGACGGTGTATCCTATAAGGATTTCAACAACATAATCGAAGCATCCGTAACAAATGGATGACATAATATACCAGTCATGGGAAGGCTACTACCTTTGTGATGGCATATGACCTCGTCATGATAAATTAACCAACGATATGACTGGCGATGGAACCCAGTGTGAGCGTTAAGCTCGAAGAGGAAAGTATCATTTTTCATGCAGGTCAGCAAATGACTTGCATAGTCTCGTTATGTACTATAATAAGCATAGCCTTTGGTTTAAGTTACTTCTGTGACGATTTCTTTTCGGTTTTATAGAGGAAAGGTACAAGAAAGACTGCATACTTAAAATGTTAATTATCGTTTCATTTTTAAAAGTTCAACACAATTCCTGTTTCTTGAAAGTAAAAACAAAGAAGCAACTTGTTTATTTAACTATATAACGTTATATTTGTAAAATTAAAAAGGAACTAACTTAACAATAGAGCATGAATGCACTTCCCTTGGTCAGTGTAGTGGTACCTAATTATAATTATAAACGATACCTCAATCTACGAATTCAGAGTATTCTGCAACAGACCTATCAGAATATCGAACTGATTTTACTTGATGATGCCTCAACAGACGGTAGCGAAGAGGTATTATCGGACTATCAAAACCATGCCAAAGTGAGCCATATTCTATTAAACGAACACAACACCGGAAATCC
>ENA-OQCV01000371-OQCV01000371.1-human-gut-metagenome-genome-assembly--contig:-NODE-371-length-12627-cov-2.201440_pt1 | contig 12627 bp, 12 predicted proteins | sample MGYA00242766_ERZ504592 | MGnify/ENA primary metagenome ERZ504592 (study PRJEB26092, sample SAMD00036315) | human gut metagenome | host: Homo sapiens | study: EMG produced TPA metagenomics assembly of...
AAAGGACGAGGCTGCCAAATTGCAGGAGGAAATCAACCGCAAAACGAAAGAGCTGGAAAAATGTTTGGCCGAGCTGGAACGGAAGAAAGAGATTTCCCGTAACCGTACCGCATTCATCAACGCTATGGATAAGCTGGATGAAGCGGCAGGAAAGCTGAAAGAGGACAACTCTTTTGAAACGACCCTCTATAAATTGCGGTTTGCGGACGCTTCGGGCTATGGCAGTAATAGCGACATCTTTACCATTTCTAACCGTTATTTGCTGGAAGAGTTCATAAAGTTTATGAAGCAAAAAAATACAGTCGAAAATCGAAGAACTGGAGCAGCTTCTAATCAGTGAATAACAAACAGAATAGCCCACTTTCGGGTGGGCTACCTAATAAAAAACGGATATTATGGATACTTTATTTGATAGCCCATGCCGCTACATGAGCGACAGTGAACTTTTGTACGAAATCAGCAACAACAGACAGATTGTTTCGGACATCGAACGTAGCAACGAAGTGATAGACCTTGAAAAATTGTTTTCCTCTTTGACTCCTGGACGCAGGAGGGTAGCCGTGGCAGCCGTGGAGATATACAAGAGGCAACAGTCGCAGCAGGTGGAACGCAGGGAGATATTCGGGAGTGCAGACATATACAAACTGATGGGGCCGTTGATAGGAGATTTGCCGAATGAGGAGTTTTGGGTCATATCTCTCAATCAATCTGCCAAGCTCATCAAGAAAGTACGCATATCGGTAGGCGGCATAACCCAGACTTCAGCGGATATAAGGCTGATTATGCGAGTGTTGATTGATACGGGGGCTACGCAGTTTGCAGCGGTGCATAACCATCCGAGTGGCAACATCCGACCGAGCAATGAGGACAAGAGACTGACGGAGCAGCTTAAAAAGGCGGCAGGGTTATTAAATATTAGGATGATAGACCATGTGATTATAACGAATGGTGGATATTACAGTTTTGGCGATGAGGGGCTGATTTGACGGAGGGGTGCAGGGCGCACCCATTCCGTTTGCTCGCACGCTCGCAAACGGAATGGGGCCCGAAAAGCGGAATGACTGGTCGTGTTACCGTTCCTTCAACCACGGAGGGGCTTTTTTTGTCCTATGAGAGCGGATGGTTGGCTTCTATCTTTGTGACAAAAAAATGAGATATGATACGCTTTTTCACAAGATTCGTCGCCACCTATGGGTATGATTCACCGAAGGAGTTCTTTCTTTCGGTAGCTCCGAGCTTCAAGTACAACCTGCAATTTCCGGCCATCTCCTTCAGCGCCGTCACTGCCGTAGTCAGCGAATGGATAGGCATTACACCGTTCCTGGCCATGGCCATGCTCGTCGCCATTGTCTCAGAGATGTGGACGGGCATCCGGGCAAGCAAGGTCCAGGGAATAGGATTTGAAAGCTTCCGTTTCTCACGCTGCATCATCAAGCTGTGTATCTGGCTGACCATCATCTATATCACCCACTCGTTCTATCTGGAGAGCAAGGCCGGAGCGGAAGAAAGCTTTGTCATGCTGCTGGCCACCCTATTCTTCTCCATTGTCAAGGTGTTCGTCATGACCTGGTTCTGCGTCGAGCACGTGACAAGCATACTGGAGAACCTGGCAGTCATCGACGGCAAGCCGAAAGATGCGCTGATCAAGCAGGTGGGAATATTGTGGGTGACAGTCACGGATAAATTCAGAAGAAAGGCCGATGAAACGGAAGGTTAGCCATATGTTGCTTTGTGCGGTTATCGCATTTCTTTCCGGCTGGGCCGGCCACTGGCTGGGTTCCCGGAAACGGAGCATTGTCCGCGTACCGGAAACGGTGGTCAAGCATGATACAATACGCCCTGCCATTCCGGAAGCGGAGGTGATTATCCGTGAGGTACCCACAGAAGTGGATACGGCGGCTATACTGACCGACTATTTCTCGGAGAAGCATTATCTTAATACAATTATTGAACGCCCTTACCTGAAAGTGGAGCTGACCGACGTGATATCCCACAATTCATTACTTGACCGCACGGTAGTGGTGGACTACCAGCAACCGATCGTCTGCAACAACGCGCTGGTGGTGGGAATGGATGCGGGACGTTACGGATGTGTACTGTCCGCAGGGTACCGGCGTAAGTCCTGGGAGTTCAGGGCGGGTTATGACTTGTACAACAGGTCGCTGGTGTTGGGAGTATCTAAAGACTTATGGAGATGGTGACAAATCTTGTAAATGACTCATATGTGTTTTCCTCTGACATGCAGGACATCCGCATTGCGGACGTGCATGACAAACTGAGCCTCAGGATAGAGGTTGACGGGCAGGAGGCACTGTCCGAAATTTATTATCCGGACCACAGCAACACAGTCATCATTTGCGACCCCGGAGACATTATCAATGAGTATTTTGTACGTCCTGAGCTCAACGGTGGGGATGACCGTGTGGCCTTGCCGCCCATGGAGGTACGGCTGGAACTCTCGGACAGCGAATCCACCGAAAACTATACCCTGCATGTATTTTACTCAAGGTATCATGTGTCTTTTGATCCGCAGACGGACTTTATCTTCTACTCCCGATATAAAATCAAGCATATCAGGCAGAACAGCATTGACTATCTCTCCTTTTTCGTCTCGGCCAGGACAGAGGTATTTATAGACATCATATACATGGAGTCCGGCTCCAGCATCAAGAAAACCGTAAAGCTCGAATTGTCCGGCACAGACCGCATGACGGCATATAACATGAGTCCGGTAAAGATAAGCCGGCTCTCAGGCGTCCAATGCGACAATATCATATCGTATGACGCACGCATCACCAACGGTACATTGACAGACCTTGTAAGGTATGTCCTTGACCGGCAGAACCACCGGGAAATGCACCAGTTCCTCTACTATAACGTGTTCGGGCTCCCGGAATCGATTTCATTTTCCGGACTGGTACAGTACAGTCCGGAACTGGAGGGGGATATTGCGGACCTGACGAAACAGAAACGGAGGTTCAGCCCTTTCTTCAACGATTTACGCACTGTCAATACCGGCTATCTGGACGAAAACAAATACAAGGCATTGGTGGACATGCTGACTTCTCCGGTACAGCGATGGTATGACACGCCTTCACTCCCGATGGAGATCATCATCACGGACATCGACTTTACCCATACCAAGATTGGGGAACCAGCGGGTGAACGTGAACCTCACCTTCTGCCCGGCAAGCAGAAAGCACCAGGTATTTGACCGGTACTCGTTCGGTGGAGAATATTCGACTACACATTTGACAGAACATTTGAATGATATAACGATATGGAGACAATACGCAGAAACCTGGCTCTGGCCGACATGGACATCCGCACGGACGAACGCGGACGCCGGCGCATCTTTTCGATAAAGTTCGTCAGTAAGGAAGGCAAGGTTTATTTCATGCCCCAGGCCTACGCCTGCGGTGCAGGACGCATGAACATGAAGGAATACCAGCTCCGGGGCGTGCAGCCCTGCGACTGCAAAGGAAATCCGGAAGGACACCCCTACCCTGTGGATATTGACCTGATACTGGAGTATAACAAAAAGAAAATAATATTCTGATGAACATATTGTTTAATTCAAGCGGCATTCCCCTGCTGATGCACTCCACGTACATATTCGGCGAAACGACGGGGACACCCCAGAACGAAATGAAGGAGCGTACCCGAATCCTGGCACCATACAATCTGTCGAACGTCAGCTATATAGACATCGACGGAGTGAAGGTGCGTCCATGGGGAGATGAGAATGATTTCCCCCAGAAGGCGGCTGAAGAGATAGGAAACACCAGCGTGCTCAATACGGGCCTGAAGTTTCTTCGTAACCTGACACTTGGGCAAGGCATATATCCTTGTACGGTGAACGGTTACGACAATGATGGCAACGAGATACTGAAGCCCGTTACTGATAGCCGGGTACAAGCTTTTATTGCTTCCCGGAATGTGAGGCGCTACATGGAGAAGGTGCTTCGGGATTACTTGAAATTCGGTAACGGTGCCGTCCAGTTTGTGCCGTCGGCTGCCGGCAATTCTTTTGCAGGGGTCAATCCGGTCAATGCGCTTTACCGCCGCTATTCCGAAGTGGACGAATATGGTGCCTGCAAGTGCATCATTTCCGGATATTGGCCGCAACGTCCAGACAAGGGACAATACACCAGGCTGGATGTGCTCTCCGAATACGACCCGCAGATGCACGCTGAAGTGTTGAAGTTTGCCGGAAAGGTGAAGGACGGTTTCATCATGCCGGTACGCGACAGCTGGAGCAACGACGACCTTTACGGCATGCCCATCTGGTGGCCCGCCTACGTTTGTGGATGGGTGGAGATAGCCCATCTTATCCCCCATTTCCTCAAGAAAGCCTACAAGAACCAGATAACCTGGAAGTGGCATGTACAGATACCGTATTCCTACTGGGAGAAGAAATACCCGTCCAAGGACTATTCTGCCAAGGAACGTGAGGCGGCCATACAGAAGTACATGGATTCTGTGGAGCAGAACCTTTGCGGACCGGACAATGCGGAGAAGCCCATCTTCTCGCATTATGCCGTGAACGAGATGAACGGCAGGATTGAGGAGGAGTGGAAAATCAAGCCGCTGGAGAACAAATACCAGGGCAGTGACAATCTTCCGGTGTCGGCAGCCGCCAACTCCGAGATACTGTTTGCTCTGATGGTGAACCCGAATGTGCTTGGTGCAGGTATGCCCGGTGGTACTTATGCCGGCAACCAGGGCGGTTCCAATATCCGTGAGGCGTTCCTTGTGAACATTGCCAACGCGTGGATTGACCGGCAGAATATCCTGGACCCTATAGAACTCTATATCAAAATGAACGGTATGCCGGAATGCGAGCTGCGTTTCCGCAATACCGTTTTAGTAACCCTCGATACCGGCAGCGGTACCAAAAAACATTGAGCTAATGATATTCAGTGCGAAAAAATGGAACAACGGCAAGGAGCTGAAAGCGGTGATGAAGGTGAACACAACCATCTCCTTTGACATGATGGAGGCACCGCTTCGGAATGCTTTCCGGCAATATCTTGTACCGTTATTGGGCGATGCGATGGCGGGAGAAGTGGTCGAGATATACGAATTCGGTCCAAATCCGGATGTATTGGGAACAGAATACCGAAGGGGCAACCGAACGGGAGAAACTGGACAGCCGCCTGCTGGAGATCTGCAAACGCGCGAACGCGAACCTGGCGTTCTGGAACGATTTCGATGAAATCAGCATGCGTATCACCGATGCGGGATTCCAACGTCAGAAATCCGACAACGGCGAATCATTCCAGCAGGTGTACAAGTACCAGGAAGATAACCTGCGGGCATCGTTACGCAACAAGGGGTTCAATGCGCTCGACGAGCTGCTTGAGTTTCTGTATGCCCATATAGCCGAATATCCGGAGTTCGCATCCTCCCAGGCCTATCAAGACCGTAAATCGGCCATTGTCCGCAGTACCGCGGATGTCAATGACGTCTGTTTTATCAATGGCAGCCGGATTGTTTTCCTTCGCCTGCAGCCGCACCTGAAGTTTGCCGAGGAGATGCTCCTTCAGCCGGCCATCGGTGACAAGCTGTATGAGCATCTGATTGACGGACTGGTAAATCCCCAGAAGACGAAGAAGCCCGGAAGAGCATGGAGCGGTTGCGCCTTGCCTGCTCCCGCTACATTGTGGCAATGGCGGTCAGACGGCTGCTGATGGAGACGGGTAGCGTCACGGACCTGGGGGCTGTACTTCACCACTGTACAGCCGGGTGAGAAGGGCAATGAGGAGAAGAGACCCGTCGATGCGGAGCGTATCGCCGTACAGATCCAGAATCTGAAAACGGATGCGGACATGTACATGACCGTGCTGCTGCGTACGGTACGGAGTTGTTTTGAAAAATTTCTATGAGGGTGATCCCAGGCAGATATACGACCGGGACAATGACCATAAACGCACATTCTGGACATGAGGGAGCTTCGCATTACATACCGCAGGTTCGGAATCCGCCATGAGATAATCCGCCGGGTACCCCAGAAATGGGAGGAACTGACACCGGCACAGTTCCTGCTCGTCTCGCGGCTTTATCTTCAGGAAATGGACGAACCCTCCTTCCTGAAGGAGTTCTATTCCCTGCCGTCCGAGGCCGGTTCCGACACCTATTACAGTTATAAGCTGAGCGAACTGGTGGAGTTCATCAGCGACTGCCGTGTCCGGATGGACCGCTTTATCCTTCTTGCCGTCTCCGGGCTGAAAGCACCGGGAGAACGCTTGAAGGGGATGTGTTTCGAGCACTTCATGCACGTGGACACGGCTTTCAACCGATATGTCCGTGACGGCAAGGATGCCTCACTGGACACTTTCGTATCAATGCTCTATTTGAAAGACAACGAATATATTGTCCTACCGTCGGGTGGGAAAAACGGCTTATTTAGCAGGCAGAAACCGCTGATACTGCAAAAACGGATAATGAAGGTGGCAAAAATTGACAGGCACGTCAAGTATGCCGTATTCCTGAACTACGTTTTTGTCAAGAGGTGGCTTTCAAAGGCTTTTCCTTTCCTCTTTCCGTTGGATGATGAACCGGAACCGGAGGAAAATCGGAAAAGACCAACAGCACCGTCTGTCAACTGGCTCGACATCTTCGACGCCTTTGTCGGTGACGATGTGGCGGTGATGGAGAAATACCAGGCGATGCCGGTGGCAACGGCATTCCGTATATTGAATAAAAGAATCCGTGACGCTCAAAAACAGAAGAAATGACTTTTTCGGAATACATAGAGAAGCTGGCTGAAAGGCATGTCGATATACGACACAAGGAGAATGATGAAGTACACTTCCTCTCATCAGAACGGGAGAAGCATACAGCACTGGACAGCGTACTCCACTATCCGGCAGTGATTGTGGACCGTGGCTCAGGATTCAGTTACGGTGGTAATCCGGGTGCATACCGAAAAGACCGCGATTACCTGCTCTTCATTGTGGAGCATGTGTCCGACACCTCCGACTATGAGCAGATAGAGGCTGCCCTTGACAAGTGCGAACGTATTCTTGATGAGCTGCTCAACCAAATTTTGGAAGACAAAAGGATGAAAAGGCTGTGGCTCGCTTTTTCCTTGGAAGATGTGGAAGCGGATTATGTGGTGAACAATGATAACCAGCTTTACGGTGTAGTTGCAGCTGTTAGTCTGTCCGAACCTTATAAAGCTTTGAACTGCCGGAAGGCATTTGTATTATAATATGGCAGATACGATTGACATACTCAAGGAACTTGCCCTACAGGTACGGTACGCTACCCAAGAGAATGAAAATACGGCAGAACGGGTAGGCCGCACGCTGGTCGGAATCTTGAATCTGTTATCCAAATACTCCCCTGAAGAATTGGAGAAGATTTTTCTGAGGAAAGACAAAGAGGACGGCACTCCCTTCCCCATGACCTTCGGAGATTGGGTCAAGTTCGGTGAGTTCATCAGCGGTATTTCCGGAGGGTGTATCGATAAGAATGGCATCCTTGAAATGGAAGAGGGCATTTTCCGCAAACGTGTGTTTGTTCCGGAGATTGCCTATAACCGTGTGACCTATTTCAAGGGACGCATGTGCGCCTCTCCCGGAGGTGGATGCACGGTCAAGGAATGGAGCGATAATGGTGACGGCAGCTACACCATAACTCCTGACCTGACCGATGCCGACGGGCTGAGCCAGTTTGTGGATGACATTCTGACCACCTACTTCGTCACCAAGAACGCCGAAGGCAAGCTGCAGGGTTTCGAGGAGATGAAGTTCCGGGTGACTTCCGCAGACTATACAGCCAAGACATTCGTCATGACACCGAAACCGGGTACTGACTGGAAGCCGGGTGATGCGATGGTATTGGCGCAGACGGGTAACTTTACAGATGAGGATAGACAGACGTACATCCTTATCGATACGGTGGGCGGCAACAACTGCATCACTTTCTTTGACCACGCCAATACATGGGATGTCGAGCCGGCACAAGAGATGTCGTGGATTGGCAAGAAGAAAGGCCGTACCGTACATGGCATTCCGGCTGACAACTACTCGGCAGTTTTTCGCCACGTCATCATGTCCGGCAAGATATTCCAGGTGGATGACATCACCGGCGAGGCTTTCCGGGTACCGCTATTTAAAGGTACGTGGAAAAAGGGTGAGAAGTATGCCTATTATGATGAGGTGACGCATAACGGCAGCTCATGGATATGTGTCAATGAGAAAGGCACGTCTACAGAACCGGCAGACGGCAATGCCGACTGGCTGAAATATGCGGCCAAGGGAGAAAGCGGCAAGGGTATCAAGTCTACCGATGTGGAATACGCGATATCGGTGTCTAATGTCATTGCCCCGGTGGACGGTTGGCAGACTACCTCCCCTGAATGGGAAGCCGGCAAGTATATCTGGTCGCGGACGAAGATTGTCTATTCTGATGGCGAAGTCAAGTACACTCAAGCGGCTTGTATCAGTGGTGGGCAGGGAGCCGACGGCAAGGGCATCAAGTCCATTACCGAAGAATACTACCTTTCCTCTTCATCGGCCACCACAACCGGAGGCGAGTGGCAGACAGACTCTCCGGCGTGGAAAAACGGCTGGTATATCTGGACCCGGACAAGGATAGCCTTTACTGATGGTACAAGTACCACAACGAACGCCATCTGTGTGACTGGCAGCAAGGGTGCAGACGGTACAAGCATTACCAATTGCGGTGAATGGGAAACCGGAAAGCATATACCTTACATGGGTATTACCAAGATGGCCGGACGTGTGTTTTTATGTGTCGCTCCTGATGGTACCGACAATCCTCCGATGTGGACTCAGACGACCAATGAGGGGCGCCGTATCCTGCAGACCCAGAACGGCGGCAAGTCCTACGGTTATACCATTACCGGGGACTTGAATACCGCTGAGTATGAGCTGCTGGTGGAGAACGGCCAGGACGGGCGTGACGGTAGGGATTATGAATGGATTTTTAAGCATACTGCGGAAAATATCGCTCCGGCAACCCCTGCCACATCACAGACTGATGACTACGTGCCGTCCGGCTGGCATGATGACCCGATTGGTGTCAGCGAGAGCCTGCCATACGAGTGGGCTTGTTGCCGCACGAAGAAGGACGGTCTATGGAGCGCGTTCAGCCCGGCAGCCATCTGGGCTAAATGGGGCTTTGACGGTGAGTCGGCCATTGTAGCCGATTTCGACAACGAGATGGAGAGTGTGGCGTTGACATACGAAGGAAAGACTGTTTCGCAGTTCGTACTCAATACAACCGTCGGCATGTGGTATGGTACGAAGAAGCTACAGCTCAAGTCCATCTCATGCGTGACGCCTGCCGGTGTCACGGAAAGCTACAATGTCAATACGGGTGTGATAGCGTTTACCGTGGCTTCCGGCATTTCGATGCCTGCACGCTCAGAGGTCAGGATAACCGTTACGGCTACGGTACAGGATACGGATATAAGCCGTGAGCTGGTGTTCACCATTGCCGGTGTACGTGCCGGTAATCCGGGCAGTGATGCGATACTCTATAGGCTGGTGCCTTCCGTATCTTCAGTAAGCAAGCGGAAGGATGGTACCTACAGTGTGGCAAGCGTGTCATGCACACGCACCAAGTCTGTAGGCGGTACCACTTCCATCACGACTGACGGTGTGCTGAAATACAGTAAGGACGGTGGTTCGGAGGTCGAGATACAGAACGGCACGGCCATTTCCCCGAAGAACTTCACGACGCAGCTGCAGTTCGTGTTCTACGTGGGTGGGCAGGTCGTGGACCGGGAAACTATACCCATGGTTGTGGACGGCAACGACGGTAATCCAGGAAAAGCCTGGCGGTGACGGCGAATCCGTCAAGGCTGGCGGTGAGTGGCGCACGGCTAATACTCCATACAAAAAGCTCACCATCTGTACGATGGGGAGTCGCTCCTGGCTCTCAAAGGTTGACACTTCGAATCCACCTCTATGGACTCAGACAACTCATGACGGGAGGCGAATCACTCAGACCCAGAACGGCGGCAAGTCCTACGGTTATATTATTACCGAAGAAGTGAACACCGACGAATGGGAACAACTGACATCAGACGGCGGCATGGTCTATCTCATCAGTACATGCAGCAATATACGGGTGAGCAATGCCGGTTCGCTTGTTCCTTCAGCTTTCCGCGTCTATGCCAAGCGGACGCTTGGTAGCGCCACATTGACTTATCCGGACGGATATCTGACCGCACGGGGGTACAGCAACGGGATATGGAGCGCCATCGCAGGGCCTTCGAGGGCTTCCGAGATTACGGTCAACGCTTCTGCAGGGTATTCAACGTTTTCAGTCCGCTGTTACCAGAGCCAGGCTGACGCTTCGGCATGGAATGACAGTTTCATTGCGGAGATGTCCGTGGGTGTCAGCTATGACGGTTCAAGCGGACGGGATGCCAGTGAGCCGCGTCCGAGAGGTTTTTTCGCCAAGGGCAACACATATGTCTGGAATGAAGATTACCATGACATCGTACTGGCCACATTCAACAATCGCACCATTCCGTTTCGGGTACGGGCTTACGGTACGTCGGTCACTGTCGCACCCACCTCGATAGACGGTGATGCGAATTGGGAGGCGGCACAGCAGTTTATGTTTGTAGCTATGGATATGGCATTTAGCGAGTAAAAAATACGTGCTGATGAAAATCCTTGTGGATGATTTGGTGGTACAGAACGTATTGGCAAGGGATAAGAATGGAATTGTCACTTGTAGCATTGATGGTGAGACTGGAGAAGTCAATGTTCAAGGAAAAAATTACAGCGACAGCGGCATTCATAAAGATACATGGGTTTAGTTCCAATGAAGGCTACTTTTACCTGAACCCCAATTTTGGTTCGGATTTTGGCAATGGGCGTCCCAGTAGAATAGGCCAAAGTGAATACATGCTTCCCAGCTCTGCCCAATGTGTGGGTATGAAAATATCCTTGATCATATATAATAATTCTTCAGGGAGCACATATGGCTATGTGTCAGTTGTGACATCGGACGGATTTAATGATATGGAGTTGGTTGACGGTCAATACCATTATTGCAATAAGGCTCATATCACAGACCCTGGTGTTTATGAATTCATATCATTGGGAGGAGTCTGGATTTCAACCAATAAAAATGGCATTTCGTATTCGTATGCTGATTTGGGTGACCATGATTACGAAAACCCGGTTAATTAACAAACTAATATAAATGGAAAGATGTATGAAAGTTTTTAGTTAGCGAAATGGCTGCTGTGGCAGGGCTACAGCACCATCACAGAGGTAGACATCTTGATGTGAGAACTCCTTTTGAGTTCTTCAGATACTACGGAAAAATTTTGGATTTATAATTTACAAAACGAGACTAAAATTAAAATGTTAAATCGGGTAATATTTCCGTCCGGAAATTATGCCCCTTAAATATGCAAGGTATGGCAGAGAAGCAAGACATGGCAATGAATCAGTTCCCCGACAGTGACGGATGTAGCGTACATCTATGCAGAGTCATCTAATGGTTCACAGGTTAAGATTAAGAAGAGTGATTTGGTAAATATTATGAATACATTAATAGGAGGCATATTTCCAAAATTGTATCCTACTCCATTTTATTGACAAAGTAAAAGGCTTCATCGTTAAAACTAAAATAAGTGTGGCGCAATATTGTGCCATACGGTTACAATGTTCTATAGGTTTTAACCAAAATCATATGGGTAATGAAAATTTCTCTGTTAACATTAAGTTTTGGGATAACAATTTTTCTAATGGTGATCTTTCCAAAGAAAATTACTTTTTATCAATATGTAACTATGTTATATGTTACGTTGATGATGACAATACTTTCAGTTTTTATATAAACAGCATGAGGGATAACCATTCCGGTGGCTATCTCATGCTGTATGCCATATCTAATGTTGCTGGAAACGCCAACCAGATTATTTCTATGAAAGCGGTAGCCGCAGAATATGTTGTTGGTTCTCATGCCAAGGAAAAGAAATTCCCATTTCATAAGTCTTTATTAGGCTGTTCATTTTTCTTTCCAATCTCTTGCCCCTTAAATGTGAGATTATGGCAGAGAAGCAAGATATTAGGGAGAATGCAATGAGTGGTGGAACACCGGCAAGATTACGCGGGCTGGCGGCAAACGGCAACAGTATATCACCGACAATTCAAGAGGTCACAAATGCAATGCCGGTAGCGACACATTCTTCCAAAGGAATAATGAGTGCAAATCAAGCATTTTACTTGAGAGAAACAACTATTGTTGGTGGAGTATCAGGAGGAAATCCTAATCGATATAGACTAATTGGTATTCTGAATTATGATGCGTATTCCCCTTTTCGTGTAAATCTTAGTATAGGAGGTTATTCGTCCACTAATAGACTTTTAATCGATGCTACACTGACGTATTATAATAGCACCATGTATGTTTCAGGAGTTTGTCATAATCGGATTGGCTATGTAATTAAAGACAATAAGGCATACGTCTATTTAGAAGAGTATGCAGGCAATTCTTATATAGGTTATGTGATAGGGTTCGGGAATACATGAGTTCACGAGTTATGAATCCGAACCCTCCAATATCGTGTATGTTCCATAATATTACATAATTCAATACAAAAAAAGCAGTTGATGTATTCTCATT
>ENA-OQCV01000372-OQCV01000372.1-human-gut-metagenome-genome-assembly--contig:-NODE-372-length-12625-cov-3.752680_pt1 | contig 12625 bp, 14 predicted proteins | sample MGYA00242766_ERZ504592 | MGnify/ENA primary metagenome ERZ504592 (study PRJEB26092, sample SAMD00036315) | human gut metagenome | host: Homo sapiens | study: EMG produced TPA metagenomics assembly of...
TGCAATCCAGCAGCGCAGAGCTGCGCACCCAATTGGAAACCTTGCAGCCGGACATCTCCGCCCTGAAAAACATCCGCAAGTATATCGACATGGTGCTGAATAAGCAGCAGCTTTCCGCACCGGGCGGTAAGACCCCGGAGAAGGAATCGGTGCTGAAAAAGCTGGAGCAGCTTCAGCAGAAAAAGTCTAACTACAAAACGATTTCCACCACCCCAAACCGCGAAGAATCGCTCTAAACGATCTTTCTGTCACCGATATGCCGTTGCAATCAGTGGCAGAAGTACATAATTCATTTGTTTTTTTCGCCGGCTTTTGGCTATTCTCGCTGGCTAGTGAGTAGAGGCGTACTTTTAAGGCAGAAATTTTCTCCAACACCCCCCATTTTAGGCCACTTTTTCTGTTAATAGTAGAAGCGCCTCTTTGAAAGCCGGTCATTTGTGACCTTTTTGTTAATTCTCAAAAAGATGGTTGTCTTTGGGCTGTTTTCGTTGCCTACCTATTGAGAGGATTTTTTCAAAAGCGGAGATTTGGTCTCAAGAATTACAATTCAATTACAAGTTTCTCACCAATGCTACGAAACAGGCGTTCTCGATGCCTACCAAGTGTAGGGCATCTTTTTCAAGACCATTCTCGGACTATTATGACGTTTTGTTTACAAAATTGCTTGCAATGCTACGAAATGGCCTTTTTCATCGGCTACCAAGTAGAAGGATGTTTTTCGTCCGTCAAAGTCCAGAAATCTTCCATATGTTCCTTGACAAGTGAATAGTTCAATCGTCCGGTACTTCACAAAAGGTACTTCTGTAACTCGCAGCCCGGTCATAACGAAGACGGGGTGGCTGAAATGCCAATGGTGCGGTGCAAGCCCGCCGCCGGACGATTCCCCACTCCTAGGGAAGTCGAGGACCAATATGGGAGACCTTAACTTATTAACGCAGTTGAGCACTTGTTTCGTGCTTTTCTGCGCCTGGAGAATTGGAACCCACCAATTCTCGTTACATACTCTTTGTTCCTGATTTCTGCTTCAGCTGGAGGTGATCAACATTTCAGAATATCTTACCACGCAAACTCTGCTGCCGCCGTTTCTCCCATACCCACGCTTCCTTTTGGAACTTGACCTGAGCCAGACTGCAAAAATTGACTTATGTGCTGCTGCTCGACCGTGCCACGCTCTCGCAGAAAAATCTCTGGATAGATGAACGTGGTTTCGTGTTTGTCATTTTTACGATTTGCTCTTTGGCTGAGCAGCTAGGGCGCAGCACTGTCAGTGTTTCCAGTGCGCTTAAGGAATTGGACGCTGCGGGATTGATTGAGCGCAGACGAACGCAGTTTTCTTCGCCCAATCACATCTTTGTGAAAATTCCAAATGTTGAATAGTTCTGCGTTTTTCACGATTCAAGAACCGCCAAAATCACGATTCTGTGATGCAGATTCTTAATGGCATCTGCAAAAGATATTTTTCCTATGCAGTATAGCAGCCTTTAAGACTGTATCAAAGAAAACTTTCACCTAACCAACGTAATAAAACAAAAAGAGAAAAACGAATAGAATCCATCCATTCCTTTCCGTATTTGCACCACATGAATGAGGAGGTCTGCCCTTGAACAAAGAAAAATCTGAGAAGAAGCCCACCACACGCAAACGTGCGCCGAGAAGTCCGAAGTCCGTGCGCCTGATCGTGGAACGCCATTATATCGGCAATGTGCCGATGAATACGCTTTTTCAGCGGCTTGCGGAAGAAGAAATTCGTAAAACTGCCGAATCGTATCTCGCCGCTGGCTAATTGGACGTTTTACTGCGGAAAAGGGCTTGCATCATCACGCAGCATCCGCTACAATGTGATTGATGAGGTCTCTTTTCCATTATGGAGGTACACATGGAAAAGGACAAAAAAGTAACTGCTTTATACTGCCGACTGTCAAAAGATGACGGTTCAAACAGCGAAAGCCTGAGCATCCGCACTCAAAAGGCGATGCTTATGGAGTATGCCACACGCAACGGTTTCGGGAATTGCCAGTACTATGTTGATGATGGTTACAGCGGTACGAACTCTGACCGCCCTGCCTTTCAGGAACTTCTGGATGATATCCGGGAAGGAAAGGTGGCAACAGTCATTACCAAAGACCAGTCCCGACTTGGACGCAACCACATCGAAACCGGAACGTATATGGAAATCTTCTTTCCTGAACACGGTGTCCGCTATATTGCAATCAACGATGGTTATGATTCCAACGAGCAATCTCAGATGGATATTGCCCCGTTCCGAAACATCATCAATGAAATGTACGCCAAAGACACTTCCCGAAAAATCAAGAGTGCCCTTCGGACACGCAAGAAAAGCGGAAAGTATATCTCCAGCGGCGCACCGTTTGGCTACCAGAAAGACCCTGCCGACCACAATCACCTTGTGATCGACCCGAACACCGCCCCCGTTGTTGAGTATATCTATTCAATGGCAGAGGAAGGGCTGGGGCTTCACCGCATCGCCAAGCGGCTCCACGATGAAAAAGTCTTGAAGCCGTGTTACTACAAGAAAGAGATGTTTGGCCGCTTTATTGATGATGAAAAGATGTATGATTGGGACAGTGCCTATATCAGTCAGGTTCTGCACAGCCCGGTCTACGCCGGACACATCATCTATGAAGCCAAGCCCACCGTGTCCATGAAATCCAAAAAGCGGCGTTATATTCCTTTTGAAGAACGTGCTATCGTTCCGAATACACATGAAGCAATCATCCCACAAGACCGTTGGGAGAACGTGCAGCGAATCCTTTACAGCCGTTCCAGTAGTTTTATGTGCGATAAGACCGACTACGACAATATCTTCAAAGGCATCGTCCGCTGTGCAGACTGCGGCAGAACGATGTTAGTCAAGGTTGAGCACAGGCGCAAACGTAACAGTGTTCTGGATCAGACCTTTTATTGTTGCAGCACTTATCGGAAATATGGTGCGAAAGCCTGTGACTCTCACAACTTGGAAGCCCGTGTTCTGCATGAAGCTGTCCTTGCGGACATTCAGGCACACGCAAAGGCCGCTGTGAGCAATCGGGAAGCCCTTGTGAAGAAGATTGCAAATCAGATGCACCTCCGGATGTCCTCTGACCGGGCGCAGCACAAACGGGATTTGAAGCAGTGTAAAGCACGAATCGCAGAAATCGAAGACCTGTATGCAAAACTTTATGAGGACGTATCAAAGGGACTTCTCCCGGAGAAACGTTTTCAAATGCTTGCAGATCGCTACGACAAAGAACAGGCTGAACTGACCGAGAAGATTGAGCAGTACGAGCGGGAAGGCCGTGCTGAACACGATCAGCTGGACAAGATTCAGGATTTTATTGATGAAGTCAGCAAGTACGCTGGCATCACCGAACTGAACTATAAGATTCTGCATCAGCTGATTGACAAGATTCTGGTATCCAAAGCGGAAAAGGTCGATGGCGAATACGTCCAGAAAATCCAGATTTTCTACCGCTTTATCGGCCCATTGGATGCCATCGAGTAACAATGTCAGAAAAGTCACCTCCGAGAACTATCCTGCAGATTCTGGCCGGGAAGGAGAACTGATCTTCCGCTTGGTGTACCAGCAAGCGGGCTGCAAAAAGCCTTTTTCTCGTCTGTGGCTGTCCAGCATGGAGGAATCTGCAATCCGGGAGGGCTTTGCCCACCTGAAACCGTCAACTGAATACGATGCGCTGTACAACGCAGCACTCTGCCGGGAGCGTGCCGACTGGATGGTCGGCATCAACTGCTCCCGGCGTTTTTTCGTGTCTGTACAACCAGCCTTTTGCGGTGGGGCGTGTTATGACCCCAGTGCTTGCCATGACGGTAGTGCGGGAAGCCGCCATCGCCGCCTTTGTGCCAGAGAAATTCTACACGGTAGATTTGGAACTGACCAGCGGTTGCACGGCATCCAGTAAACGGTTTGCACAGAAAGCGGATGCCGAACTGCTGCTTTCCAAATGCCGAAAGGAGGGGCGTGTCACGGTGCAGGAGATGGAACGCAAGGAAAAGTCCGAAGGCCCGCCGCAGCTCTATGACCTTACTGCATTGCAGCGGGATGCAAACCGTCTGTTGGGATTTACGGCACAGCAGACCTTGGATTATGCCCAAAGCCTTTACGAAAAACGGCTCATCACCTACCCCCGCACAGATAGCCGAATTTTTTGACGGAGGATATGGCGGCATCCCTGCCGGGGTTGGTGACGGATACGGGCAAGGCGTTTGCCGTGGAGGAGCCACTTTCCATCCATGTGCAGCAGGTCATCAATGGCGGCAAAGTCACCGACCACCATGCGCTGCTGCCTACGAAAAGCATGGCAAACGCAGATCTTGCCGCCCTCCCTGCCGGAGAGCGGAATGTCCTGCGGCTGATTGCCGCACGGCTGCTCTGCGCTGTGGGCGAACCGCACTGCTATGCAGAAACTACGCTCACCACCATCTGCGCCGGAGAGGAATTCTCCGCAAAAGGCAAGTTGGTGCTGTCCGATGGATGGAGAGCCATGGAGCGGAAAATGCTGGGCGAACTGTTGGGCAAGCAGAAAGAACCGGCTGTTCTGCCCGATGTGCAGGAGCAGAGCCAGTGCAGCGTTGCCGGTGCCGAACTGAAAGAGGGGCAAACATCCCCGCCGAAGCATTTTACCGATGTGATATGTTATCATCGTGGGTAGTTGATATGCAGAATTGGAGGTGAGAAACGACCCATGAAAAAGAAAAAAGTCAAAGAAATTGGCATTACAGCGTTATATGAACGCCTTTCTCGTGACGATGATGGAGATGGCGACAGCAACAGCATCGTCCATCAGAAGCAAATGCTGGAAGCCTACGCCAAAGAACATGGCTTTGTGAATCTGCGGCATTATACGGACGATGGTTGGTCTGGTGCTTCCTTTGACCGTCCTGCGTGGAACGAACTCGTTGCAGGGGTAAAGGCCGAAGAAATCACGACTGTCATTGTAAAGACCTTAGCCGTGTCGGACGCGACCACCTTCAAGTTGGCTTTTTACACAGACTTCTCTTTCGAGAAAAGGAAGTTCATTTTATCGCCATTGGGAACGGCATTGACAGCAACGATCAGCAGAGCAGCGAATTTGCGCCGTTCCTGAACATTATGAACGAATGGTACGTCCGGGATACCAGTAAAAAAATCAAGTCCGTCTTAAAGGCAAGAGGAATGTCAGGAAGCGCGCATACAAGCAACTGCGCTTGTTATGGGTACAAAAAAGACCCGGAGAATCCAGACAAGTGGGTTATAGACGAAGAAGCCGCTTCCGTTGTCCGCGAAATCTTTCAGATGTGTGTGGACGGAAAAGGCCCTTATGAAATCGCCCGCTGCCTTGCAGAAAGAAAAGTTGAGCGGCCATCTTATTACCTTGCCAAAAGAGGTTTGGGAAATCATCAGTCTGATTGCGATTATAGTAATCCCTATACTTGGCGAGGGCACACCGTTGCCACAATACTGGAAAGACCTGAATATACTGGCTGCACCGTGAACTTTCGCACCTATAAAAATTCCTATAAAGACAAGAAAATCAAAAAGGCGGATAAATCTGATTGGGTGATTTTTGAAGGCACTCAAGAACCTATCATTGATAAAGAGACATGGAGCATCGTCCAAAACCTGCGCAAGCATACCCGCCGTACAGATTCACTAGGTGAAGCCAATCCCCTTACGGGCAAGGTTTTCTGTGGTGAGTGCGGTTCTTTAATGTACAACCATCGTCGAAAGAATGGCCGGGTGCGTGTTTACTACACATCAAAAGGTGAACGTAGGGAAAGTTATTCTAAGCCTGAAGATTGCTATGCCTGTTCAAAACACATTCTCACTCGTCAAACGTATAAAGCTGCTTGTTCCGGTCATCATATCAGAACTTCAGCTTTAAGAAGCATCGTTCTCGAATGTATCCGCAAAACGTGTTCTTACGTCCAAAACAATCCGGAAGAATTTCTGGAACTGTACAATCAGATTTCAGAATCGCAAAATCAAAGCCATTTACAAGAACTGCGCAGCCGGATTACCAAGGCCGAGCATCGTACAAAAGACATTGATGCCTTAATTCGTAAAATTTACGAGGATAATATTGCAGGGCGGCTTTCAGACAAAATGCTGGAAAATCTTCTGGAAGGATATGAAAAGAAAAAATTGAACTGGAAGAAGAACAAAAATGACTGTCAGCAACAGTTAGATAGTGCTGAAAAGCAAGCGGACAACACGAACCACTTTATTGAATTGGCAAAGAAATATACCGACTTTTCAGAACTGACCCCAGCAATGGTAAACGAATTTGTTTCAAAAATCATTGTCCATCGTCCATTTGAGTTGAATGGAACGCGAGCAGTTCAAGTTGAAGTTTATCTGAACTATATCGGAAAGTTTGATGTGCCAGAGGAGCCTATGATTTTATCCGAAGAAGAACTTGCGACTCAAAAAAATCCGTGAAGAAAAGCTAGAGAAGCATCGGATAGCCAGCCGAAAGTATATGGCAAAGTATCGAAAACGCCTTAAAGAAATGCAAAAAAGCTGGCACCATCCTACCAGAGAATCTACCCGCCGAAACAAAAGGAGAATGGTTATGATTGATTTGAAAAAACACATCCATGATAGTGCCAATGGTCTGGATTACACCCTTGTCAACGACCACTATCTGCCGAACCTGACCGTAGCAGCCCCGGCAGAGCACCCCACCGGGCGGTGGGGCCGCTTACATAAGATGTATCTGAAGGAGCAACATCCCATCCGGTACAACCAACTGCTCTTGTCCGGCGAACTGGGCGGCTACCTTGCCAAGCTGGACAAGCAGACCGAGGAACAGCTTGCGCTGACCATCCGGCAAATGCAGGAAGCCGAGGGCGTGACCGAAGCCCTGAAAGCCGCCGATCAACTGGAATGGGTGCGCCGGATGAACAATATTCGCAACCGGGCCGAAGAAATTGCTTATAACGAGATTGTTTACAAATAATCAGCTAGGAGGTTCTTTATGAAATCGTCAGAAGCAATCCCATTATATATTGTACGGTTTATGCGGCTTGATGACTATCCAGATGAAGAATACAATTACATTCGCAAGTCAGATGCAGAAAAACACTTTTCAATGTATGCTACTGACAATAGCGGGCTTTATTATGAAATTCAATTATCGGAAGTGAGAAATAAAACAGCGAAAATTTTGAATGCAAAACTGCTCCTTCCTTTGTCGCTCACCGAACTTCATATTCTAAAAGAATACGGAACATCGGATCAACTTGAAACTTGTATGGCTCTAAAGCTGTTAGTAGACCGCTGCCAGATTTCCAATCCTTATGCTGCTATAAATGCACGGGTAGCGATTGAACGCCTTTCGCCAAAGCAATATCTTCGTTTCTTTGCATCCCTTGAATCCCTGAAAGTATAAAAGAGATAGCCGCCATGTGCCAAAACACAGGCGGCTATCTCTTTTTACGGAGTCTGATATGTACTTAGATAATTCTCAACACGCAATAACCAATCTTCTCTTGAAATCGCATTTGGCTTGAGTTTTTCGGCCCATTCACGACCGGGATGAATACAATCCCACGGTGAACGTTGCTGCTGATAACGTCCACTGCCGGGGTCGTGGTTTCCAAAGCCATCTATACATCTGTTCCATAGCGGCTTAAATCGCTCGATCATCATGGATTCTGCAAGCGGAATCCAAATGTCATCAACTACCAGAAAGCGGCATACAAAGTCATTTTCATCAAGATTGGATGCTTTTGAAACAGAAGTGAAATGTTCTGAAAGACGATTTGCAAGAGCTTGACCGTGGTCTACATTTACCCCAAAACCACCTTTTCTTGCACCTGCTGGAACAGCTTTACCTACATAAATCGGGACATTCCAACCATCTTGATTTAATTCAACTAATTTGCGATAAGGTTCAAAATCACCCTTATAGTAGATTGCATACACACCTGCACCAATAAAAGGCTCTGGCGGCAATTTCTGGACAGGAGTGTGCAGCATAGCTGATGCTACACTCTCTGCCAAATTTCGCTTATCAAGAGGATTGTAGGGAGTAATAACAGGAATATCACTTCTTGGCATGATGAACCTCCTCTAGTTGGGTTAAAACAGATACGCCAACCGCGTTGGCCAGCTTTACTGGAACTGCATTACCAATTTGCCGCATACTCTCCGTCCACGATGCAACAAACTTATAATCATCGGGAAAAGTCTGGATTCTTGCACTTTCACGAACCGTATAATACCGCACTTCACCAGAATCCAAAACCAGCATATTTTCTCCACCGGGAACACCGTGTGCGCCAGCCTTGATGGTTTTTGAAGGCTCATCTAGCACCGAGCCGGAGTGACCGGGATAGCTTTTAGCTCCTGCACGGAAGATGTGATTATCAAATTTTTGCGCATCGTTGCTTCGAGGGTCGGGTAAATCATGTAGCGCATCTCTGACTGTTTGCCAAGGAAACAGCTTTTTATCGGTACATTCAATAGCTGTGCGAACAGACCGCTCCATGCTTTTTTGACAATGGCGATTCAGATGGTTTCAACAACTTGTGCTGCTCCCAGTAATCACCGGTAATCCATTTGGAATAAAGCAACGCTTCTTTAGAGTGTGTAGCTTTCGGAAAAGACCATTTTGCATCTATATCTTTTCTAAAGCCAACAATAACCACCCTGTGCCTGAGCTGGGGAACGCCATAATCGGCAGCATTCAACAGCCTAAATACAACATTATACTCACAATCATCGTGACTGCTAGATGTGTGATGCTTTTCCAATAGTTCACGATGCTCTTCCCAAGTCATTCCAGCTGGCTTTTGGATGCTAGGATATGTCAACTGCAAAATAATATAGCTGAAGTATAAGCTGAATGATTTTCTTAACAGTCCCTTGACATTTTCAAAGATAAAGACTTCGGGCATGATTTCTCTGACAGCCCGAACAGCTTCAGGAACATATCACGCTTGTCATTATAGGCTTGAGCCTTTCCTCCCATAGAGAACGGCTGGCAGGGTGGGCCACCAGATACCATATTGATTTTTCCAGATAACCCATCATAGCAAACCGCACGAACATCCGCTTGGTGGACATTCCACGATTCAATGCCTTTGTATCCAGCCTGAATGTTCGCCCTAATATTATCACAGGAATCTTTATCCCACTCATACAAAGCAGTGTGGTGGAATCCTGCTTTCTGCAAGCCAAGTGCCAAGCCACCTGTTCCGCAGAAAAGCTCGATTGACCTATTCTGTTGCACCTGACTACGCATCTCTCAACCATCCTCCAAGATAAAATGACATACAATATTAGTATATCGCATCCCCAACGATATTGCAACATAAAGCAGAGGACTTCCGCATTTTTTATCGAAAAAAACACGTTTAATTGAACATTTCCAAGAGGTGTGGTATAATGAACTCCCCCTATTCGTACAACCAACCTCTGACCAAAGGAGCAAACATTGAAATTATTTGCAATCGGAAATGGAAGCGTATCGGATTACTTAAGAAGCAATATCAGTTCATTAAAAGATAAAATCGCTTCATACACTGACGAACAGATAATGAACAGCGATTTTGATGAATGGGTTGAATATCTTACGAAAAAGTATCAGGTTGAACCTATTACCTTTTTCGTTAATGCGACTACAAGAAGTTTGCATGAAACAACCATTCAACAGTACAATCCATGGAGCAGGATGGGAAGTGCCTATGGAGAGCCTGAATATTACAACTTGGATGGCTATAACATTGACTTCAAAATTCCCTTTGCTGGTGATTCGATTCTTCTTAAATGCCAACCGTCCACTTATACATTCACAAGTTATGAAATCGTAGACTTTCAACGCTCGACAGAGAGTAGCTATGGCTATATCACAATTCGCTTGTCTTATACAAACCAAGAAATAAAATCTTTTGGCGAGCAGCTAGAAGAAAAGATTGACACCGCTTTCAAAAACCGATTCAAAAATTTTGAAGAAACGAGTGGCTATGTAAACAACGAAGTTCGCAGCTATAATGAGCAGTTGGAATCAACAGTTCGGCAACTGTTAAATGAACGGAAAAATAAAGCATCAGACTTCTTTTCAATTAGCAAGGCATTGAAAATCCCACTCAATCTAAACTCGTCTGCACCTAATTTGACTCCTATTCCCTTAAAGAAACCACATCGGGCAAACCTGAACGAACCTAAGCAGCACGCACCCGAAAAGCAATACTATATTGATGATGCTGACTTTGAGAACATTGTCAGGATTATTCATATATGTGGAATGGCCTTGGAAGAAAGTGCCAGAACATTCAACCGTTTTAATGAAGAAGAACTACGCGATTATATCAAGGGAATGCTAACCTCGCATTATGAAAATGCTGTAACAGGTGAAACTTTTAGACGTGTGGGCAAGACCGACATTCAAATCCAGCGTGATGATAAAGCCGCATTTATCGCCGAGTGTAAAGTTTGGCATGGAATAAAACTTTTCAGCGATGCTATTGATCAACTGTTTTGCTACGCAACATGGAAGGATACTAAACTTTCTCTTGTTGTTTTTAATAAGGATAACAAGAATTTTGCGGGTATTCAGCAGCAAGTACAGAATTGGATTAAGGAAAATTGCAAAAGCTATAAGCAATGGAACTCTAATATTTGGGATTGTGTGAAATATCGTGAGGACACTGGAAGAGATGTTCGATTAGCAATAGCACTGTACGATGTTTCCATCAAGGAACTCCCCAGTTCCAAAAAGAACTAAATACACTTCAGCAGGAACGGTAAAGCAGAGGTCGCTTTACCGTTCTTTTAATTCATAATAATAAGGAGCGTGATGCCATGACCCAACCGAAAACCGACCTTGCCTATCTCCGCAGCGAAAAATGCCAAAGCAGAGCAGAAGCTGCGCGCTTGTCAGCACCGGGAGAAAATCCTTGAACGCCAGATGTTGGAGCTGAACCGGAGAGAGCGTGTGCATCGTCTTTGCACTCGTGCCGGTATGCTGGAAAGTTTTCTGGTCTGTCCGGGAGAACTGACCGATGATCAGGTGATGGAACTGCTGAAAATCTCGTTCCGCCAGCCTGAAGTCGTGCTGGCACTTGCAAAGATGGTGCATGACGTTCACGAACGTAGCAACGTCCAAAACCCTTTAGAATGAAGGGCGCAATTATACACCGTTCCGGTGAAATTGCGGTCTTGCAGACGGCTCGATGAAATCGAAGCTGGCGTTTGTGCGCCAGCCCGATTCCATCCCAAGGAAAACTGCATTTTCCTTGCGCTGCTTTGCAGCTATCCTTTTTGCGGCTCCCGCCTAAGACCGAAGCGCACAGCACTCCGCTCCAAGGCGGCGAGCAAAACCGAATACGATTCCAGACCGTTCATCAAGAGCAATCTTGCTGGGCGGTCTTTTTGTTTGGAGGTGATGCCTATTCCGTGTCCGCATTTCAAAATCACCATCGTCAAGCGCAGCCAAGGTCAGTCCGCCGTTGCCGGGGCCGCTTACCAGAGCGGCGAACGGCTGTTCAGCGAGTATGACCAGAAAACCAAATTCTACAACAAGAAGAAAGAACTTGTCCACGCCGAGGTCATGCTGCCGTCCCATGCGCCGCCCGGATATGCAGACAGGGCAACCCTCTGGAACGCTGTGGAAACCGTGGAGAACCAGTGGAACTCCCAGCTTGCCCGGCGCATCGTGCTAGCGTTTCCGGTGGAAGTCCCGAAAGAGCGGTATCTGAAAATGATTCGGGAGTTTTGTCAGGAGCAATTCGTATCCAAGGGCATGATTGCTGACTTTGCCATCCACGACAAGGGAGATGGAAACCCACACGCCCACATTCTGCTGACACTCCGGGCAATGGACGAACACGGCAAGTGGCTTCCAAAAGCCAGAAAGGTTTATGACCTTGATGAAAACGGTGAGCGCATCCAGTTTCCCTCTGGCAACTGGAAGTGCCACAAGGAAAACACCGTGGACTGGAACGACCAGAAGTACGCCGAGGTTTGGCGGCACAGCTGGGAGACCATCACCAATCGCTATCTGGAAGCCGCTGGCAGACCGGAACGTGTTGACCTGCGCTCCTTTGAGCGGCAGGGCATCCAGCAGATACCGACTGTGCATCTCGGCCCCGCTGCACACCAGATGGAAAAGCGTGGGGTGGAAACCTTTCTAGGCAATCTGAACCGGGATATTCGAGCCGCCAACAGCCTGATGCAGTCCATCCGCAGCGCCATCCGTGGGCTGCAACGCTGGATCGCAGACCTGAACGAAAAGAAGCAGCTTCTTCTGGACGCGCGGGAAAAGGCGAAAGAACCCACGCTGTCTGACCTGCTGGTGGACTACTTCAACCTCCGCAATGAGCAGCGCAGCGATTGGTCTGGCAAGGCAAAACTGAAATGCACTGTCCGGGACTTTGAGGAAGTCAAACGGGCGGTGGACTACCTGAAAGCCCATTCTCTGAACACCGTTGAGGACTTGAACCAAGCCATTGACAGATTAAACCAGACCGCCGCTCCTCTCCGCAGGCAGTTGAAGCAGAACGAAAACCGTATGCGGGCAATCGCCCAGATCAAGGATGCTGCTGCCGTCCATGCCAAGCTGAAACCATCCATGACGCCTTATCAAGAAGAACTTCAAGCTGACCAAGGACGCTTATGCCGCCC
>ENA-OQCV01000373-OQCV01000373.1-human-gut-metagenome-genome-assembly--contig:-NODE-373-length-12616-cov-3.510769_pt1 | contig 12616 bp, 12 predicted proteins | sample MGYA00242766_ERZ504592 | MGnify/ENA primary metagenome ERZ504592 (study PRJEB26092, sample SAMD00036315) | human gut metagenome | host: Homo sapiens | study: EMG produced TPA metagenomics assembly of...
CATAGCTGAGCTTTTCCTTTTTTTTCATAGTTCAGCATTCCTTCCTTTACATATTAGTGCCAGACACACATCTCTTTCATGCGTGCCTGGCAAATACAAATGCATCTGTACAGGTTATTTACACCTGAAACATTTTTAACTGTCAATTCAAAAGCGTTTATTATTCAGCCCAGTTAACTTCCTGGATTTCCGGATAACGTTCTTTGATTGCTGTTTCAAAGTTTGATTTTGCTTTGTCATAGTCTACCTGACCCTGGAAGTAATCGCTGAAAGCGTTCTGGATCAGTTCTACGCAGCCCTGGTCATAAGCAGAAAGTGGTGCGATCTTGATGTTCTCTGCAACCGGTGAGAAATATGTAAATGGATTCTGTCCGCCAAGGAAGTCAGATGCGAAAGTATCATCTTTTGCAACTTCCTGCATACCACTCTTTGTATTTGTAAAGTCAGAATAATCTTTGGAAATCTTTAATAAATTGTCCTTATTTCCTGTCAGTGCAAGAATGATATCTTTTGCATGTTCCGGATTATCTGTTCCTGTTGCTGCATGGATGTAAGAACCGCCCCAATTGTATTCCTGTGGTGGATTTGTAACAGCCCATTCTCCGTCTTCTCCATCCCAGTTTGGTTTCAATGTAAAGTCAATTCCCCATGCCGGGAAGAGGAATGCAAATACTTTGGATTCAGATCCCATAGCTTTGTTCCAGTCATCATTCCACTGACCTTTTACAGTTTTGTTCAGGTATCCTGCATCCAGCCATTCTTTGGAATCTTTGATCCAGTTCATTACCTGCTGGTCTACATTAACAGTTGTTGCACCGTCTTCTACCCATGGCTGGGAAATGCTGTTTCCATACAGTCTAAATGTATCAGCATAAGAAGCAAATGTGTAATATCCTTTTGCTTTCAGTTCTTCAGCTGTAGCTTTTGCTGTATCCCAGTCTTTCATTCTCTTGCCTACTTCTTCAGGATCGTCGGTTCCGAACACATCTTTGGCAATATCACGACGATATACAAGAAGTCCAGGGCAGCACTGCCATGTAGATCCTCTCTGTACTCCATCTGCATCAGATGCAGTTGTTTTTGTAAAGTCATACTGATCTGCAAGATCTTTGTCAGGATCAATTCCAAGATCTTTCAGAGGCATTGCCACATCCGCTGCTGCATCTGTATATTTGTATACATAATCTGTTTCTGATAAGAAGATATCTACCTTATCATCTGCTGATGCATCAGCCTGATTCATAAGAGCTTCATCAAGTTTCTGCTGATAAACACCATCCTGATTTGGATTTATGATCCAGTGAATTTCTGTTCCATCCTTTAATGTTGTTACTGTTCCGTCTTTGGATGTTTCTTTCACTTCAGGATATACTGCTTCCAGACGCTGACGGAATTCATCATTCCAGGAATAAATATTGATTACTTTTCCTTCTTCATCTGCATGTACGATTGTAGCGGTTCCGCCCATTGTACCTGCAATTACGGATGCTGTAAGTAAAACAGCTAATGCTTTCTTTTTCATTAAAAAAGCCCTCCTTTTTCTTTTTTTGCTCTTTGTGAGTTTCTTGCCTCACCTGATGTATCAGATTATAGCTTAAGCTGCTTTTCGGGTATATTATAATTTCCACCAAAATGTCAGATTCATGACCTCATTGTGTTCTTTTTATATACAGACAGATTTTGTCATTTAATAAGGAAATCTTTCCTAAAATCATAATCTTTCTTGTTTTTTTTGATAGTATTTTTCAGTATAAAGGTACCATTTTTCTATAAATCAGCCAGATGAATATTCGCAATCTGATTCATTACCTGCTCATATATTTTTCTGAAATTGTGTTATTTTATGTCATGATTCTGATACTTACTTCATGTTTCTTATTTCCGAAAGATCTCATTTCCGATATAATTTCCATACAATATTTATGGAAGGAGAAAAATGTTGAAACATATTAAGTTTATTGATAATCATGGAAGCTTTTGTGTGAACAGACCGGAAAATACCAGTTATCTTTATTTTCCTCTTGCATCAGAAGCAGGTCTGAAAAGTTCCGTCACACCAGTGCTTGGAGGTGACAGCAAAATTGATCAGGATACCTTCCTGCTAGAACCGGTCAGTTCCGAAAATCTCCATAACAATCGTTCTTCCAGAAATTTCTGGATCGTAAAAGAAGGACACATTCCTTATTCAGTAACAGGTTCCTCTGCTCAGCAGGAAGCCGACCGTTTTACTGACAGGCAGGAAGACAGTGAACTAACCGCCGGATTCATGTGGCAGACTTTGAAAAGGACTTCCAGAGAACTTGGGCTCATCTCCACAGTTACTTCTTTTATCCCCAAAAGTGATAATGTGGAGATTATGTATGTGACGGTTGAAAACCAGACAGATACTGTACAGAAATTTACTGCATATGGTGCAATTCCTGTTTACGGAAGAAGTGCGGATAACATTCGTGATCATCGAAATGTCACTTCCATGCTCCATCGTATCGAGACAACAGAACATGGAATCAACGTCTGCCCCACCATGTCATTTGACGAGCGGGGACATCAGCCAAATCATAAAATCTATTATGTAAATGGCTGTTCCGGAAAGGGAGAAAATCCGATTTCCTATTATCCGACTGTAGAAGATTTTATCGGAGAAGGTGGTACCTATACACATCCACGCACAGTATATGAAGGATATAAAGGAGTTCCCGCACACAGTCTGGCAGCAGGAAAGGAAGCAATGGGTGCTTTCTGTTTCTCATCTTTCACACTGGCTCCCGGTGAAAAAACAGACTTTATTTTATTATCAGGTATTGCCGACAGTAAAGAAGAAATTGAAAATATTTTTGAAAAATACAATACTTCCGATAAAGTAAAAAAGTGCACTGGAAGAAACCAGAATTTACTGGAAAAAACAGGTAAACGTTGACTTCCACACACAGGATCCTGACTTTGACAGTTATATGAAATGGGTAAGTTTCCAGCCATTCCTGCGCCGTTTATTTGGCTGTTCTTTCCTTCCTCATCATGATTACGGACGTGGTGGACGCGGATGGCGTGATCTGTGGCAGGATTGTCTTTCTCTTCTGCTGATGAATCCTCAGAATGTAGGTGCCATGATTGAAAAGAATTATGGCGGCGTACGTATTGATGGTACAAATGCTACTATTATCGGAGACGGTGACGGCAATTTTATCGCTGACAGAAACGGAATCGCACGTGTATGGATGGATCATGCACTCTGGCCGCTAATCACGACCAGTCTTTATATTAATCAGACCGGAGATATAGAGATTCTTAAGAAACAGGTTCCTTATTTTAAAGATGCACAAACCATGCGCGGCACAGAAATTGATACTCTCTGGAATGACGCATATGGAAATAAACAGCGCACCGAAGACGGTCAGGTATATACCGGAAGTGTTCTGGAGCACATTCTGATCCAGCAGCTTGCCGCTTTTTATGATGTAGGTGTTCATAATATTTACCGTCTCCGCGGAGCTGACTGGAACGATGCCCTGGATATGGCAGCAGAAAATGGTGAAAGTGTTGCCTTTACCTGTGCTTATGCGGGCAATCTCCACACTCTTGCTTCCATATTACGCCTTATGGAATCTGCAGGCGAAACCAGTATCCCGCTGTCAGAGGAAATTGAAATCCTGCTGAACGACCAGACAGATATGTTTGACAGTGTATCTGAAAAGAAAAAGGTTCTTACTGAATATGCCAAAAGCTGCAGGCATAACCTGAGCGGCAGAAAGAAAAACTTCTCTCTCTCCACACTTGCTGCCAACCTGATCCAGAAATCCAACTGGCTGACAAATCATATCCGTTCACAGGAATGGATTGATGGCAAAGACAGCGAAGAAGGATGGTATAACAGCTATTACGATAATCATGGAGAGGCAGTGGAAGGTTTCCACCATGAACAGGTGCGTATGATGCTCACGGGCCAGGTTTTCTCTATTATGGGAAATGTTGCCACTGATGCGCAGATCAGAAAAATCGTAAAAAGCGCAGATCATTATCTTTACAGAAAAGAAATTGGCGGTTACCGCCTGAACACAGATTTTCAGGAACTGAAGTTTGATATGGGACGTATGTTCGGTTTCGCTTATGGCGAAAAAGAAAACGGTGCTGTTTTCTCTCATATGGCAGTTATGTATGCAAATGCCTTATATCAGAGAGGCTTTGCAAAAGAAGGCTGGAAAGCATTGCGTTCTCTGTCTGATACAGCTCTCGACTTTGATACCAGCCATATTTACCCGGGAATTCCTGAATATTTCCGTTCAGACGGACGTGGCATGTATCATTATCTGACAGGTGCTGCAAGCTGGTATCTTTTTACCATGATCACAGAGGTCTTTGGTGTCCGTGGAGTTTTCGGAAACCTTCTGGTTCATCCGAAACTTCTGGCAGAACAGTTCGATGAAGCAGGAACTGCTTCTGTCTCTGTTACTTTTGCAGGAAAACAGTTCCATGTTACCTACCGAAACACAGACAGAAAAGATTATGGTTCTTATCATATCGCCGCTGCGGACTGCGACAAAACAGCAATAGAAATCGTAGAAGATTCCCATATTATGATCTCCAGAGAATTTATTAACAACCTCTCTTCTGATCTTCATGAAATTACAGTGACACTTGCCTGAAAACAATAGCTGCTCAGCCTCCATAAAAGCAGTCGACAGGCATTTATAAATATTGTTCTAACAGAAAGGATTTACTATATGAAATACGGATATTTTGACAATGAAAACCGAGAATACGTGATTACTAATCCGGCAACACCTGCACCATGGGTAAACTATCTGGGTTCCCCGGAGTACGGTGCAATCATTTCCAATAATGCAGGGGGCTACAGTTTTGCAAAATCCGGTGCAAACGGACGTATCCTGCGCTATGTTTTTAATAACTTTGACCAGCCGGGACGTTACATTTACATTCGCGATGACAGATCATCAGACTTCTGGTCTGCATCCTGGCAGCCTGTAGGCAAAGATCTGGCTCAGTATAAGAGCGAATGCCGTCACGGAATCGGTTATACAAAAATTTCTGCCGACTACAGCGATATTCACTCAGAAGCCCTTTACTATGTTCCTCTTGGAAAGAGTTATGAAGTATGGGCATTATCTGTGACCAATCATTCTGATCACGAAAGGAACCTGACTCTCAGCGGATATGCAGAGTTTACCAACCACAGCAATTACGAACAGGATCAGGTTAATTTACAGTACTCTCTTTTTATTTCTCGTACACTGTTCGAAGGAAACAGAATTACTCAGCAGATTCATGGAAATCTTGATGCAATTCCTGAAAATGAGAATGTAGATGAGAAAAAATGTGACAGAACGTTTCTTTGGACTTGCAGGTGCTGAGGTTTCTTCTTACTGTGGGGACAAAAATGAATTTCTCGGAAGTTACCATGGATATGGAAACCCTGAAGGTATTGTCTGTGGTGATCTTGGTAATAAGACAAGCTATAATGAAAACTCCTGTGGTGCTCTCTCCTGCAAAATAACTCTTAAAGCAGGTGAAACCAGAACAATTGCTTTTCTTCTTGGAATGAAACCGTCATCTGAAGCTGCTGAAGTAATCAGATGTTACGAAAATCCGGCTCCAACTGTAGCAGAAGAACTGGAGGCATTAAAAGCTGACTGGAACAGTAAGCTTGATAATCTTAAAGTCAGCACTCCAAGTCCGGAATTTGATACTATGATTAATACCTGGAACGCATACAACTGTTTTATGACTTTCATCTGGTCCCGTGCAGCTTCCTTCATTTACTGTGGACTCAGAAATGGATACGGATACAGAGATACTGTACAGGATATTCAGGGAATCATCCATCTGGCACCGGAAATGGCACTGGAAAAGATTCGTTTCATGCTGTCTGCGCAGGTAAATAACGGTGGCGGACTCCCTCTTGTCAAGTTTACTCACACACCTGGAAAAGAAGATACTCCGGATGATGCTTCTTATGTACAGGAAACCGGCCATCCGGCTTACCGTGCAGATGATGCATTATGGCTTTTCCCAACTGTATATAAATATATTTCAGAAACCGGAAACACTGCTTTTCTTGATGAAGTGATTCCTTTTGCCAACAAAGATGAAGCTACTGTATATGAACATCTGAAACGTGCGGTTGCTTTCTCTCTTAATCACCTTGGACCTCATGGAATGCCCGCCGGACTTTATGCAGACTGGAATGACTGTCTCCGTCTGGGTGCAAACGGAGAATCTTCTTTTGTTGCTTTACAGTTCTATTATGCAATGACAATCCTGAAAATCTTTGCCGAATATAAAAAAAGATACAGAATATGTACAGTATCTTGAAGAAACTCAGAAAGCATTTGGCGAAAAAGTTCAGGAACTGTGCTGGGATAACGACCGCTTCGTACGTGGTTATACAGAATCAGGAGAAAGAATCGGTGAAGCTGCTGCTCCTGAAGCAAATATGTGGCTGAATCCTCAGAGCTGGGCAGTTATCAGTGGTCTTGCTACCCCGGAACAGGGAGACGCAGCACTAAATAATGTATATGAACGTCTGAATACGGAATATGGCGCAATCCTTATGGATCCTCCTTACCATGCACATGCCTTCGATGGTGCACTGGCAGTTATCTATAATCAGGGTACCAAAGAAAACTCCGGTATTTTCTCCCAATCCCAGGGCTGGCTGATTCTTGCTGAAGCACTCCGCGGTCATGGAGAACGTGCTTTTACCTATTTTATGGAAAATTCTCCTGCTGCGCAGAATGACTGTGCCGAAATCCGTCGTCTTGAGCCATACTGCTATGGTCAGTTCACAGAGGGAAAAGCAAGCAAACACTTTGGACGCTCTCATGTTCACTGGCTGACAGGAACTGCTTCTACTGTAATGGTAGGATGTGTGGAAGGTATCCTCGGGCTTCGCCCTGATCTTGAAGGACTTCGACTGTCTCCTTCTGTGCCAAAAAGCTGGAAACACTTTGAGATTGAGAAAGTTTTCCGTGGAAAACAGCTTCATATCTCTGTAGAAAATCCAGACGAAAAAGAATCTGGCTGCTGCAGTCTGGTTCTTAACGGACAGAAATTAGCAGATAATTATATCCCTGAAAACCTTCTTCAGGATAAGAACGAAGTCATATTAACTCTTTAATCCCCCGATATTACCAGATGAAAATAAGCGGCCGGCTTACAGAAAATTTATATTCCCTGTAAGCTAGCCGCTTGTTTTACTTATCTTAATATTTTGATTAATCCTGTTCTTTTTTCAGTTCCGACTCTGATGCGACACAAAGTTCTTTTTCTATATCCCAGTGTATCATATAATGTTCATCCCTGTATTTACCCGGTGTCATTCCCGTAACTTCCCGAAACTGCTGGATGAAATGACTCTGGGAAGAAAAGGAAAGACGGCTTGCAATCTCAATGACCGGATAATCACTGTACTGCAAAAGATTTTTCGCCATTTCTATCTTCTGTCTGCGGATATAGGCACTGACCGATATTCCTGTTTCTTTTTTAAATAATCTGGAGAGATAGCTCGCAGATACTCCAAGTGAATCTGCAAGATCTTCTATTGTAATTCGTTCTTTGATATGAGAATAAATGTATTCTTTACTTGCGTTGATATGTTTAGAATAAGTGTTGTCTCTGAAATATCTGCGCATTTTTTCAGTATAATCCATCACCATCTCATCATGAAGGCTCTGAACCTCTTCTACTGTATGAATGCCATCCAGCTTTTGAATATAAAAAATCACTCAAGCGAAATGCCTGTTCCATCTCCATTCCATTTTGTTTACAGAGTCTGGTTATCATTGCGGTAGTGATAACAAAATGATATTTCATATTTGTGACCGCATTCTTTGACAGTACTCCCACACCATCACACTCTGTAAATCTCTGCCGTTCACAATTCTTCTTAACAGTTTTTATATCTCCACTTGCAACTGCACGATAGAACAATAATTCCTCTGTCGGTTCTCTGTGCTTAATTTCATCAAACTCATCTTCTGCCTCAAAAAGAAGCCATTCGTTCTGATAACTCATATGTCTCTCCTACGCCAGTGCCAGCAATTCTTTTCCTTCTTTCAGTCTCTCATAAAACTGTATGTAGAAATCCTGATTTTGATCATATGGTTTGAGATAGAATCTGTTCACCACAAAGAGGTTCAGATTTCTGATCAGATCCGGATCCTCAGCATTGTACAGTACTTCCTGCACATCCAGCAGAAAATAATGCCAGTCATTGACAAATTTCTCATAATTTTTCAGATCCGGTGTGTCGATCCATTTTTTTCACCTTGATTTTACTTCTGTTTGTTTTGGGACATTCATGGATCTGAAGAATGTATTTAAAATCTGCCATTCTCGTAGAATCTTCCCAGCGGGAATAATCTGCAGAATCCCGGCCGAATAGAGTGGATGTGACAGCGTCCTTCACTGTTAAGGAATATACACTGTTCCTTAACTCCTGTCATCCGAAGATGCGGAAGGATATTTCCATCTGTCACTCCCAGTTCCAGATATTCCTGTAAAAGCTGCTCTGCTGATTTCTGTAATCCTGCCGACAATCTGTATACATCATATGGATCCAGGAGCACAGAATCTCCCATTCCCTGACAACAGTCACAGCAGCCTTCACAGTCATGGCAGTCTGCCTTTACCATATCATTAGAATCATATAATTTACCATCCGAAATCTCTTCCAGTGTCTGTTCTCTGCGCATATGCTATGCTTTTTCCTTTCTCTCAAAAAGCCTCTAATCCTGTAACACCCCAGTCTGAAGCAAGATCTTTCATACCTTCCAAAACTTCCTCCCTTGAATATCCGTTATCATCCAGGAAATCTCCATCCATATCATTCAGATACAGATAAAAGGTCAGTGCCAGTTCCAGATAGTCTACATCATCCTCTACCATACCCATATATAATTCGTTTTCTGCTTCATTGATCTTGCCTTCTTCTGCCAGTTTCATAATTGTAGCAAAAATGCCGGTCTGCCTCTGTGTAATCTGCTTCCTTCTCCGGAAGTTTGTAATTGGGCTGCTGCTCATGAAGCAGAAGCTTCGCGATCAGTCTTCCTACGTCCTGAATATTTCTTATCATATGATCATCCTGTACTGCCATAATATTATCTTCCCTTCTTTTTTAATTTTACCTGGTACATCGTTTCGTAAATAACTATACCCATCGCATAGAATGCGGATTCGCAGACAAGAGAGTGATATAGTTATTCCAGTTTTAATCCTGCCAGTGCCTGTGCAAATGCATTATTCACCGACTCCTTGGCTTCTTTCTGCTGCTGTCTCATATATTTTTGAACATCACGCTTATTGACTCCTGCTCCCTCTTTGGCTCTTCTCGCCTGAAAAGCAGAGAGCTTTTCTTTATAGCCGCAGGCACAGATAAATGTCTCTTCCTTACCTTTCACATACATTTCCATACGTTTATGACACTTGGGACAACGGGCATTGGTAGTTCTGGACAGGGTTTCTTTATAACCGCACTCTCTGTCCTGACATACCAGCATCTTTGCATTCTTTCCGTTAACTGCCAAAAGCTTCTTTCCGCAGTTCGGACAGATCTTATTTGTGAGATTGTCATGACGAAAAGTTCCCTGTCCGGTTTTGATCTCATCTACAATATCACAGGTATAGTTCCTGATTTCTTTCAGGAAGGTTTCCTGTTTCATTTTACCTTTTGCAATATTTCCAAGCTTCATCTCCCAGTCTGCGGTCAGTTCCGGCTTACGCAGTTCCTCAGGTACCAGTTCCAGAAGCTGCTTTGCCTTGGAGGTCAGATGGATTTCATTGCCTTTTTTCTCCATCAGAAAGCTGTTAAACAGTTTCTCAATAATATCGGCCCTTGTGGCAACTGTACCCAGACCACCTGTCTCACCGAGAGTTTTCGCTGCCTTCGTATCATGACTCTCCATATAGCGTACCGGATTCTCCATTGCTGCAAGAAGCGTTGCTTCTGTGAATCTTGCAGGCGGCTTTGTCCTGCCTGTATTTATAGATACATTCTCTATGTGCAGTCTCTCACCTTTCTTCATCTGTGGAAGCTTCTGATCTTTCAATGTCTGTGCATCGTCAGCTGTATCCTCATCATCTTCAGTGTCATCCGTATTTTCATACACATCTTTCCATCCGGCACTTTTTACAACTTTTCCGCCGGCAGCAAAAAGTTCTCCTGCAACAGTTCCCTCCATGCTCACCTGTTCATAAACAAAAGGTGGATACAACACACTGAGGAATCTGCGAACTACCATGTCATAAATTTTACGTTCTTCATTTGTCATATGGTCAAGCTGTACAAACTGCTCCGTAGGGATAATTGCATGATGGTCGCTGACCTTTTTATCATCCACAAAACTTCCATTTGCACGAACAGGCTGATTCATCAGTGCACCTGCCGGTTTTCTGTACGGTCCCACTGCACAGGCCTTTAATCGTTCTTTGATTGTAGGAACAATATCCTTTCCGATATATCTGGAGTCTGTTCTGGGATAAGTGAGAACTTTGTGGTTCTCGTACAAACGCTGCATAATATTCAGAGTCTGCTTTGCAGAATACCCATATTTCTGGTTTGCTTCTCTCTGAAGAGTCGTTAAGTCATACAAACCCGGTGAAAAGGATTTTTTCTCTTTGCTGGTTACGGAAGTTACTTCCAGAGACTGATTTCTGAGAACATCGGAAATCTCCTCTGCCCGTTCTTTATTAAAAGTTCTGAAGCTCTTACTCTTTGGTTCCTTCCATGTCCAGGTGATATCACCTGCTTTCAGGGTGATTCCGTAATATTCCTTCGGCTTAAATGCCCGTATCTCTTCTTCCCGTTTCGCAATCATCGCCAGTGTAGGAGTCTGTACACGCCCGCAGGAAAGCTGGGCATTATATTTACAGGTAAGTGCCCTTGTACCGTTCATTCCCACCAGCCAGTCAGCTTCCGCTCTTGCCACAGCTGCTCTGTACAGATTATCATACTCATGTCCGTTTTTCAGATTTCCGAATCCTTCTTTGATAGCTTTGTCTGTAACTGAAGAAATCCACAGTCTGCGGATTGGTTTATGACAGTCCGCTTTGTCAAGAATCCAGCGGGCTACCAGTTCACCTTCTCTTCCGGCATCTGTGGCTATTATAATATCGTTTATGTCTTTTCTGTACAGCTGCGTTTTTACTGCATTGTACTGTTTACCGGTCTGTCGAATAACTACCAGCTTCATTCGATCCGGCATCATGGGAAGTGTGGATATTTCCCATTTCATATACTTCTTATCGTATTCCTCAGGATCTGCCAGCGTAACAAGGTGTCCAAGTGCCCAGGTGACTACGTAATCTTTTCCCTCAAGAGTACCATTTCCTTTCTGTGTACAGTGAAGTACTCTGGCAATATCTCTGGCAACAGAAGGTTTCTCTGCTATTACTAATGATTTCATAAAATAAATAACTCCTTATAAAAATCTACAGTCAGGGTTTCTGATATCCCTGACCGTTGATTTCGGGCAGCTGTCCATTTATTTTTGGCATCTGCTTATATTTAAGATGTCAGGATCAAAAGCTATTTTGCTTTGCTCTTTGCAACTCCTGCAATTCTCATATTTAAAAGTATAGCATAGATAAATTCCTGTTTCCAGTTATTCTTTAACTTTATTTCATATTAATTTTATATCCGACTCCACGAACTGTCTCCACCAGCTCACCGGCACTTCCCAGATTTTTGTCTCAGTGTTCGGATATGTACATCAACGGTTCTGCTCTCTCCGTCGAATTCATATCCCCCAGACCTGATTCAGAAGCTGGGTTCTGGAAAATACAGTTCCGCTGTTTTTCAGAAGCAGACATAATACTTCATATTCTTTTAATGTAAGATTTACATTCATTTTTATCTACAGTTGCAATATGTCTGGAAGGGCAGACATAAAGGTTTCCTGTCCGATATTCTTCTGCGCCGTCATCTTCTGTTCTTCTTAATAATGCGCGGATCCTTGAGATCAGTTCCATCATGCGGAATGGTTTTGGAATATAGTCATCTGCTCCGCTGTCAAGACCTACCACTGTATCATATTCACTGCTTTTTGCTGTCAGCATGATAATAGGAAGTTTACGTGTATCCGGACGCATACGCAATTTCTTCAATATGGAAATCCCATCCTCTTCCGGCAACATCACATCAAGGAGCAGAAGTGCAGGTTTTTCCTTTTCCAGGGCTTTCCAGAAGTGAGAAGGTCTTTCAAATCCTTTTGCTTCAAATCCCTGACTTTTCAATGTATAAATCACCAGTTCACGTATACTCTCATCATCTTCTACCAAATATATCATTTTTCTGTTCTCCATTTACAATTATTTGCTGAATGCCATAAGCCGAAACCAGTATACAATCTCCGGAAACAACATGACATTTTCGAAAATCACTATAATTTCTCCGGCTCAGTTGATATCAGTATAATAAAAAGCCGTAAAATCTTTGTTCTGCTTTATGTTAAAACTTTGTAAAACGCTGAACTTTATTGAGAATTTTTTTATAAAATTTTTATATACTTTATGAGAAAATTTATTTGTAAAAGCAGTATGAAGATGGTATGATATGGTATGAAATAATTCTCCAAAGAAGGTGAAATTTTGAAACGTTTTATTT
>ENA-OQCV01000374-OQCV01000374.1-human-gut-metagenome-genome-assembly--contig:-NODE-374-length-12603-cov-3.819493_pt1 | contig 12603 bp, 12 predicted proteins | sample MGYA00242766_ERZ504592 | MGnify/ENA primary metagenome ERZ504592 (study PRJEB26092, sample SAMD00036315) | human gut metagenome | host: Homo sapiens | study: EMG produced TPA metagenomics assembly of...
AACAGCCTCATCGTGGGCGGACTGCTGGCTGGGATGCAGGTCACCTGCGTCTGCCCGCAGAGCTACCGCCCGGCGGCGGATGTGCTGATGTTCGCCCACAAGTACGGCAGCGCCTTCCACCTGACCGCAGACCCTGCCGAGGGTATTCAGGATGCCGACGTGGTGGCAACGGCCGTGTGGAACACCGCCCAGCCCGGCACGCCGGAAAGTGAGCAGCGCCTGCGGGATTTTGTGGGCTATCAGCTCACAAGCAAGCTGCTGGAAAGCGCCAAGCCCGATGTCATGGTGCTGCACTGCCTGCCCGCCCACCGGGGTGAGGAGATCTCCTCGGCGGTGTTCGAGCAGCACGCACCGGAAATCTTCGATGAAGCCGAGAACCGCCTGCACGTGCAGAAAGCCGTGCTGGCCATTCTTCTGGCGGGGAAATAAAAACAGAACGCCAACAGGGCCGCCGCACATCGTTTGTGCGGCGGCCCTGTTTTTTATCGTGGGAGATTTGTTGGTGGAATAGAGCGTTGGCTGTGCGCTGCGGTGAAATGGTGTCAACCGATACTTTGCTGGCGCTCGTCCCCATAGGTCTCTATGTAGCGGAAGAACAGGTATTCGCACAGCATCAGCAGCTGTACGCGGGACTGCACCGGAAGGCCGGAGCACACAAAGTTTGTGGCGTTGACATACAGGTTTTCATCTGCCATGCCGCTGAGGGTATTGCTGCCGAGATTTGTAAAAGAAACCAATGCGGCACCACGGCTTTTGGCAACCGTTGCAGCGGCAATGATCAGACTTGTTTCGCCGGAAATGGAAAGGGCCAAAACCAGATCATCGGAAGTCAGCTGCCGGGCGCTGATATTCATCAGGGTGCTGTCATCGTAACAGAAGGCGGCCTTGCCGATGGTCTGCAGCCGCTTTGCAAGTTCGGAGCCGGGCATTCTGCTGCTACCTACGGCATACAGCTCAATGCGGCGGCTGCAGTGGATCAGCTCTACGATACGCTCTACGGTCTCCTCCGGAACCATCTCGATGGTTTTGTGGATATCCCGGAAAAAGTCGGTCGGGTGAGACTTTCGCGGCATTTCCTCCGGCTCAAACAGACCCATGCGCAAAGATGCCTTAAAATCGGAATAACCACTGAAACCGAGCTTCTTGCAAAAGCGGACGACAGAAGCCGGTGAGATGAACAACCGGTCCGCAAGTTCCGTCACCTTGAGATTGGCGATCTCGGTGTGGTTGCGAATGCAGTAAGAAAGAAGCTCATTATCGTTTTTGTTCAGCTGGGGCGTGTGTTCTGCAATGCGGGTGAAAAAGTCCATGATGTCCTCCGGCGGGAAGGCTTTGAAGAAAGTTAGCAGGTGTGAAAATATTTTCAGACTCTGGAATTGTTTCAACTTGGGCAAACTGGTTCAAAACTTTCAAAACGCCTTTGAAAAAAATGTTCATATCGATTATATTATAGTCACTCTCCAAAGCGCGCGCAAGGGTAAAATCAGAAACATGATCGCAAAACGAATGTGAGGTTTCAAAAATGGAAGGATTTAAAGTTGTTATTGTCGGCGGCGGCTCCAGCCATACCCCCGGCATTATCCAGAGCCTGATTGCAAATCTTGACCGCTTCCCGCTGAAAAAGCTGGTGCTGTACGATATTGACCCGGATCGTCTGGAGCTGGTCGATACCCTGTGCGGCTCGCTGATCGCAAAGCTGGATCCGGAGTGCGTCTACTTCACCACCACGGACCCGGAAAAGGCCTACACCGATATTGACTTTGCCTTTGCTCAGATCCGTCAGGGCGGCATGGAAATGCGGGAGAAGGACGAGAAGATCTCGCTGGAGTTTGGCGTTGTGGGTCAGGAGACCTGCGGCCCCGGCGGCATGGCATACGGCCTGCGTTCCATCCCCGGCGTGTTCCAGGTGATCGACGATGTGCGCAAGTACGCACCCGAGGCATGGATTATCAATTACTCCAACCCTGCTGCGATCGTGGCTGAGGCCACCCGCCGCAAGTACAACAACTATAAGATCCTGAACATCTGCGATATGCCGGTAGCCATCATGCTGTCCTTCGCAAAGATGCTGGGTCTGGAAAAATACAACGATGTGGACCCGGTCTACTTTGGTTTGAACCACTTTGGCTGGTGGACCCACCTGTACGACAAGAGCGGTGTGGACCGTATGCCGGAACTGAAGGAAAAGATCATGAAGTTCGGTCTGGCTGCTTCTCATGATAAGCACCACTCCGATCCTTCCTGGCGCCACACATGGGAAAACTTTAAGGAAATCCTCACCGACTTCCCGGAGTATCTGCCCAATACCTACCTGCAGTACTATCTGTATGCCAAGGAAAGCGCCGAGGATATGGATCCCAACTACACGCGTGCCAACATGGTCATGGATGGCCGTGAGAAGGACATGATCGAGCAGGCAAAGCTGATCCGCGAGAGCGGCGGCAAGAAGGAAGCAAACCTGAATCTGTTCAATGCTTTTGGCGATTTTATTGTGGATGTGGCATGCTCCATTGCCTATAACAATGCGGACCGCTATCTGGTCATTGTGGAAAACAAGGGCTGCATCCCGCAGATGCCGTATGATGCCATGGTGGAAGTTCCCTGCTACCTGCGCAAGTGGGGCCCGGAGCCTGTTACCATCGGCAATATCCCCCAGTTCCAGCTGGGCATGATGATGCAGCAGGTCTCTTCGGAAAAGCTGATCGTGGATGCTTATTTTGAACACTCCTACCAGAAGGCACTGGAAGCATTCACGATGAACAAGACAGTTCCCTCTGCCAAGGTGGCACGCAAGATCCTGGATAAGATGATCGAAGCCAATAAGGGCTACTGGCCCGAACTGCACTGAGATCCTCAGGAGGTAAATCATGGAGAAGAGAGAGAAGAAAGTTACCCTTTTTCACAGTTCCAGAAACTGGGAAAAGTTCTAATGACGCCTGTCATGATCCTGCCCATCGCAGGTATTCTGGTGGGCATTGGCTCTGCGTTCACGACAAAGAACATTGTGGCACTGTGGCCGGTTCTGGGCAATACCTATGTCAAGCTGTTCTTTAATCTGCTCAAGGCCATGGGCAATACCATTAACTCCTATCTTCCAATCATTTTTGCTGTTTCCGTTGCCATCGGCTATGCAGAAAAGGAAAAGGGCATCGCGGCATTGTCCAGCGTGATCGGTTTCCTCGCCATGAACAATGTGATGAATATCCTGCTGACCAGTCTGGGCATTCTGGACCCTGCGGCGATGAAGACCGGCCAGTCCATGGTCATGGGCATCGCTTCGCTTGACACCGGTGTATTCGGCGGTATTCTGGTGGGTCTGCTGGTTGCAAAGCTGCATAACAAATACTATAATATTCAGCTGCCGCCGGTTCTGGGCATCTTCTCAGGCACAAAATTCGTGCCGATGATCTCGCTGCTGGCCTGCTCTGCGCTGGGTCTGGTAATGTCTGTGGTGTGGCCCTTCGTTCAGACCGGTCTGGGCTTCATGGGCGAGATCATTTATGACACTGGCATGGCAGGCAGTGTGATCTATGGTCTGGCAGAGCGTGCGCTGCTGCCTTTTGGCCTGCATCACTTTATTTACACTCCGTTCTTCTTCACAAACCTTGGCGGTTCCATGGTCATTGATGGCACGCTGTATGAAGGCGCAGTGAACATTTACAACGCCATGCTGGCTTCTCCGGATGCCATGTTTGACGTGAACATTACCCGCTTTATCATGAACGGCAAGGTTATTTTTGCTATGTTTGGTCTGCCCGGTGCGGCTCTGGCCATGTACCATTGCGCAAAGCCGGAGCGTAAGCCTCAGGTCAAGGCGCTGCTGATCGCAGCCATCATCCCCCTCATCTTCACTGGCATCACCGAGCCCATTGAGTACAGTTTCCTGTTTGCGGCTCCGCTGCTGTTCGTGGTGCACGCTGGCTATGCAGGTCTGGCCTACCTGCTGACTTACATCTGCAAGGTGAATATCCCGGGGCCCAGTTCCTTCGGCGGCCCTTTCCTGAGCACGATCTTCAATGGCATCATGCAGGCGGATAAAGGCTCTAACTGGATCTGGGTGTTCATCATTGGCATTCCCTGCTTCTTCCTGTACTATTTCACCTTCCGCTTCATGATCACCAAGTTCAACTACAAGACTCCCGGCCGCGAAGATGATGGCCAGGAGGTCAAGAAGCTGGACAAGAAAATGAGCGACGAGATGATGGCGACCATCATTGAAGGTCTGGGTGGTGCAGACAATATCCAGCATGTGGATGCCTGCTTTACTCGACTGCGCGTCAAAGTCAAAGACAAGGCTCTCGTTATGCCGGATACTGACTGGAAGCAGAAGACGGGTGCAAACGGCGTCGTTCAGGTCGCAGATGGTGTGCAGATCATCTACGGTGCCAAGGCCGATATCTACAAAAACAACCTCAAGAGCGCTCTGAACATGGACTGATTTTTTCAGTGCCGGTCAGGGTTTCCCGAATAAACAGCGAGGGCATCTGCCAACGGCAGATGCCCTTTCTGCATACAAAAAATCAAACCTTTGCCGCACCGCGGTCGAGGATCTTATCGAACCGGGCAAAGAAGGTGATGGTGGTGATGGTGGCGGCCAGAATGTCGCTGACCGGCTCGGCCAGAAACACGCCGAACACCGGGTTCGGCAGCAGGTGCGGCAGAATGAAGATGAGGGGGATCAACAGAATGATCTTGCGCAGGCAGGCCAGCAGCAGGCTGACCTTAGCCTGCCCCAGCGCCATAAAGCTTTGCTGGCAGGCGATCTGGAAGCCCATGGCAAAAATGCCCGCCATGTAAATGCGCATGGCCCACGTGGTGTACTGGATCAGTGCGGTGTCCGAGGTGAAAATGCCCGCCACCGCGCCGGGAAACAGCATCATCAACAGCCAGAACAAGCAGGTGTAAGCCCCGCACAGCGTCAGCTGAAAACGGAAGGCTTCCTTGACGCGGGCCTTCTTGCCTGCGCCGAAGTTGAAGCTCATCACCGGCTGTCCGCCCTGACAGATGCCCTGAATGGGCAGCGTGCACAGCTGGGATGCGCTGGTGATGACGGTCATGGCACCCACAGCCACATCGCCGCCGTACCGCGCCAGACTGGAGCTGAAGCTGATGGAAAGCAGGCTTTCGGTGGAGAGCATCACAAACGAGGAGATGCCCAGCGCCAGCACCGGCAGAATGATCTGCTTTTCCGGGCGCAGGTAGTCTCTGCGCAGGCGCAGGATGGTCTTTTTGCCGGTGAGAAAGCGGATGATCCATGCCGCGCCCACGGCCTGACTGAGCACCGTGGCAATGGCCGCGCCCCGCACGCCCAGCCCGAACCCGAAGATCAGGATGGGGTCGAGGATAATGTTGATCACCGCGCCGATCACGGTGGTAAGCATACTGGTCTTGGCAAAGCCCTGCGTGGTGATAAAAGGGTTCATGCCCAGCACTACCAGCACGAACACCGAGCCTGCAATGTAGATGCGGCTGTAGCTCAGGGCGTACGGCAGGGTGGCATCGCTGGCACCGAACAGCCGCAGCAGCACCGGTGCCCCGGCATAGAAGCCGATGGTCAGCACCACGGCAAAGAACATCAGCACGGTAAAGCTGTTGGAGACGATCTTTTCGGCCTGCTGCCTGTCCCCCTGCCCCAGAGCAATGGCGGTGCGCGGCGCGCCGCCCGCGCCCACCAGCATGGCAAAAGCGTTCAGCAGCATCAGAATGGGTGTGAACAGCCCCACGCCGGTCAGCGCTGCCGCGCCAATGCCCGCAATGTGGCCGATGTAAATGCGGTCCACGATGTTATACAGCAGGTTCACCACCTGCGCCACCACGGCGGGGATCATGAGCTGCAGCATCAGCTTTTTGATGCTGCCGGTGCCCATATCTTGTTTTGCCTGTGCCATTGGAATGCTCTCCTCTATACTTCAAATTTGAAAAATATCGTTCCTATTATACTCGGCTCCCGCCCAAAAGAACAGCCTTTTTGCAAAGAAACCGCGCTTTCTGCCCCAAAAACGCAAAACGGCACGGCTGCGTATGGCTTGCAGCCGTGCCGTAACGGGAGAAAAGTGTTGACGGAAAACCGCTTTTTTGCTATACTGTAAAGGCTAATATATGGAGATGTATCGAAGCGGTCGTAACGAGAACGACTCGAAATCGTTTTGTCCTTAATCGGGCACGTGGGTTCGAATCCCACCATCTCCGCCAACAAAAGGCATCAGCTCAGGCTGGTGCCTTTTTTGCGGCTAGATGGTGAGGATGAGAACAGGGCGGCGGTCCGCAGACCGCAAGCAATCAGCCCAGCGGGCTGTTGCTTAGCCCGCGGGAGAATATCCACCATCTCCGCCAGAAGTCGCAGATTGCATTTTGAGACAGAGGGGAATATACTTATATTGGATAGATTCCAATACTATAGCAATTTAACTTTTTAATGCAAAAGCGGTGAATTGCATATCGCAAAGATGCCGTTTGAATGTTGCACGAATTTCTTAACTTGCGATAAAATTTGCGATAAACGATTTTTGGAAGGAATATAATCATGTCGAAAGATGAATATTTGATCACAGATCCACCCCTTAAAGCGCTGACTGTTTTTGCGATGCCGATGATCCTTGGCAGCTTTTTTCAACAAGTATACAATATGGCCGATTCCATAATAGTTGGTCAATTTGTTGGCTCCTCGGCACTTGCGGCTGTTGGTGCTTGTGCTGCACTGACCAATGTTTTTATTTGTGTGGCGCTTGGTGCTGGTGTGGGCGCAGGTGTGCTTGTAAGCCGCTATTTTGGTGCAAAAAATTATGGTAAAATGAAAACCATTGTGTCAACGTCCCTGATCAGCTTTTTGATCTTAAGCGTTGTCCTTGGTGTCTTTGGCTTTTGCTTTTCCCATTTCATGATGAGCGGATTACAGACCCCTGCCGATATATTGGAAGAAGCAGTATTGTATCTGCGGGTCTACTTTGTGGGTTTCCCGTTTCTATTCATGTACAACATTCTTTCCACCATGTTCACTTCCATCGGTGAATCCAAAATTCCGTTGGGACTGCTGATATTCTCATCTATCCTGAATATTTTTATGGATCTCTGGATGGTGGCCGGTCTTGGTCTGGGGGTGTTTGGTGCAGCCCTTGCGACCTTGATCGCACAAGGAATTTCTGCCGTGTTTTCGTTTTTGATTTTTCTGTCTCGGATGCGGCAATACAAGAGCTCCTTTAGCAGGTTCGACCGGCAGGAGCTGTATTCCATGCTTCGCATTGCGGTACCATCGGTTTTGCAGCAGTCCACAGTGTCTATCGGTATGATGATCGTGCAGGCAGTGGTAAATCCCTTCGGCACACAGGCACTTGCCGGGTATGCGGCAACGATGCGGGTAGAAAATGTTTTTTCGCTGATCTTCGTATCCATCGGCAATGCAGTTTCGCCGTTTGTATCCCAGAATCTTGGCGCAAAGAAAATTGAGCGTATCAAAAAAGGTTATCATGCTGCACTGGTGTTGGATCTATGCTTTGCAGTTCTTGCTTTCGTGGTCATTGAAACACTGCACACACAGATTTCCTCGTTGTTCTTGGGAAAAGACGGAACCGCGTTGGCCTATCAGGTGTCCGGTGATTATATGAGATGGCTTGGTTACTTTTTCATCTTCATGGGCATCAAGATGGCAACGGATGGCGTTCTTCGCGGACTTGGAATCATGCGGCCGTTTCTTATTGCAAATATGGTAAACCTTGCAATCCGCTTGTCTGTTGCTTTGATTTATGCACCGCGTTTTGGCATTGCTTTTGTTTGGCTTGCAGTCCCGGCAGGTTGGCTTGCAAACTTCCTTATTTCCTATGCGGCGCTCAGAAGATCGTGGCCAGAGGATAAAGCAGCGGTATCTCAATGATTTCATGCAGTGGAGAGGTGCTTTGTTCTGACGGGTTTCACTTACAGAGAATGTGACGCGAAAAAATTCGCCGGTGTTCCGTTCAGAAAATCAGATGCTCGCTAAAATATCTGTCAGTGTGGCGACAAATGCTTCATCCTGCTCCTTCGTCCGTTTTGCGCTCCCCTTGGGGTGCTTTCCGGCACGGAGGAGCTTTTTGTTTTCATAACGCCGCAGCATGAGAGCTTCCATGTTGTCGGCGGTGTATTCCAAACCGTTCTGATTCAGCACCCGGGCGCACTTGGCAAGGCACATACTCGCAAGGCCGTAGTCCTGTGTTACGACCACATGCCCCCGGCTTTACCCGGTTAACGAGGGCAAAGTCTACGCTGTCTGCCCCTTTATCGAACACCAGCGTCTGCGCACCTTCCCGCTCGATTTGGTGAGAGGTGTCGCACAGGATGATGACTGGAACGCCAAACCGCTTTGCAATCTGCAACGTCAAATCGACCACCGGACAGCCGTCTGCATCGATCAAAATATTCATCGGCTTTCCTCCATCGCCCACCGAAATGCCTTTGCCATGCGCAGGTCAGCGTCCTTAAAGTGCCCGCCGCTGTTCCATTCAAGGGTGCAGTCTGTGCCACGCTCTGCAAGTCGGCTGTGCAGGGTGCGGATATTATCACCTACTGCAGCCATGACAGCGTTTTTCGTATGCTCTTCCTTGTCGCCAAGGCTCAGATAAATGTGCTGTGCCTGCATCAGGTGCCGCTGTTCAAACTCCATCCAGCCCGGAAACCACACCGAGGGCGAGGCGGCAGCGATACCGTAGAACAGATCAGTCTGGGTGGATGCCCACAATGCAAACAGCCCGGCCAGCGAGTAGCCGCCCAGAATGATTTTGACATTTTCCGGGAGAGGATACTGCTGCTTCAGCGTGGGAATGACCTGTTCTGTCAGGAAGCTCAGGGTGTCCGCAGCATTGCCGCCGAACCCCTGCTTCCCCCACACGGCAGGAGACTTCCACGGAGAAAGTGCATCGTTCCAGCTTTCCACCGGGATGGCCGCAAACAGAAAGTGGTGCGCACTCTGTGCAATAGCGGCAATCTCGCTTTCCATGCTTTGCAGCTCATGTTCGCCTGTCATTTGGAGCAGTAGGTATTCTGCATGGGCTTCGCCGTAAATGCGGCAAGGTCTGTTCCCGAGTTGCATTGTCTGTGCGGTCATTGCAGCATCCTCCCGAAAAATTTTCGATAAGCCCAGTATAGCAACGAAAAATCATTTTGCAATTCAAAGGCGTTCGCATTCGCAAGCAGTGTCTTCGTAAAAAAGCTGGCACCTGATTTGAAGTTGTGCGAGGCTTCCAGAGTGATGTATCAGCAGTTCTTGAACGATCATGCCGTAGCCCATAAGCGGCAGACGAACCGGGCACGTGGGATTTGAACAGGGCAGCGTTATTCAATACCGCTAAGCTCGCGGTACAGCGTGCGGGCATAGGAATCTGTCATGCCGCTGATATAGTCGGTGACCATCAGCAGCCGGAGGTACAAGTCAAAAGATTCCGTGCCGGTTCGGGTGTTTTGGTAATCCTGCTTGTAATTGCCGGAGAAGATGGCGAGAAGCTTTTTGTCGGCCTTGGAAGGTGCCTGCCCGTCGGTGCAGTATGCAGAGTCATAGTACAGCACGGCGGGAACAAAATGATCCAGCAGAAAATCGAGAATGACTTGTCCGGACAGCTCCAGTTTCAGGATACCGGGCGTATCGAAGGCGAATTTCCGCATGGCCCCTTTCAGGATGTCAATGGTGATGGCGTGATTGGTTCCTTCAAACAGATCACCGCAGTAGGTTCCGGCCATGATCTCTTTATATTTGCAGGAAAAACGGTAGATGGCTACATACATCAGCCACTGACGCGTTTGGGTGAGCCAATTTTTTAAATGCAGTGCTGTCGTTTTCTGGGGTGTGGTCTGCACCGCGCTGCTTGGAAAGTTCTTGGATCCGCTCATCGGAGAAGTACTCAGGGCTTCTGCGGGGAACGATCTTTGAATGGTCATAAGAATTTGTGTAATATTCAATGAACTGGTCAAGGGTGAACAGGCCCTTTTTTAAAGGCATCTTCCAGATCGGCAGTAGAATATGCAATGTCGTCGGCCGCTTCCAGCAGGTAGGTCAGCGGATGGCGCACGATGCCTTTGTCGGGAGTGGTGGTCCCAACCGCTTCCGAGATCTGCTCAAAAGTCTCCTGTTCTGCAGCGAAGAAGCCGAGTTTGTGCTTTCGGATATCCGCACTGCCTTTATCAACGGAGCAGGAGTCGGTGGGGTATTTTACCAGCGTGCTGATGATCGCTTTGGACAGATTGAGGCTGGAACCGTGTTTTGCTTTCAGCAGGATCCGCAGCGCCTGTGCATTGCCCTCAAAATTTTCCAGATCAGCGATCATCTGCGCGGATAACCAGCTGCGAAGGGGCTGTCCTTTGTATTTTACATGGTCGAGGTTCTCTTTGAACCAGTCGCCGATCACGGTCTCGCCGAAATGCCCGAAGGGCGGATTGCCGAGGTCGTGCAAAAAGGCCGGCGCAGAGCAGGACCGATGCGATGGCTTCGGCATCCTCCGGCACAGCAATATCAGTTGGCTTGTACTGTGTTGTGTTTTTGGAGATCATGATGCCAAGCTGCCGGGCGATCGTGGAGACTTCGATCGAGTGTGTCAGGCGGGTTCGGATGAAATCACTCTTATCCAGAGGAAACACCTGCGTTTTATCCTGCAGCCTGCGGAATGCAGCGCTGGAAACGATCCGGCTGTAGTCCTTTTCAAATGCATTGATGGGATACTCCTTGAACGAATCGGGCTCAGGAGGTTCAGAAGAAAGCTTTTCAGTTGACAGCAATTTTGCCCATTCCATAATCAGTACACCTCGCTTTTGAAACGTCGTGATTAAAAATCTGCAAAAGGCATCGGCCTTCCATTACTGCCATTATACAAAAGAAACGCTGCTCCGGCAACAAAAAACGGATTCTCTGAAAAAAACACAAAAACTGCAGCTTGAACATGTGCAGAGTTCCAATTTATTTCGGGATCCGAAAAAAGGAAAGCGGAGTGTTATGCTGCGGTGTACTACTTCCGCCAGATGCACCCGAAATTGAATCAGACAAAAGCTTCCCTTTCCGTGGGCTGCGTGCCTGCGGCGGGGAAGCTTTTTTGTATGCCTGCGGGGCAGGAACGGCGGGATATCAGCCAGATTGCACAAAACGCATTGCACAAAATTGAACAGCTTTTCAGGAAAAAATCTTGCTATTCCGCTTGCGCTCATGTATAATGGACTTGACTTGAAAGGTAGGATGTTTAAAAACACTCTGCCGTATGCTGCTGCAGATGACTTGAAAGGTGGAACATGGGATGTTGTATAAGAAAGCTTCTGAGATGAAACCCACTCCGATCCCCCATTGCATGGGCGGCGAGGGCACCGTGATGATGGAACGCCTGCTGGATGCGCCTGCCGAAATGCTGGGCAAGGGCCGCGCCTACGTGCGCCACACGCTGGCACCGGGCGTGACCATTGGCAGGCACACGCATGAGCACGAGATGGAAAGCATGGTCATCGTCTCCGGCCGCGCTGTCCACATCATCAACGGCGAGGAGCAGATCTTGGAGAAGGGCGACATCATTGCCGCCATGCCCGGCGACACCCACCAGATCGCCTGCCTGGGCGACGAGCCGCTGGTGCTGATCGCACAGGTGCTGTACGAATAAAGGAGGAGCTTCAGATGGAACAGATCCGCAGTGCCGATGTTCTGGCCAGCTTTCCACAGGTGGATGAGGAAAAACTGAACGCCGCCCTTGCCGCCGAAGCTGCCGCCAGCAACCGCAAGATCATTGTGCTGGACGACGACCCTACCGGCGTACAGACGGTACATGATATTTATGTTTATACAGATTGGACGGTAGAAAGCCTGCGCAAGGGCTTTGCTGCGCCGGAAAAGCTCTTCTTTATTCTGACCAACAGCCGCGGCTTTACCGTGGCCGAGACCACCAAGGCCCACCGCGAGATCGCGGAGAACACCGCCAAGGTGGCCCGCGAGTTCGGCATGGACTACCTGATCATCAGCCGCGGCGACTCCACCCTGCGCGGCCACTACCCGCTGGAGACCGACCTGCTGCGCGAGGTGACGGAGGCTGAGAACGGTTACAAAATGGATGGCGACATCCTGTGCCCCTACTTCCGCGAGGGCGGACGCTTTACACTGGACAACGTGCATTATGTGCGCTACGGCGCAGAGCTTGTGCCCTGCGGCCAGACCGAATTTGCCAAGGACGAGACCTTTGGCTACCACGCCAGCAACCTGTGCGAATACATTGAGGAAAAAACCGGCGGCAAAGTCCGTGCAGGAGACGTGACCTGCATCTCGCTGGAAAGCCTGCGCGCCATGGATTTTGACGGCATCGAGGCCCAGCTGCTGGCGGTGCACGATTACGGCCATGTGATCGTGAACGCAGTGGCGGACTGCGATGTGAAGGTGTTTGCAGTGGCACTGTACCGCGCCATGGCAAAGGGCCGTCACTTCACCATCCGCAGTGCGGCCGCACTGGTCAAGGCCATCGGCAATATTTCCGACCAGCCGCTGCTCACCCGGGAAAAGATGGTCACGCAGGAAAGCAAGGCAGGCGGCATCATCGTGGTGGGCAGCCACACCCAAAAAGACCACTGCCCAGCTGGAAGAACTGAAAAAAGTACAGGGCATCGAGTTTATTGAGATGG
>ENA-OQCV01000375-OQCV01000375.1-human-gut-metagenome-genome-assembly--contig:-NODE-375-length-12598-cov-2.695213_pt1 | contig 12598 bp, 14 predicted proteins | sample MGYA00242766_ERZ504592 | MGnify/ENA primary metagenome ERZ504592 (study PRJEB26092, sample SAMD00036315) | human gut metagenome | host: Homo sapiens | study: EMG produced TPA metagenomics assembly of...
ATTCTCACTTCCTGCTGTCTTGCTGATATTCCTTTAGCCCTTTCTTAATTCCCTCTATGGAATAAATCAAAAGGCTGGTTTCCCTTTCATCACAATCCTGTACCAGATACCAGATCTTTTCCTTCAGCATCATATCTTTTTCGCTGTTCCCATGTGTATAAAGTGCTCTTTTATGGGAATATCCATAGCTTCCAGCAAACGGATATAGGTTTTCATTCCCATAAGTCTGGCATGTGTTTCGATCTTTGCCAGATGTGATACAGAAATATCCGCTTTCTCCGCAAGCTGCTCCTGGGTCAGCCCTCTGGCTTCCCGCAAGGCTTTTATGGCATCTGCTACAATATAAAGTTCATTCTGCATTCTTTTATCTCCTCGTTGATTACAGGCTCTATTATAATTACAAATCCTTTCCCTGGTAATGGACTATGGAGGCAAGATTTCCCCGTTTCATTACCATTTCTTTCCTTTTTTGTTTTAGAGATTTATTATATCTGAACGCCTTGAAAACGATTTTTGCACTATTTACGAAAAAGCACTGCATTATCTCTTCATTTAGGCATAAAAAATACAGGTGACTCCTCTATCTCAGAATCACCTGCACCTTATGTATCCTATTCTTTTTTATAAAATTCGTAACATCTGAATATAATTCACATTTTCTTTTCTGATAAACGTTCTCCAAATTTCCGGAATCTGTTTTTCTCATTCTGATAGAAATTTCAACAGCTTCCGGCTTTTCCTCACACTCTAAGTATACAACGCCACCGCCAATTTTCACGCTGTACATGCTTGAGAATGGTCAATACCGCTTCCATCATCTTTCCGCCATCTGGAACGGGTGCGTCTTTATGCTGATAATTTTTTCCCAAACTGACCGATCAGGAAAGCAGAAAGAGCATATTCATCTGTTTTTTCATTTTTTTGTGCATACCGCTGTATCTTTTTTTGCAACGTAGAAGAAAGATTTGTCCCCAAAATTTTGCACTGCTTTATGTGTGATTGCAAAAATTGCCAAAACCCTGCTATACTCATCTAACAAAAGATAAGTAATGGACATCTTTCGTTTTGCAAACTCTACCGCATTATTACGGACAAAATTTTCTATTTCTTTATTTTTCGGACACGAAAAACCGGAGAGGACATCAACTACTGACTCCTCTCCTATAAGTTCCATATAATCTAAAATATTTACAACTGCATAATCCATCTCTCTTAGTTCCTTTTCCTACCCAGGAATCTGCGTAATTCTTCTACACTATCTAATATTGGAATAGACGGTGCAGAAGGTTTCCATACTGGATCTTGACTGGACTTTTCAAGTGCATCTACAAATGCTTCTGCTTTTTTCGGATCTTCAATTACAACATTGGTAAGAATACTTGATGTAGCCATATAAAAGCACCTCCTCTTCTCTTATCGTTCTCTTTGTTCTAAAAAGCGGTTTTATGCTGGCTGTCAGCCGCGACACCCTTTCAAATGTCTGAAATGTCGCCGGTATCATTCAGTCCCCGGTGCGGACTCACCGTATCTCCCTGGTGTGGGCATAATACTCTTTCAAGTATAAAATAGTCCCAGTATTTACCCTGCCTGGGCGCAGTACAGCTTTTACGTGCCGCTACACGAAACCTTTTGGCTTAACTATATTATATGTGATACCCTAAGAAATATCAATGGTTTCCCCAAAATTTGTATCCTGTTATAGAAGGTTCATGGTCGTTTCCATAAACTTTTTCTATAATCTGTATCCAATACTATTTTATGAAAATCCAACATTGCGTGCTCTTGCATCAGTTTCTCACCCAATTTCACAAGAGGATTGGTTTCCCATTCCGGATCAATTCCTGTTTGATGAAAGTATCTTGCATAAGCAAATCCCTCCGCTACCGCATCTGAATTTTCAAATACTCCCACCATTGCATCTGTAAACTGTACAATGATTGAGTTTCCAAAAATACCCTGCAATTCTTCCGAAGAAGGTATGGGAAAGTGCAAAGGATACGCTATACGTCTCTCCCGACGATGTGGTACTGCCTCCCTATTATCCTGAGGACAGCATTGTGCGCCGCGACATAGCTGTCATGTACAGCAATATTTACCGCATGGACTGTTTTGTCCGCCAGATGATTGATGAACTGAAGGCTGCAGGCGAGTGGGATAATACTATTCTTATCTTTTATTCGGATAATGGCGGACCGCTTCCTCGGCAGAAACGTGAAATAACAGAGGTTGGTACCCATATTCCTCTCATTATCCGTTATCCGGACGGACGATTGGCCGGCAGTATTGATGATGGACTTCGCAGTGTCATTGACATTCCACCCACGATTCTTTCATTGGCGGGTATCAAGCCTCCTGCCTATATGGATGGCAAGGCATTTGCTGGGAAATATGCTTCGCCATCGCGGCGCTATGATTTTTGCCGCACGTGACCGTATGGATAAGTGCTATGACCAGCACGGGGGGCGTGCGCGATTGCCGTTATCGTTATATCTGTAATTATACTCCCAATCAGCCCGGCTATCAGCCGGTAGGATTTCGTCTGAACATGCCGATGATGCGCCGTATGCTTCAACTCCATGAAGAAGGCGCACTCGATGAGAATCAAGAAAGCTGGTTTGTCTGGCCCCGTCAGCGTGAAGAGTTCTATGATTTGGAGAAAGACCCTCATGAGATGTGCAATCTGATTAATGATTCGGCTTACCGGAAAGACATTGACCGTTTGCGGAAGGTGTATCGGCAGTGGGAAAGGAAATATTGGCAATGTCGTCCGCTGACAGAACCGGAAATAGTATAAACTATGTGGCCGGACGGTGTACAGCCGCTCGTGTCAGCTCCGCAGATTGTACAGACGGGGGGCAGGTCAAGCTGGAGTGTTCCACTCCTGGAGTCTCTTATGCCTATCAGTTGAATGGTCGGGGACGGAATGGAGAGAAACATTGGAGTCTATATGTTGAGCCGTTTGCTGTCCGTAAAGGAGACCGGGTGGCAGTGCAGGCTTTCCGGGTAGGATATAAGAAAAGTGAGATAGTAAACTTCTTGATTGAACATTAATTTTATAAAATATGAAGAATATAGTTTGTACAGCCTTGATGCTGTTGATGTCTGTGTGTATGTATGCGCAGGAGTTGTATGGAGAGTATGAAAAGAAAGTGTATGTCTCTTCGCAGGGAGATTCGTTGAAGTACCGTTTGCTGCGTCCCGAAGCAGAAAAGGCAGGGAAGAAATATCCGTTGGTGCTTTTTCTGCATGGTGCGGGCGAACGAGGAGATGATAATCAGAAGCAATTGGTGCATGGTGGGCAGATGTGGCTCAATCCGGTGAACAGAGAGGAATATCCGGCTTTTGTATTGGCTCCCCAGTGTCCTAAGGAAGATTATTGGGCTTATGTGGGTCGTCCCAAGTCGTTTGTACCTGGAGAAATGCCCGAGGTACAGGAGCCTACGCGTATATTCCGCACATTGAAGGAGTTGCTGGATACCTATTTGGCTATGCCCCAGGTGGATAAAGACCGGATTTATGTGATGGGACTTTCCATGGGCGGTATTGGGGACGTTTGATTTGGCGATACGTTATCCCGAAGTTTTTGCCGCAGCCGTTCCCATCTGCGGTATTGTGAATCCGGCAAGGCTTTCTGCCGCCAAAGACGTGAAGTTCCGTATTTATCACGGAGATGCCGATAACATTGTTCCGGTAGAAGGTTCGCGTCAGGCTTACAAGGCCTTGAAGGCTGCTGGTGCCGATGTTGAGTATATCGAATTCCCCGGAGTCAATCATGGCAGCTGGACACCGGCGTTCAATGATTCTGAGTTTATGGGTTGGCTGTTTAATCAGAAGTAAAAAATGATGAGGATATTGTCTGTTATCGGAGCGCTCTTTTTAGGGGGCGCTTTTTTTACTTCTTGCACCACTTCTGGTAGGGTAAGTACTTTTGTGGTCTTACCGGATACGCAGACTTATCTGGAACAATGTCCGGAGGTCTTTGATTCGCAAGTGGACTGGTTGGTTGCCAACCGTAAGAAAATAGATGCCGTGTTCCAAGTGGGAGATTTGACACAAGATAATTCTCCGGTGGAATGGGCGTATATGCAGAAAGCTTTTTCATCGTATCAGCCAAGCGGGAATACCTTATTCTGTCGTGTGGGGAAATCATGATATTGGCAGTAAGCCCGGCAAGTTTTCGGACGTGCATAACACTGCAATGGCCAACAAGTATTTCCCTCTTTCTGACTATAAGCAGAAGAGTTATTGGGGAGGCAGTGCGGATGGAAAGACATTGGATAACTATTACATAAACCTTAGGTCGGGCGATACCGATTGGCTGGTCTTGAATCTGGAATTCGGGCCTTCTGATGAGGCTCTGCAATGGGCCGATTCCATAGTGGGTATTCATCCGGATAAGCTTGTCATATTGAATACACACGCCTATTTGTATTGTGACAGTACGTTGCATGACGGGAAAGACTGGTGGCGCCCTCAAGGATATGGCATCGGCAAAGAGTCTGGGCGCACAGTGAACGATGGTGCTGGAATCTGGGAGAAATTGCTTCTCAAACATCGCAATGTGATAGCTGTCTTTTGTGGGCATGTCTTGAAAAGCGGAGTCGGCACGCTGGTCTCTATAGGGAAAGAGGGAAATAAAGTGTATCAGATGCTGGCAAACTATCAGCGTGGTGTGGAAGGCAGTAGATTGGGAGGTGAGGGCTACTTACGCATTGTAACTTTTAACCGGAAGACAAGGGAGATAGATGTGAAGACCTATTCGACTTGGAATAAAGCCTACCACCCCTCCGAACATCATAACTTTAAGTTCAGAGAGGTGGACTTTGACGAATATCTGCGCTGAGACTTAAGTCCTTTCAGCGTAATCTCCGTTACTTTTTATCAGTTCTATCAGCTTTTCTACCGCCTCTTCTTCGGGAATGTTCTTTTCGATACACTCCTTCTTCTTGTAGAGGCTGATTTTGCCTCGTCCGGCGCCCACATAGCCGTAGTCGGCGTCTGCCATTTCTCCGGGGCCGTTGACAATGCATCCCATGATTCCTATCTTGAGTCCTTTCAGATGGCCGGTGGCTGCCTTGATACGGGCAATGGTACTTTCCAGGTCGTAGAGGGTGCGTCCGCAGCCGGGACAAGAGATGTATTCGGTCTTGCTGGTACGTACACGTCCGGCTTGCAGGATACCGAAAGCAGTGGCATCCACTACTTTGCCGCTTATGGTTTCTCCTTGGTTGAAGAGAAGGATACCGTCACACAGACCGTCGAAGATGAGTGCTCCCATGTCTGCCGCCGCTTTGATTTGCAGATTTTCCAATTCGCTCTCTGCGTAGTGTTCAAAGAAGACTACCGGATTCTTCAGGCCTTCCTTCATCATCTGGTGTACCAGGGCGCGTTGTTCTCCCAATCGGTTGGGATGATTGCTTTGCGAAACCAATACGACTTCCGGATGATACTTCAGGCAGGCGATGGCTTCGTCATTCAATCCCATATACGTGATGAAGAGGAATTTCAAGGAAGCGCCGCAGCTGCTTAGGAAAGGAAGCTGGTCTCCTTTAAAGGCAGGCCAGGCATTGTCCGGTTCCGTTCTGCCGTTACTGTGCTCCATCCAGACATCGGCATCGATGATGCATTGCATGCCTTCCGGAAGTTGTTCCGGGATGGAACGTCCCGTATAGATATAGTCCGGCATGAATTGCGGATTGAAGTCCATGTCCCGTCTAAGCGTGCGGCAATGACCACGGGCAGATTGTCTCCGCCGATATTGTGTACGGCGGCAGTCTCGCGGCGGGTGGGAGAGAGATAATTGAATTCCGGCACATCTGCTCCGGGGATATAAGGATGGTCGTGGCGCTGCACGATATAGTCCACCAATTTGCGGGCTACGGGGATTTCCGCCTCCGGAGCTTCGCTCAGGGAAACCCGGATGGTGTCACCCAAGCCGTCTGCCAGCAGGGCGCCGATGCCCAAGGCCGATTTGATGCGTCCGTCTTCTCCGTCTCCGGCTTCCGTTACACCGAGATGCAGCGGGAATCGCATACCTTCCTGCTCCATGACGGCTGCCAGCAAGCGTACTGTCTTTACCATGACCACTGTATTGGATGCCTTGATGGAAATGACCACATCCGTGAAATTCTCTTGCACGCAGATGCGCAGAAACTCCATACAAGATTCCACCATGCCTTCCGGTGTATCGCCATAGCGCGACATGATGCGGTCGGATAATGAACCGTGGTTTACGCCGATGCGGATGGCAGTATGGTTCTCCTTGCAGATATTAAGGAAGGGTACAAAGCGGTCGTGTATCTTCTGCAACTCCTGGGCATACTCTTCATCGGTATACTCCAAATGTTTGAAAGTACGTGCTGCATCCACATAGTTTCCCGGATTGATGCGTACTTTTTCTACATACTGTGCCGCCACGTCCGCTACCTTCGGATTGAAGTGAATGTCGGCGACAAGCGGCACCATATATCCGTCCTGGCGTAGGCCTATGTTGATATTCATCAGGTTTTCAGCCTCTTTGATGCCTTGGGCCGTGAGGCGTACATACTCTCCTCCGGCATCGACAATACGTTTGGCTTGCGCTACACTGGCTTCTGTGTCCTGCGTAGCGGTGTTCGTCATACTTTGTATGCGGATAGGATTGGAGCCGCCCATAGGGGTGGCTCCGATGTTTACTTCTGACGTTTCCCGTCGGGAATAGTTAAATAGATCCACGATGATATTTACAGTTAAAGGATTAAAAGATTTACGATTGGATGATTTACGATGTACGATTGAAATTACTTCTTGGTATCTTCAATCGTACATCGTAAATCATCCAATCGTAAATCAATTGGTTTTTGTATTCGTACTTCACATCCTTCAAGTCCTCATTTGCCTTGACTATTTTCTTTTTCAGCCCTTCTTTGTAGGTGGCAAATGTTTCGGCCAATGAGGAATCGCCCAATGCCAGCATTTGTACGGCAAGGATGGCAGCGTTCATGGCACCATTAATGGCAACGGTGGCTACCGGTATGCCCGGAGGCATCTGGATGATGGAGTAGAGGGCATCTACGCCATCGAGTACAGACCCTTTTACGGGAACCCCGATTACCGGCAGTGTGGTATTGGCAGCAATGACGCCGGGCAGGGCGGCAGCCATACCGGCAGCGGCAATAATCACTTTAATGCCGCGTTGGCGGGCATTCTTGGCAAATTCCTCCACTGCTTCCGGTGTGCGGTGAGCAGAGAGAGCGTTCATTTCGAACGGTACATGCAGGTCATTGAGCAATTGTGCGGCCTTCTCCATAACGGGGAGGTCGGAAGTGCTGCCCATGATGATGCTAACGATTGGAGACATGAATCTTTAAATTATTAAAGGGTTAATTTTATAAGGGTTAGGGATTAACGATTAGGGGTTAGGGACTGCGCTATCATTCCGTCCGGTGCTAATCGCTAACCCCTAATCCTTTCATTTCATTCGTTTATCAGCGCTTTGTAGGCTTCGGCATCCAGCAGGCTGTCGAAGTCGGCATCAGCGGCGGGTTTGATTTTGATGAGCCAGCCTTCGCCGTATGGGTCCTGGTTTACCAGTTCCGGCTGGTCGGCAAGGGCTTCGTTTTGCTCCAGAATCTCACCGGTTACGGGCAGGAAGAGGTCTGATATGGTTTTTTACTACTTCGATGGTACCGAACACTTCGTCGGCAGCCAATGTTTCACCTTCGGTCGGGATGTCGACAAACACAATGTCACCCAGTTGCTCTTGTGCATAATCGGTAATACCTACATAGGCTACATCACCTTCCAGGCGGATCCATTCGTGTTCTTTGGTGTACTTTACATTAGTCGGGAAATTCATGATCATTAGTTTTTAAGGGTTGATACTATGTAAATTAAAAGTTGAAAATTAAAATTAAACAAGGCTCTTAAAAGAGGAAGATTCGGAACAGTATGTTGCTCAGCGGGTGGAGTACCAGCAACGAGCAGATAAGCCCTACGGCAAAGCCTCCCATAACTTCGCCCAGGGTGTGGTGTCGCAGGATGATGCGGGCGGTGCCCAGCACGCCAGCCACCAGTATAAAGAGGCATAGCCACCATACGGGATTGTAGCTGAACAAGGCGCTGAAAGCTACCAGTCCACCAATTACGGCTCCGGCGCCTGCCATGTGTTCGCTCAGTTTCCATTTTAAGTTGACAATGACGCAGATTATCATCACTACCAGGGCGGAGAGTATGATACCGGTCATGTACCACGGGATATTGAGCCGGTGCATCATGAGCAGGCAGAATACATAAGAAGTGATGGTCAGAATAAAGGGAATGTATCTCCTTTTTCGTTCCACCAGTTCTTCCGGACTGAAACCGTTGATTTTGCGGAAGATGAAGATAGTCAGTGTAGGCATCAGGATGGTGAAGCAATACACCACGCCCAATACTATCAACTTGTACTGCAACGGCATGATGCGCAGGTACGAGAATATAAACAGAACCAGAAATGCCAGGAAAGGGATGGAGAACGGTGTGAATACCGCCGAAATCACTTTCGCTGTTCTGATTAAAGTTTTATCTGCTATAATATGCTCTTCCACAACCTAATTTTATTTACGATTTGACTATTTACAATTTACTATTTGAATGCACTAATCTTTAAACCTTAATCCCTAATCGCTCATCCTTTTCTCTCATCTTCTCAGTCTTGCCACGGGGATATTCATCTGTTGGCGATACTTTGCCACCGTGCGGCGGGCTATGGGATAGCCTTTCTCCTTCAGCAGCTCGGTCAGTTCGTCATCGGTCAGAGGCTTTTTCTTGTCCTCGTTGTCAATGCACTCTTTGAGTATCTTGCGTATTTCGCGTACAGACATCTCTTCGCCGTCTTCGGTTGTGTAGCCGTCGTTGAAGAAGAATTTCAGCGGGTAGATGCCGTAGTTGGTCTGTACATACTTGCTGTTGCTCACACGGGAGATGGTCGAGATGTCCAACCCGGTGCGTTCGGCAACATCTTTCAGAATCATGGGGCGGAGTAATGACTCGTCTCCTTCGAGGAAGAAAGGACGTTGCAGGTCTATGATGGCCTGCATGGTAGTCATCAGCGTATTCTGGCGTTGCTTCACGGCATCGATGAAACCTTGTGCGGCATCCATTTTTTGTTTGAGGAACATCATGGCTTCGCGGGACTCCTTAGACTGATTGGCCCGGTTCTTGGTGTGTTCTTCCACCATCTCGGTGAAGTCGCGGCTCATGCGCAATTCCGGTACGTTGCGGTTGTTCAGTGTCACGTTGATGGTACCGTCGTCATAAGTGTCTACCAGGAAGTCGGGCACAATCTGCTGCATGTTCTTGCCGATGGCTTCGCCGAGCGAGGCACCGGGACGGGGATTCAGCTTGCAGATTTCCTTAACGGCTTGTTGCAGGGTATCTTCGCTGATACCTAATTTCTGCATAATCTTGTCCCAATGCTTGCGGGTGAACTCTTCGTAGCACTGGGTAAGAATATCTTCTTCTATATAGTATTGTGGAGGCGAGGGCATGGGCCGTTGCGCTTCCTTACGTCGAATCTGGATGAGCAGGCACTCTTGCAGGGTGCGGGCGCCCAGACCGGCGGGGTCAAAGTCTTGTATAATCTTCAATACTTCTTCCAGCTCTTCGGGAGAAGCGTCGATACCGGCGTAGATGGCGAGTTCGTCGCTGATACTGTCCAGCGATTTGCGCAGCAGGCCATCGTCGTCCAGCGAGCCGATGAGATATTCGGCCAGTTCGCGCTGGTGCGGAGTCAAGTCCTGCTCGCCGAGCTGCTGGCGCAAGGTTTCATAGAAAGAGGTGGCGTCGGAGAAAGGAATTTCTTCTGCCTGCTCCCCTTTGCTGCGGTTGTTCTCCTGCAGCTTGTAGTCGGGGATATCGTCTTCGTTCAGATAATCGCTTAAAGAATCATAGCTGGTGTCTCCACCGTCTTCCGTTCCGGTTTCCGTATCAGGAGTGTCGGGGTATTCATCACCGGGAGTATCCTCCTTACCCTCTTCCAGTGCCGGATTTTCCAGAAGTTCGGCACGTACGCGGTCTTCCAGCTCTATTGCCGGAAGTTCCAACAGCTTTACTACCAGAATCTGTTGTGGTGACAGCGTCTGTATTTGCTGCTGCGCTTGGGTTTGTATCTGTCGGGAGCCTTGTGCCATAATTTACATTATTTGTCCGCTGCAAAGATAAGTTTTATCTTCGCACTTTTTGCAAAAATAGTGAATAGTTCGGGAACGAAAAATCTTCTTCTGTTATATTTAACAAGAAAGCTGCGGTTCGGTTGTTTTTTCTTGTTGGGTTGTAAGTCAGTATTTCCTGATTTTCCTTATCCTTTCAAATATTCTCTTTATCTTTGTGGTATAACAACTAAAACTATGAACATTATGTTTGCTAAAGAAACGTATATACAGCGTCGGGCCCTGTTGAAGAAAAAATATAGGCTCAGGAGTGTTGCTGTTTTTGGGTAATGACGAACAAGGACTGCATTATGAGGACAATACTTTCCGTTATCGTCAGGATTCTACCTTCTTGTATTATTTCGGTTTGTCGTTTGCCGGTTTGTCGGCGATTATCGATATTGATGAGGACAAGGAGATTATATTTGGCGATGAACTTACGATTGACCATATCGTATGGATGGGAACGCAGCCTACCCTGAAAGAGAAAAGCGGGCGTGTGGGCATAACGGAAGTAATGCCTTCTGCCGAAATCATGAACTATCTGCATAAAGCAGTGCGCAAGGGACAGACAGTGCATTACCTGCCTCCCTACAGGGCGGAGCATAAATTGAAACTGATGGAGTGGTTGGGCATTCCGCCTGCACGCCAGGAAGGTTCTGTTCCATTTATCCGTGCAATTGTGGCACAACGCAGTTATAAGTCTGCCGAAGAAGTAGAAGAGATAGAAAAGGCATGTAATGTGACGGCTGATATGCACATTACGGCTATGAAAGTACTTCGTCCGGGTATGTACGAATACGAAGTCGTAGCAGAAATGAACCGGGTGGCCGAATCCAATAATTGCGAGCTTTCTTTTGCAACGATTGCCACCGTCAACGGACAGACTTTGCACAATCATTATCATGGCAATAAGGTGAAGCCGGGAGATTTATTCCTGATTGATGCCGGTGCGGAAGTAGAGTCGGGTTATGCGGGCGATATGTCCTCTACCGTTCCTGCCGATAAAACGTTTACCCCTCGTCAGCGGGCTGTTTATGAAATTCAGAATGCAATGCATCTGGAGGCTGTCAAAGCGCTTTGTCCGGGTATTCCTTATATGGATGTTTACGACCTTTCCGCCCGCGTAATGGTAGAGGGAATGAAAGAACTCGGTTTGATGAAAGGCAATGCCGAAGATGCTGTACGCGAAGGCGCACATGCCTTGTTCTATCCTCATGGTTTGGGACATATGATGGGGCTGGATGTGCATGATATGGAAAACCTCGGCGAGCTTTGGGTCGGTTACAACGGTCAGCCTAAGAGTACGCAGTTCGGTCGTAAGAGCCAGCGTCTTGCCATTCCTTTGGAACCGGGTTTTGTACATACCGTTGAGCCGGGGCATTTACTTTATACCCCCGAACTGATAGACCTTTGGAAAGGAGAGAAGAAGTTTAAAGACTTCATTAATTATGATAAAGTGGAAGAATACCGCAACTTCGGAGGTATCCGCAATGAAGAAGACTATCTGATAACGGAAACCGGTGCACGCCGTTTAGGCAAAAAGATTCCGCTGACACCGGAAGAAGTGGAAGCGTTGAGATAGTTAAAGATAACTGAGAGTTGAAAATTACCGTGTATGCACAATGGCGGCACTCATTTTCAACTCTCAACTTTTTTTTGATTCTCAATTCTCATTGTTTTAAGCGTGTAGCTCCAATACAAACCGTGTGCCTTTCGCATAGCTACTGTCCAATGTAAGGCTGCCATCCATTTTAGCGGCAATCAGAGCACAGATGGGTAATCCCAGACCATCGCCCTGCGTCAGGTCTTTTACTTCGGTGAAAGGCTTGAATATGTTTTCGCGCTGTTCTTCGGCGATGCCGCAGCCTGTATCGCTTATGATGAACTGATGTGTATGAGCGCCGCGTTTTTTGAAGTCCAGCCCTATTTTTCCGCCGGCGGGGGTGTATTCGGCTGCGTTTTCAAGCAAATGCAGTAAGATGCGTTCCAGGTGTTCCGGATTAATCTTTATGTTCAGTTTGGGAGCATTGACAATGAGGGATACATCTTCCTGTACTTTGCCGCGTATTTTGTTCATAACGTTTTCACAGAAAGCCGAAATATTCTCTTCTTGCATTTCATACGGTTCTGATAGGCTGTTTTCCAGTTCGGACAGCTCTTGTATGTGAGCAGAGAAAGTACGCAATGCCTGTACGCCGGGCAGCTTCGGGTCGAGAGTGTCCAGTGTAGGCTCCATCTGGGCGGAGATATTTTGGATGAATTCGGTCTTCAGTTCATTGTGTTCGTTGGCAATGCCGATTGCTTTCTTTTGTTTGCGTGTCAGTAGGATGAAGCGTAGTAATATGATGGCTCCTGCCACTAATGCTGCCGCTAAAATTGGCTGCCAGGACGCAAAGACCGGTGATGATATGCTGTTTGGAGGAAAG
>ENA-OQCV01000376-OQCV01000376.1-human-gut-metagenome-genome-assembly--contig:-NODE-376-length-12582-cov-2.492172_pt1 | contig 12582 bp, 16 predicted proteins | sample MGYA00242766_ERZ504592 | MGnify/ENA primary metagenome ERZ504592 (study PRJEB26092, sample SAMD00036315) | human gut metagenome | host: Homo sapiens | study: EMG produced TPA metagenomics assembly of...
CCCCCGCAGTGCGGAGGGTACAAACTGAAACTTTTTTGGAGGAAACAAACAATGGCAGTCGTATCTATGAAACAGCTTCTCGAGGCCGGTGTCCACTTCGGCCACCAGACCCGCCGCTGGAACCCCAAGATGGCTAAGTACATCTTCACCGAGCGCAATGGTATCTACATCATTGACCTGCAGAAGACCGTGAAGAAGCTCGATGAGGCTTACAACTTCGTCCGCGACACCGCTGCACAGGGCGGCGAGATCCTGTTCGTCGGCACCAAGAAGCAGGCTCAGGAGTCCATCCGTGACGAGGCTACCCGCTGCGGCATGCACTATGTCAACGCTCGCTGGCTGGGCGGCATGATGACCAACTTCCGCACCATCCGTAAGCGCATCGACCGTATGGAGCAGCTCAAGACCATGCAGGAGGACGGCACGTTCGATCTGCTGCCCAAGAAGGAAGTCGTCAAGCTCGAGCTCGAGATGGCCAAGCTGGACAAGTACCTGGGCGGCGTCAAGAACATGAAGGCTCTGCCGAAGGCTATGTTCATCGTTGACCCTCACAAGGAGCGCATCGCTGTCTCCGAGGCCCGCAAGCTGAACATCCCCATTGTTGCTATCGTTGATACCAACTGCGATCCCGATGAGATCGACTACGTCATCCCCGGCAACGACGACGCTATCCGCGCTGTCAAGCTGATCTCCGGTGCCATGGCCAGCGCTGTGCTGGAGGGCAAGCAGGGCGTTCAGGACGCTCCCGCCGCCGAGACCAAAGAGGATTGATTTACTCCCTACAATTCAGAAAGGACATTGAGCACTATGGCTATTTCTGCAAAAGACGTTATGGAGCTGCGTAAGCAGACCGACTGCGGCATGATGGAGTGCAAGAAGGCTCTGACTGAGGCTGACGGCAACTTCGAGAAGGCAATCGAGATCCTGCGTGAGCGTGGTCTGGCTACCGCTGCCAAGAAGGCAAGCCGTACCGCTGCCGAGGGCATGGTCTACGCTGACTACTGCCCCCAGTGCAAGGTGGGTGTTGTCATCGAGGTCAACGCTGAGACCGACTTCGTTGCCAAGAACGACAAGTTCGTTGCTTTCGTCAAGGAGGCTACTCAGGTCATCATGAAGCAGAACCCTGCTGATGTTGAGGCTCTGATGGCTTGCAAGACCGAGAACGGCGAGACCGTGGACGAGGCTCTGAAGAACCTGATCCTGGTCATCAAGGAGAACATCAAGGTTCGCCGTTTCGTCCGTTACGAGGGCGTTTGCTCTGCATACGTCCACGGCGGCGGCACCCACGGCATTCTGGTCAACTTCGAGACCACCAACGGCATCGAGGCTAAGGACGAGTTCGCTACTTACGGCAAGGACATCGCCATGCAGGTCGCAGCTGCTAACCCTGGCTATGTCGATGAGGCTTCTGTCCCCGCTGAGGTCGTGGCCAAGGAGAAGGAGATCATGCTGGCTCAGATGGCTGGCGATCCCAAGACCGCTAACAAGCCCGAGGCTGTGAAGCAGAAGATGATCGAGGGCAAGATCAAGAAGTTCTTCAAGGAGAACTGCCTGGTCGATCAGGAGTTCGTCAAGGACAGCGACCTGACCGTTGCTCAGTACACCGCTAAGGTCGCTAAGGATCTGGGCGGCGACATCAAGATCGTCAAGTTCACCCGCTTCCAGAAGGGCGAAGGCCTGGAGAAGCGTGCTGACGACTTCGCTGCTGAAGTTGCAAGCATGGTGAAGTAATTTAACTTCCAAAGTTGAATTGGGAGCTGCAGTACCCGTAACAGGGTGCTGCGGCTCCTTTTTGTTTGTGTTTGGCGGGCGGATGTGCTATCATAGAGAAAACGGAAAGAAGGGAGGACGAAAAGCAATGCGCAGTGTAAACAAAACGTCTCTCCGAATGGGGAGCATGATCGGATAAGGAGAATCCCTTATGAAAAAACAAACCATGACTCTTGCGGGCATCCCTGCCATCCTGTACGGCAGCCGGAGCCGGAATGTTTACCTCTATCTCCACGGCAAGAACGGCTGCAAGGAAGAAGCAGAACGTTTTGCCGCTACAGCCTGTGAAGCAGGTTGGCAGGTGCTGGCTATCGACCTGCCCGAGCATGGCGCACGGAAAAACAGCCCTGAGCGGCTTCTGCCGTGGGTGGCTGTGCCGGAGATAGAAGCCGTATATGCCCGCATGAAGCCGGTGTGGGCGCATATCCGGCTGTATGGCGTGAGCATCGGCGCGTGGCTTGCCATGCAGGCGCTGCAGGGAGACGCGCCGGAACGGGCCCTGCTGGTCTCTCCGGTGGTGGATATGGAAGCCTTGATCGTCGGCATGATGCAGGGAGCAGGGGTAACCGAAGCACAGCTGCAAGAGGCAGGGGAAATCCCGACCGGTTTCGGCGAAACGCTTTCGTGGCCCTACCTCTGCTGGGTGCGGGAACATCCGCTGCACTGGCATGGCCGCACGCAGGTGCTGTATGGTGACAGGGATGCCCTGACCAGCCGCACCATGATCGAGCGCTTCCGTCAGGAAAGCGGGGCGCATCTGACGATCATGGAGGGCGGGGAGCACTGGTTCCACACCCCAGTGCAGATGGCGGTCCTTCAAACGTGGGAAGAAACGAACGTTTGATTTTTGATTTAGAATAGCCGCCGCGTGCGCTTTGGCTATTTTTAGCGGAAGTATTATTTTTATATTTGCAAACCAGCAAAGCCTGCGGGCTTTGCTGGTTTGCTTTTTCACGGGAAAGGTCGTGACCGTACACTGCATTTTTGTGGTGACTATGCATTTTATCTTTGGGACTCTTTCTGTGAAAAAATGGTTTGGAAACGACCGCAGTCGTTTCCAAACCACAATATCAAATAAATTTTCCTCTGCTTATGGCCAGAGCGCACGCGGAGGCCATTTCAAATCATAGAAGCTTACAGCAACAAAAATCTGCCGCTGACGGTTTTTACGCCGTCAGCGGCAGTTTGCATTTACAGATTCAGTTCAGCAGGATCTGAAACTCAGACCTTTGCTTCGCTGTTGTGCTCAGCATTCTTATAGGCCTTGAAGGAGTGGAACACGATGTTCAGGCCCAGAACGATCAGCAGCACGGCCAGGATCAGCTGCAGGCCGTTTGCAATGAACACAGCACCCCAAGTGGTCTCGCCAGCGGGGATGGTGACAGCAGCGGCATTGCTGATGGCCTTGACCATGGCGATCAGGCGCTGCACCAGAGCGGTGAAGGTGACGCACAGCATGATGACCAGCGGAGGGAAGATCATCTTGTTGCTGCGGCCGGTGACCTTCAGGAACACGCACAGGGTGGCCAGAACCAGAGCGCTCAGCAGCTGGTTTGCAGAACCGAACAGGGGCCAGATGTTGGCGTAGCCGATCTTGGTCAGCAGGAAGCCGAAAGCCAGAGTCAGGAAGGTGGAGAAGTACACGTTGCACAGCAGCTTGCGCCAGCCCTCAGCATGCTCCATGTCGTCCACGCTGAACAGCTCCTGGAAGCTCATGCGGCCGATACGGGCCACAGCATCCAAACTGGTCAGGGCCAGTGCGGAAACGCACATGGTCATAAACACAGAGGCAAAGTGCTGGTCCAGGCCAAAGCCCACGAAGAAGCTGGCAACGCCGCGGCTGAAGACCTGGAACGGAGTGCCGTCTGCGGGGGTGCCGTCTGCAGCAGCAGAAGCACCGGCCACGCACAGGGCGATGACAGCCAGCAGGCTTTCCAGCACCATGGCACCGTAGCCGACCTTTAGCATATCCTTCTCATTGGTAACGGTCTTGGAGGAAGTGCCGGAAGACACCAGACTGTGGAAACCGGAAACAGCGCCGCAGGCAACGGTAACGAACAGGATGGGGAACATGGTGCCCAGCTTGGCGTTGGTAAAGCCGGTGAACACCGGCAGATTCATGACGGGATGGTTGACGATCAGGCCCAGAACAGCACCCACGATCATGGCCACGAACATAAAGGTGGTCATGTGGTCACGGGGCTGCTTCAGCAGCCACATGGGCAGGACAGCGGCAAAGAAGATGTACACAAAGGTGATGTAGCTCCATGCAGCCTTACCCAGAATGATGGGGAAGTTTGCACCACCACAAAGGACAGCACGATGAATACGATGCTGATCACATTCTCTTTCCAGCCGGTGAAGTGCAGGTTCTTCTGCAGCAGGCCAAAGACCACGGCGAACACCATGAACATGATGGAGACCATGCCGGCAGCACCGTTGGTCTGGGCAGCTTCCACCAGAGCACCGTCAGCACCGTAGGCATTGAAGGTGCCGGCCACCATGTCGGCAAAGGCGGCAATGACGATGCCGCAGAACAGCCAGCAGAACAGCAGGAACAGCTTGCGGCCGGTCTTGCCGATGTACTTTTCGATCAGCATGCCCATGCTCTTGCCGTCGTTCTTAACGGAAGCATACAGAGCGCCGAAGTCGGTGACAGCACCGAAGAAGATGCCGCCCAGCAGCACCCACAGCAGCACCGGCAGCCAGCCGAAAGCAGCGGCCTGGATCGCACCGGTAACAGGGCCTGCACCGGCAATGGAGCTGAACTGGTGTGCAAACACGGTCCAGCCGTCGGTGGGAACGTAGTCCCGGCCGTCCTCATGGACAACTGCCGGGGTCTTGGCAGAGGGGTCGATGCCCCACTTGTTTGCCAGCCAGCGGCCGTAAAGCATATAAGCGCCAAACAGACACACGGCTGCGATCAATACGATGACCAGCGTATTCATTGTTTTTACCTCTTTCCTTTTTTGGCATCCGGCAAATGTCAGCGGCATGGGGGCGGAAGGGTGTAAAAAAGGCCCCGTCTTCCTGCGTTCGTTCCATTTGGGACGAACCATCGAAGACGAAGGCCTTCACATACACTGCACATCGTGTATGGAATACTCCGCGATACCACTTCGTTTGCTGCACAGGGCAGCCACTCCCAGCGTACATACATACGCAGCCCCGTAACGTGGGCAAAACGGCCATGCATTACTGGAAGGCGGGGTCAGCGCCTTTTGTTCACACAGGCTGCTCGCAGGGGAGAACGCTTTGCTCCTGACTGCTGCCCTTGCATCAGATGGGCGGCTCTCTGGGAGAGGGTGCTGCAAGAATCATGTCCTGTTCATCGCATTTGCCGAATGATTGTCCGTATTTTAGTGCGGAATTCACAAATTGTCAATATCCTTGGAACAAGTTCGGAGGATGCACTAATTCAGAAAAGCGTTCTGCAATAATTTTTAGGTGATTTTTGTTCATGCGTGAAACGAAGAAAACTATACACGTCAACGAATGAAAAGAGTTCACGCCAAGGGCTTGACTTTCACACTTTGATGTGCTAAAGTGGTGATGCAAGAAAGAACCTGAACATTTCCTGAACATTTAAAAGAGGGAAAGCTCCCAAAACCGGACAGTCCGCTGCGGCGGCAAGGAGAACATTCATGTCAGATAAAAATTCCAGAAGAAACCAGACCACCGATGCACTGTTTGATGCCATCCTCAGTCTGGAAACGCGGGAGGAGTGCTACAACTTCTTTGAAGACCTGTGCACTGTAAAGGAGATCTCGGATATGGCGCAGCGGCTGGAAGCGGCAAAGATGCTGCTGGACGGCAGAACCTACGATCAGATCGTGAAGGCAGTGGAGATCAGCACGGCCACCATCAGCCGCATCAACCGCTGTATCCAGTACGGCTCCGGCGGCTACCGCGAGACCATTGAAAAGGTGCGCGGCATCCAGAACCCTAAAAAGCAGGAGTAACACCGGCGTACCCGGCAGACATAGAATGGAGCGTACACCGCCCTGACCGGACGAACGAAAGGAAGGTTTTATCATGTCTGCTGAGAACTGTATCGATACCACCCGCTGCCCCTGCCCCTGCCTGCCCAAGGTGACGCTGGAGCAGGCGGTCGTTGACCTTGTGGAGAGCATTGCTCTGCAGGAAAATGCCCTGAGCCACATCCTGTGCGCCGAGAGCCGGAAGATGGACGCCGCCATGAAACTGGACGGTCTGGACCTGTGCAAGCTGCTGGAAGTAAACGATTCGGCCACCAACATGGTGCACGCCGTGGCAAACCTGGAGCTGGTGCTCAAGGATAAGCTGGAGTTCGTCTCCAACAACCTGTACTATCCGCCTGCGGATGCCGCAGCGAAGTAAGAAGATGCGGAAAGGCCTGTCCGGATGCCGGGCGGGCCTTTTCTCTGCTTGAATGCATAATTTTTTGTAAAAACCATTTGTTGGAATTGCTGATAACGGGATTCTGTGCTATACTATACAATGTATCACCATGAAAGTGAGGAAATTTACAAATTGCTGAACTACGATGCGATCCTGTTTGATGTGGACGGGACCCTGATCGATTCCGCTCCCGGTATCATAAATACATTAAAAGAAGTCTTTGCCAAGATGGGCGTGGACACCACAAATGTGAACCTGCGCCGCTACCTTGGCCCGCCGCTGCGCAAGAGCTTTGGTGAGCACTTTACCGACCCGGCCCTCATTGAAAAGGCCACCGACCTGTACCGCGACAGCTACGCCGTCAAGGGCAGCCACGAGTGCGCCGCCTACCACGGTGCAGCAGAGATGCTGCAGCGCCTGAAGGACGCGGGCCTTGTGCTGTGCACCGCTACCTCCAAGCCCACGCAGGTCGTCACGCCCATTCTGGAAGCAAAAGGGCCTTTGCTAGGCTATTTTGATTTTATCGGCGGCGCGTCTATGGACGAGAGCCGCGACACCAAGACCGACGTGGTGCGCCATGTGCTGGCCCAGCCCATGATGCAGGGCAGGCGGGTGCTGATGGTGGGCGACCGCAACGACGACATGCGCGGCGCTGCGGACTGCGGGCTGGATGCCGCCGGTGCGCTGTACGGCTACGGCAGCAGGGAAGAGCTGGAACCCTTCCACCCGGTGCTGCTGGCCGAAAGCTGCGCCAGCCTTGCAGACCAGATCCTGAACGGACAGGCATGACCGGAAGGCCCTGTGCCGGAAACTAAGTGAATGGTGAGAGATATGAGAAATACACGACCGGAAAAGCAATCGCTTACTCCTATGCAGAAGCAGGCTGTGCTGGTGTGCAGTGTGTGCGCGCTGGCAGCCATTCTGACCATTGCCATTACCATGACGCTGCTCAAGCGCGGCAAGACCCCATGCAGCCCCGGGGGCAACAGCCCTCCAGCGAGGTGCTGGTGCCGGGCGAAGAGGATATCTCGGATCACTACCAGATCAGCGAGACCTCTGCCGCTCTGCTGCCGGAGACCGCCGACGCGGGCGAGAGCTACCAGAAGGAAACGCTGTTCCTCGGCGATTCCAACACGGTGCGCCTGTACGCCAACGGCCTGATCAGCCTGCAGCAGTTCTGCGCCAAGGAGGGCATTGGCACCCATGCCGCCCTGAACGAGGGCATCGTTACCTTTAAAAAGGACAGCAGCACCTACACCATCGCGCAGGCCGTGGCCAAAATGAAGCCCCGCCGCGTGGTCATCATGCTGGGCACCAACGATACGGGCATGAGCGTGGACGAGTTCATCAAGAACTACACCGCGCTGGTGCAGGCCATTCAGGAAAGCTACCCCTACACCGACATCATCGTGAACACGGTGCCGCCGGTGCCTGCAAACCACGCAAACTACCCCCACATGGACCAGACCAAGATCGACGACTTCAACATGGCCCTGCTGTCCATGTGTGAGCAGATGGGCCTGAAGTTCCTCAACAGCGCCGAAGCGCTGAAGGATGCCAACGGCTATGGCCGCGAGGATTACTACCAGACCGGCGATATCCACCTGAAGCCCGTGGGCCTGAAGGCCATGCTGAGCTATCTGCGCACCCACGCTTACCAGACCGACGACCGCCGCCCGGACACCGCCAACATCCCCACCCGCGCCGAGTATACCCCGAACCCCAGCTCTGCGGTGACAGCACCCAGCAGCTCGGAGGCTGCAGGCTCTTCCGAAGAGCAGGGTGTGCTGTATCAGGCCAGCTACCGGGTGGACAAGACCGGCGGCACCCTTTCCAGCGGCAGCGACAGCGGCAAGACGTCCCTCTCCTATGAAGTGACCAGCGCCGCCCAGTCCATCAGCGTGACGGCTGTGCCGCAGGACGGCTATGTGTTCGTCAAGTGGAGCGACGGCGTGACCCAGAAGACCCGCACCGATACGAACTTCAAGCAGAACGTGGACGTGACCGCCGTGTTTGCAGCGGCTTCCGTGCATATCAGCAGCACCGGCAAGGCCGTGCTGGGCGATTCCTACACCTTTACCGCAAAGCTGGGCGGCAAGCACCTCACTGCCGACAGCATCCGCTGGTACGCCAACGGTGCGGAAGTGCCGCAGGCGGCGGGCAAGACCACCGTCAAGGTGGAGATCGACCCCTCCATGCTCAATGCGACCTTTAAGGTGTATGCAGTGGCAAGCTACAACGGCTGCACCGTTACCAGCAACGTCCTGAATGTGACGGTCAGCGGCGTAAGCTCCGGCAGCTCGTCTCACAGCTCCGGCAGCTCTGGCAGCACGTCGGGCAGCAGTTCTTCCGGCAGCACCAGCTCTTCCGGTGCATCGTCCGGCACCACCTCCGGGGCATCCTCCGGGGCTACATCCACCTCCGGCAGCTCGTCTCACAGCTCTTCCGACAGCTCGTCTCACAGCTCTTCCAGCAGTGAGAGCACGGCTTCCCCGGCAGGCTCGGCTTCTGCTTCCAACGGAACAGCCAGCTCTTCCCACAGCACCAGCTCGTCCCACGCGGACTCTGGTGAGAGCAGCTCGGCTTCCCATAGCAGCTCCAGCAGCGAGAGCAGCTCTGCAAGCTCTGGCAGCTCCCATGCGGCTTCGGAATCCAATGCCAGCAAGGAAGCCGCCAACGAGCAGTCCGCATCCACGGACTCCGCGTCCTGAGGCTGTCACCCCGGCCTGCCGTGCCGCATAGGCTGGCAGGAAGGGAGGCGTTTGCATGTACTACGAGGAACCCCGCATCCCGGCGCTGCCCGGGGAAGAGAACGTGACCGACGGCAGCGTGGACGATTACGGCACCGACTGGGAGAACGTGGACAACGGCGCGCTGGAAGAGGAAATGGCAAAGTGTGCTGCCACCCCCTGTGATGTCAAAACCACCTGCCCGGACAACGACCCGGAGCAGACGGACGTACCATCGTACGAAATTGTAACAGAATGATGTGAAGCCAGCTCTGTTTACGGCAGGGCTGGCTTCTGCCTGTTGTTGAGCGCATGGCAGCTGAGGCCATGGCAGAAGGAAAAGAGGGAAGGTTTATGGCAAAATATTATTGCGTGCTGTTCGATGCAGACAACACCCTGCTGAACTTTGACGCAGCCGAAAGCAAGGCACTGGCCGAAACGCTGGTGAACTACGGCATTGAGCCGGACGCAGAAACGGTGCAGACCTACCGCACCATCAACTCGGAGCTGTGGCGGCAGCTGGAAAAAGGCCAGATCAAGCGGGAAAAGCTCATGGCAGAGCGGTTCACCCGCTTCCTCAAGGCCATTGATGCCGCCGGTGACGGAGCCGAGATGAACCGCTTCTATCTGGAACAGCTCTCCACCCACCCGGACCTGATGGGGCCGGAAGTGCTGGATGTGCTGCGGGAGCTTTCCGAGGTGGCAACGCTGGCCGTTGTGACCAACGGCTTCCAGAAGGTGCAGATCCGCCGTCTGGCCGAGAGCGGTGTGCTGAACTTTATGGAGGACGTGTTCGTCTCCGAGAAGATGGACAGCGAAAAGCCCAACCGCAGAATTTTTTGATGCGGCCCTGCGCGCCCTTGGCGTGGAGAACCGCGAGCATGTGCTGGTGGTGGGCGACGGCCTGAGCAGCGACATTCAGGGCGGCGTGAATGCGGGCCTTGACACCTGCTGGTATAACCCCAGCCACGCCGAGAACCCCGGCAAGGTGGTGCCCACCTATGAGATCGCAGACCTGAAAGAGCTGTACCCGCTGGTGATGGAGCAGGAAGAGCTGGCCAATGTGGGCCTGAAGAACCGCCGCCACCAGTGCTGAGCCAATAAGCGGATGGAGAACGGGATCATAAAACTATGCTGATACATTTGGAAAAACTAGGCAAGAGCTTTGGCGAGAAGATCGTGCTGCACGATGTGACCGCCAGTGTCGAGCGGGAGGACCGCATCGGCATCGTGGGCCAGAACGGTGCGGGCAAGACCACCCTGCTCAAGATTTTGACCGGCGAGTACCAGGACTACGAAGGTGAGTTCAGTGTGACCCACGGCGTGACGCTGGGCTATCTGGAACAGAACGCAAAACTGGATGCCACGCTGGATCTCTACGGCGAGATGCGCTCCACCTTTGCCCCTGTGCTGGATGCCATGGCCCAGATGCAGGTGCTGGAACGCAAAATGGCCGCGCAGCCGGACGACACGGAGCTGCTGGCCCGGCACGACCAGCTGCAGAACATCGTGGATGCCGCCGACGGCTACAACATGGATGTGAACATCCAAAAAGGTGCTGTCCGGCATGGGCTTTGCGCAGGATACATGGCAGAAGAACATTGCGGTGCTCTCCGGCGGCGAGCTGACGAGGCTGCGGCTGGCAAAGCTGCTGCTGGAAAAGCCGGACGTGCTCATTCTGGACGAGCCCACCAACCACCTGGACTTTGCCACCATGGAATGGCTGGAAAACTACCTCAAAAGCTATTCCGGTGCGGTGCTGGTGGTCAGCCACGACCGCTACTTCCTCGATAACGTGTGTACGAAGATCTGGGAGGTCTCCTTCCAGACCATGACCACCTACAAGGGCAACTTCTCGGCCTACCTGCCCCAGAAGGAAGCCGCGATGCCCTGCGCCAGAAGCAGCACGATGCAGATGTGGCGCTGGCCGAAAAGCTGCAGGACTACGTGGACCGCAAACCTTGTGCGCGCCTCCACCACCAAAATGGCCCAGAGCCGCCGCAAGCAGCTGGAAAAGCTGGAGATCACCGAAGCGCCCAAGGACGAGACCAACCAGCTCAAGTTCCGGTTTGAATATGACGTAGAACCGTGGAACGAGCTGGTGCTGCTCAAGAACCTGACCATCAAATAGGGGAGCGCACCCTGCTGGAACCCTTTACCTACACGGTGTGCCGCGGCCAGCGGCTGGTGATCGCAGGCCCCAACGGCGCGGGCAAGTCCACGCTTTTGCAGGTGCTGGACGGCAAGCGCCGCCCCTCCGGCGGCATGGTGCGGCTGGGCACCGGCGCACGGCCCAGCATCTTTGCCCAGCAGCAGAACCGTCTGGGGCAGGGCCGGGTCATCGATGTGATCTGGAACAAGTACCCCCCGCATGACCGAGCTGGAGGTGCGCAGCCATCTGGCAAAGCTGGGCTTCCTGGGGCGAGACGGTGTTCAAGCCCTGCGAGGCGCTTTCCGGCGGCGAGCTGGCCCGCCTGCGCTTTGCGGAGATCGTGCTGGAACGGCCCAACCTGCTGTTTCTGGACGAGCCCACCAACCATCTGGACATCTACACCCGCGAAAACCTTACCGAGGCCTCATGGCCTACACCGGCACGCTGCTGCTGGTCACCCATGACCGCCACCTGATGAACAGTCTGGCCTGCCCCATCCTCTACCTTGAGGACGGCAAGGCCACCCTCTACCCCAGCTACGTGCCCTGATGGGCCGCAACGCCCCGGCCCCTGCCGTGCAGAAGGCCGCCGAACCGGCCAAGACCGGCTACGGCAGGGAGCAGCGCCGCCGCCGCGCCGAGCTGCGGGCCAAGATCAAGGCCTGCGAGGACGAGATGGAAGCCTGCGGTGCACGCGAAGTGGAGCTCGGACAACGAGATCAACTCCCCGGAGGTGTACAACGACCCGACCTGCTGCGCCAGAAGAGCGACGAGCTGAGCGACCTGCGCTTCCATCAGGAAGAGCTGTTTGCCGCGTGGGAAGCTGCCATGGAAGAGCAGGAAAGCTACGAGCAGAGCCAGCAGACCGAAGAGTAAAGGAGGGTGCAGCATGCCCCAAAACAGACGCAGTTACGAAAAAACGCGCCGCATCGCCCTTTCCGGCCTGCTGTTTGCGCTGGCCATGGCACTTTCGTTCATTGAGGGCACGCTCACCATCCCGGGCCTTTTGCCGGGCATGAAGCTGGGCCTTGCCAACATCGTGGTGATGTATGCGCTGTTTTTCATGGGGCCAAGGCAGGCGCTGGTGCTGGACGTGCTCAAGGCACTGTTCGTGTTTCTGGTGTCCGGCTTCACGGCGGGCTTTCTCTCGCTGTGCGGCGGCCTTTTGTCCCTGCTGGTGATGTGGGTGCTGTACTACCTGCTGCCGGTGCGGCCAACCTGGTTCATCCTTTCCGTATGCGGCGCACTGGCCCACAACATCGGCCAACTGCTGGGCGCGGGCGTGATCATCTCGTCGTCGCTGTCGTTCTACTATGCGCCGGTCATGCTGGTGCTGGGCCTTGTGATGGGCGCACTGACCTCCATCACCCTCAAGGCCCTGCTGCCGGCTCTTGGCAAAATGGGCTTCTCCACGCAGGAAAGCGGGAGAATAACCAACCGTCCATGCATCACAGTTGCATTTTGGCCGGAAATCAGTATAATAAAGGAAATCGAACCTGCTATTTTTAAGATAAAATCTCTTGCATACAGCGCTGCCGCCTGTGGGAAAGTG
>ENA-OQCV01000377-OQCV01000377.1-human-gut-metagenome-genome-assembly--contig:-NODE-377-length-12530-cov-2.544626_pt1 | contig 12530 bp, 18 predicted proteins | sample MGYA00242766_ERZ504592 | MGnify/ENA primary metagenome ERZ504592 (study PRJEB26092, sample SAMD00036315) | human gut metagenome | host: Homo sapiens | study: EMG produced TPA metagenomics assembly of...
AGAAGAGTTTGCACAATATTATCATGTGACGAGGCAAACTATTTCAAACTGGGAAAAGGAAAAGAATTATCCGGATTTACAAACATTAGTAAAGATTAGTGACGAATCAGGAGTTCCGTTGGATTCTATGCTTAAGGATAACTTCTCTATGGTACAAGAAATCGATAAAAAATGTAAGACACTTAAAAATATTTAAAATAGGAACAATAGTAGTATTGGCGATAGTTATTTTAGTTTCAGCTTATATAGGAATTCAAAACGGCAAGCAGGACCATCTTGTGCGGACATATGAAGATAAGTTGGAGGAACTTGGATTTGAGCAAGAAGGTAATAATTATTGCCTCACAGATTCCGATTTTAAGTATGATATTTATATGTTTGACAGACCTTCTATATGGAAATGGAATCAGGAAATGAGTGACAGAGAGAAATTTATCGTAGCCACACTTCTCGTAAAGAATAGCGATTTGGAAGAAAATCCGGGTATTACAATTCGGAAAACAGGCGATTTTATAACACTTTATATTTCAAGAGAAAACCATTTTGGCAGACGACGGTTCTACAAAACCAAAAGAAGTATAGTCTTGATAGAAAACGGTCAGATAAAACATAAAGAAAAAATGGAAGCAGATGATTATGAAGTATATGCTAAACTGAAAGAGGAGATAGAGAATGGAGTGAAAAAACTCAATGAAATGTATTCAAACATTTATGAATAAAATATTTGTATAATGATTGCAAGGTCGAATAATAGGGTGTTGAATGCTTGACACCCTTCTTTTGATTAATCTAAACTATAAGAAAGTGTTGCGGAGTTGTGGTGTACGGTTGCAAAAATCCGATTGAACTAATATTTTGTAGCTATAATATGGGCATGCAAATACTTGCATAACAAGTATAATAAATGTGTGGTGTTTTTTAGAACAGGTTCTTGTACCGAAATTCGGTACAAGAAAGAATAGGATGAGAAGCAGACAGCATCTCAACCGGATGCTTCTGCTTCTACACAGAAAAATAACGCTTCCCAAACAACAGGGGAATCTAATGGAGGGAACTCAGGAAACGGCGGAACTCAAAATACAGCTCCGGTACATACTCATGATTATAGTATTCCGATCTATACAGGAGAATGGGTAGTCGATCAGGAAGCTTGGACAGAAACTGTCAATGAACCAGTATATGAAATGGTAGAACATACAATTTGTAGCACATGTCAAGCTGATATCTCAGGAGTTGCAGGACAACATTTAGACGAGACAATGCATGCGGGATATTACTCGGGCTGGAGAAAAGAGCAAACAGGAACAAAAACGTATACAGTTAATCATCCAGAACAAGGGCATTACGAATCGATTGTGACCGGATATAATGTAGCTGTGGAGCAGTTCAATGAAATGGAAGTTTATAACCATATCACAGACTGGTTCAGGATCGAAAAGAGATTGCGAAGAGGGATTTGGTTCAGATTATGTGACGGCTCAGATTTCTTTAAGAATGATTACAGAACTACTCGCTATGGACCTCATGACCTGCATTCATTCGGTCGCGGCTATCGCCTTATAAGCGAAAAAAACTGATCTCCACTTATGAGATCAAACTCTCAACGGGAGCTCATTTTTGCGCTTGCATGGCTTGTAGTTTTAGCGCAAATGGTGTCAAATTGGTGTCAAAACAGAAAAAATCACAATTTCAAAAGAAATAAGATACTGCAAACCACTGTAATTTTGAAAGGGATTTGCTAAAAAAATAACTAAAAATATTAGCACTCACCTCTTGCGAGTGCTAATAATTTATAAAATGATTTATATTTTCCTGAGCAGCTTCAAAGTACTTACCATATGAAACTCCATTATTTTGCAATAAATAACACTCCGAGTGTGCCAGGCCCACAATGTGATGAAATCACACCACCTGCTCTTGTCTCTATTATTTCCTTAAAAATGCCAAGAGAGGCTATGTAATCTCTCACCTCTTCAACTGTCTTAGCATCACATTCCGAATGTGTAATAAATACCCGATCCGGTATTGCGTTTTTCAGGTCCTCTTCCAGATCTTTTGCATAATTCTTTATGACTTTACCGATCTTACCTCTATATTTCCTGCTTGCATCCATTTTTCCATCCTTTACAACGATCATGGGATGAAGCGCCAATGCTCCTCCTATAAGCGCAGAAACAGCATTGCATCTGCCACCTCTGTAAAGGTACACAAGTGTATCTACAACAAAGCTTGCTCTTACCTTCGGGATCAGTTCATCAATTCCGGCTTTTATCTCCTCACGGGATTTCCCATCTGCTGCCATAACTGCCGCCTCAACAACAAGCAGGCCTATTCCTGTGGACAGATTTCTTGAATCTATCACCGTAACTTTATCTTCCGCATCAAGTTCTTCTGCCGCCATTCTGATCACATTGATTGATGTCGACATCTCACTTGATATGGAAAAGCATATGATCTCCCTGCCTTCATCAATATATGGTCGCATTACATTCATTGCTGTTTCTATAGATGGAGCTGAAGTCTTTGGTGTAGTCTTATTTTTATCAGCCCACTCATACAATGCATGAATGTCTATCTGCGGTCCGTCCTCCAGTTCTTCATCTCCTTTTACAATATGAAGCGGAATAATATCTATATCGTATCTTTCTAAAATCTTCCTGTGACAGATCACATGTACTGTCAGATATAATTTTTGACCATTTTAACACCTCCAGGCTTTCAAAATCATTTTGTCCTTCCTTTCTGTTCCATTATACTATCTTATTTATTATTTCAATTGCGGAATAATATATTATTTCATGTCCCATATTCAATAGTTACATGTTCGTTTTTATTACAGTATCGAAAAAAAGATATTTTCACCAAGGGGGAAAGCAACGTTTATTTTACTGTTGACTGGCTCCGCTGGCTTTGTGATATTGCCTTGTAGTAAACACAAATAAAAATGATTGCTGTAATCGCTTCCGTGATCCAAAACGCATTCCAGACGCCAACCGCTCCGAAAATGCTGCTGAGTAAAAACGCAGTTGGGATGATAACCACAACATACCGGCAAAGTGAAATCAGTAACGAAGGAATGCCTTTTCCAAGTCCCTCCAGTGCGCCGGAAGATGTAACGGAAACCGCCGAGACAATAAAACCGGCGCCGATGATACGCAGGGCTGTTTTCCCGGTCTGGATTGTCGCTTCTGTGTGGGTAAACAGCCCCATAAGCTGGCCGGGGATTAGCAGACATATCACTGTTCCAAGCAACATAATGATACCGCTCATGCACAAGACGATTTTATAAATCTGGCTGACTCTTTTATTCTCCCCCGCACCGTAGTTATAGCCGATCAAGGGGCGCATCCCCTGAACAATGCCATTAGCCGGAAGATAGATGAATGTCTGCAATTTGTAATATATTCCCAAAACCAGAATATACACTTCGGAATATGCCGCCAAAATTGCATTGAGCGCCGAAATCAAAAGAGATGGGAGCGCAAGATTCAAGGTTGCGGGAATGCCGATGGAGTACAGCTTTATTACCATCTTTTTTGCTGAGCAAAATGTACTGCCTGCAGATATGCACGCGAATTGGCCGCACAAAATAAACGACCAGATAAATCGCAAGCGTCAAGGCCTGCCCGATGCCGGTTGCCAGCGCGGCGCAACCGCCATTTTGTTATTTGTCTGCATGCTTTCCCTCTTCTCCACAAATTGTCCGAACATTATAGTCCTCCATTCTGCTAATACTTCCGAGTTACAAGCAACAAAAAAGCCACACAACTATCACAAGATAGCTGTGTGGCAAAAAGATGACCGAATCCGGAAAAGTCCACTAAAATTTTTGCGTTTATCATTATAACGAACTTTGAAGGAGACTGTCAAGCAGCAATCATTACGGAACTATGCAGAAGAGAGAAACTATATCTCTCTACATGCTTATTAATACACATAAAGGTACATCGAAGCAAAAGTCCCGCCTCACTCGTTTAAAGTGTCTTCTGGAAGCGAATCATACAGGCAGTAATCAATCTGATAAAAAAAGCCGGTATTGGATTTTATGCTAATTCTCAATAGTAATGCGAGCATGTTTATGAAATGGCATTGCAAAATAAGAATTAAGTCCTCGTGATGGAACAACAGTTGTTATTTAACACACAACCTTGCACACTTTCTTAAAGCATGCAATCCCATACTTGATAAAGTTATCCATACCATCCTGCTTTAGCTTTGCCACATAATCTTTTTCCTCAATCTGCTTTAATGCCTTATCACAGGCAGCATCCAAATCACCGTCTTCAGCGTACTTGAGTTCTATTACAATTCCTGTTCTGTTTGTCGGTACTTCCACAAGTATGTCACTATAGCCGATTCCCGACTCAGCATTCGATTTGATAAGCCAGTTTGACTTGTAACCCAGGAGTCCCAGCAAAATTCCATGGTAGAAATTTTCTTTCTTCTCTTTTGCAACTGCTGTATCACGTATGCTTATTGTGTTCCACAGATACTCACCATATATCTGTTCAATCTTTTGTGCATCTTCATTCACAAACGCACTACAAAGCTCTTCGAGTGTTTTTCCATCACTTTTAGAAACATCCGAAAACCATTCCTTTTAATTTTTTTGACAAAAAGATTTCTAATCTCTCTGTTAGGAATTACAAGACAATATTTTCCGCTTTCAGTGCGGCCGTTGTGCGTCAGATAACCTGTCGTAAAAAGCACGCTCCACAGATTTTCTATGCTCTTATATATCTCGTCGTAGGTCAGCTCAGGAGCTACATCCTTTTCAATACTCTCCCCTGCTATCAGCCTCTCTATTTCCGCTTTTTGTAGAAACATCAGCCATGTCGATAAATCTGCGGACAATCGCATTTCCGCTTGAATTTGACCAGAAATCCTGCGGTTCTGCAGTCTTGTCATATTTTAACTGATCAACATAGTTTATGACATCCCATGGACAATAAATATCAGCCTTACCAAAATGATACCCATCATACCATTCCTTTGTCTCTTCGAAATGTGATGCCAAATCGTAATCATCCAGTATTTTCTTCACCTCATTATCTGTAAATCCAAACTGTTCATCAAATCTTGCATCCAGAATAGACATCACTTTAAAGTTATTGAGCCCTGTAAAGATGCTTTCCTTCGTGATCCGTAAACATCCTGTCAAAACTGCAAACTGCAAGGCTCTCGTTTGTCTTTAGTGCCTTCCAAAAAAGTCCCTCTGATGAGTGAAACCATCTCTTTATAGTAACCATTCTGGAATGCCTTATCCAGAGGAACATCATATTCATCAATTAATATTACAGTCTTTTGTCCGAAATGCTTATATAATAATTGAGATAAAATCTGCAGACTCGATACAAGCACTTTTTCATCCATTGCATTCGTTCCATCCTTCAATGCAATAATCGCCTTGTAACGCTTTTTTTGCATTTTCTGACAGATATTCACTATCTTCCAAAAAGCCGAATCTTTCTGCCTCCATTCCTATAAGCTCAGTAATACGATATATGGCATCCTCGTATTTCAATCCCTCCACACTCTTTAATGACAGGAATATAACCGGATATTTACCCATATGTTCTTCGCAAAGTGCCTTATTTTGCGCAATATATAAGCCATCAAACAATGACTCATCCGCACCGGTTTCAAAAAAATGCTTTAAGCATACTCATGTTAAGAGTTTTTCCGAAACGGCGCGGCCTCGTAAAAAGAGTGACCTCTCCACCGGTTTCAACCAATTGCTCTATGAGTTTTGTCTTGTCAATATAATAAAAGTTGTTCCTTCTGATTTTTTCAAAACTATCAATTCCTACCGGCAGTTTTAAAGTACTCACCATATGAACCTCCACAAAACGTATCAATCCGCTATACTTAGCTATAGTATAGCGGATTGAGGGGCAAAATACAAATATTATTACCGTTCTATTATTCCCATTTTTCTATACACAAGAAGAGCTCTTTCGAGCGCTTTTCGATTTTCATTGTAAAATGAATTTCTAAATTCCGCATGCCCTAATGAAGACAATGATTTGAATTTGCGTTTAAGGAATTATTATTAGAAAAATCAGTTGATAAAAACCGATTGATGAACTTCCGCTTTCTCTCAAGGAAAAGGTAGTCTTAAAGAAATTAATAAAAGCTGTAGAAGGAACCGATCATCTTTTATCTGAATAACCATTTTATTTTTTCTATTCTTCTTAATGACAGCTATCTGCTATTTTCTTCCTGGCAATCTCGTAAATCCGTTGAACAGTTGTTCTTGCGACTTGCATAGATGCTGCATCCCAAAGCTTCCATATATTCAAATCATTCCTGTGACCGTATTGTAATAATTTTAATTTAAAAAGCCGCCCAGGCCATAGGCCTGTGCGACTTCTCATAACATGATTTAAATTAAGTTTATCCTTCAATAGCAATATGCTTTGTGGTCTCAACTTTCTTTTGCTCCTTCTTCGGAACTGAAAGTTTAAGAATACCGTCCTCATACTTTGCCTTGATATCTTCCTGTTTCAGCTCATCACCTACATAGAAAGACCTGCTCATAGCACCGGAATAACGCTCCTTGCGGATATACTTGCCATTCTTTTCTTCCTTTTCTTCCTTGTCAAGTCCTTTAGCTGCGCTGATAGTTAAGTAACCATTCTCCAGCTTAGCCTCAATCTCATCCTTCTTGAATCCCGGAAGATCTATATCTACTTCGTAGCTATTGTCTGTTTCCTTGACATCAGTCTTCATAACGTTCTTTGCGTGTTTACCATAAAGCACCTTGTCAACATCAGGAAATGAAAAATCCATCCAATCATCGTTAAATAAGATTTTCTCCAAAAATACTAGGCATCAACATAAGTCATCTCTCCTTCTTAATCTATAAAATCTGTGTCAACCTGTTTCTTTGGAACCGGGATGTTTCAAGAACTCAAAGCCTTTGCTTTTTGTTCCTTTCCTTTGTTCTTGACTATGTTATACACCTATTATTAGCACTCGTCAATAGTTATTACAGCGTAGCTTTTGTCTTAGTTCATAGAGTGCCGTAAAGTGCCTATTTACAGGCTTTTCACGGGTTTTATGAATTTATCACATTTCATCAAAAATCGTCAATGTACAAAAATTTGGTGTCAAAATTGGTGTCAAATAACCTTGATTTGAGATTTTGATGAGTAACACATCAGTATAAAAAATTGAATATTTCATAGACTATGGAACGCCTAACATGACGTTCCTTTTCTATTTCCAGCCGTTCTTATTGGACGGCTATTTTATTACCCAAAATGAAAGGAGCATTAGATTTATGAAAAAGATATTAAAGCGATTGTGTACGGGCTTCTTAGCTCTTGCAACTGTCGTTACTGCTTTACCGACTACACCCGTTCATGCAGAAAGTAAGCAATACTGGACGGAGTCAAAACAGCGTGTCGGTATCGTTGAAAAAGTAATGAATGACGGTTCGATTGGTTCTACCTTTAATGAGGGACATTTGACCGTTGAGGGCGAGGACGCTTACTGTATCGACATCAATACAGATTTTAAGAATGGCTACAAGACCAGAGCTGACGCAAGCTCACGCATGAGTATCGACCAGATAAGCGACGTTGCCTTATCTATCGAATATGTAAAACAGTACACAGACAGCCACAGCGGAATAAGCAAAAATCACGCTTACCTTTTAAGACAGCTTGTAGTCTGGCAGAGATTGAGCGTACATCTTGGCTGGCAATGTGATAACGTGCGAGCTTCTTATGATGAAATTCCAAAGGCAACGCAGGACGAAGTTTTCTCTGGTGCAAGAGCCTTTGTCAAAGAGAATAAAGGACGCTATGAATGTGGCGGTTATATCTACTCTGGCGAGGGGCAGGAATTGGGACAATTCTGGGCGAAACTCAATGTTGGAAATGCGAAACTTCAAAAGACTTCCAGTAATACCAGCATTACAGACGGTAACGGGAAATTACTCTATCGCTGGTGCGACATACGGTGTCTTTGCTGATAAGGACTGCACGAAACAGCTTGCCACCCTTACGACTGATGAAAACGGAAATACAGATGTCGTAGAGGTAAAGGCTGACACAGTCTATATCAAGGAATTATCCGCACCAGCAGGATATAAGGTTGATACAAATATATATTCCTTAAAGGTTGAAGCTGGAAGGACAGCGACCTTGAACGTATCAGATACACCAAAGGTAACAGACACTTTGATTGAACTCTTCAAGATTGATATGGAAACACAGAAAGACAATCCGCAAGGGAGCGCTTCTTTAGCAGGTGCGGAATTTACATGGAAGTATTATGCAGGCTTCTACAATAAAGACAATCTCCCTGCCGAAGCTACAAGAACATGGGTTACAAAGACAATCGCCGAAACAGACAGCGACGGTACAATCCATTATGTTACAAAATTAGCGGACACATACAAAGTATCTGGCGACAGTTTCTATATGCAGGACGGCAAGGCAGTTCTTCCACTTGGGACACTAACCGTTGAGGAAACAAAAGCTCCAAACGGCTACTTGTTAGAGGGTGCATATATGCAGGCTGGCGATAAGTCCGAACAGATTAAGGGCTTATATGTAACACAGATTACCGAGGACGGCGACCTTGCCGTACTATCTGGAAGTAACCAGTTTTCCGTATCAGACAAGGTTATCCGTGGCGGTGTGAAAATTCAGAAACGAGATTTAGAAACGAGCGATACAAAGCCACAAGGAAGTGCCACTTTGAAAGATACTGCTTTTGACATCATTTCCTTAAATGATAATGCAGTATTGGTTGAGGGCAAGTTATACAAGAAAAATGAAGTGGTAAAGACTATTCATACAGACCTTGAGGGTGTCGCTTCTACTTCTGCTGACCTTTTACCTTATGGAAACTTCCGTATCGTTGAAAGTGAAGCTCTCGACGGTTACTTAACTGACGGTGCGAAACCGATTGATTTTACAATCACAGAAAACGGAAAAATCGTGGACTTAACCGACGAAGCCCATTCTATCTACAATCAGATTAAGCGTGGAGATATTGAGGGTGTAAAAATCGGTGCAGGCACACACAAGCGTCTTGCTGATGTTCCCTTTAGGATCACAAGCAAGACAACGGGCGAAAATCATGTTGTGGTAACTGATGATAACGGGCAGTTCTCCACTTCTTCTGAATGGGCTTCACATAAGCACAATACTAACGCAGGCAAGACAAGCGAGGACGGTGTATGGTTTGGAACTTCTGAACCAGACGACAGCAAGGGTGCATTACCTTATGATACCTACATCATTGAAGAATTACGCTCTGATAGTAACAAAGGCTTTGAACTTATCCCACCTTTTGAAATCGTGGTATCAAGAAATAACCTTGTGATTGATTTAGGAACGCTGACTGATGAATACGAAAAAGAAATTTCTATCCATACCACAGCGACCAGCAAGGACGGCGAAAAGACTATCCTTGCAGGAAAAGAGATTACGATTGTTGATACTGTCAAATTAGACGGACTTACAAAAGGCACAAAGTATCAGCTCAAAGGCTGGCAGATGTTAAAGGAAGAAAACGCCGAGCTTATCATTGACGGGAAACGTGTAGAAAACGATTATACCTTTGTCGCTGATGATGAAGAAATGAAAGTGGAAATTTCCTATACATTCAATGCGTCTGCTTTAGGTGGCAAAAACCTTGTTACCTTTGAAGAATTGTATGATTTAAGCAATCCAGACGAACCCGTAAAAGTTGCAGAACACAAAGACATTGAGGACGACGGGCAAACGGTACTTATCACAGAGCGTATCATCAAGATACATACGACCGCTACCGATAAGGACGGCAACAAAGAGCTTGAAGCAGGAAAAGACGTTACAATCATTGATACCGTAACCTTAGAGGGCTTAGAAATCGGTACACAGTACAAACTTGTGGGCTGGCAGATGTTGAAAGAAGAAAATGCAGAACTTCTTATCAATGGAAAGCGTGTGGAAAGCGATTATACGTTTACCGCTGACAGCAAAACTATGAAAGTGGAAGTTGCTTTTACGTTTGACGCTACTTCTCTTGACGGCAAACAGCTTGTAACTTTTGAGGAATTATACGATTTAAGCAATCCAGACGAGCCGAAGAAAGTTACCGAGCATAAGGATATTGAGGATAAGGGACAGACGATTACCTTTAAGGAAAAGCCAGAAGAACCAGAGAAACCCGAAACACCACAGACACCAGAAAAGCCTAACAGACCTAGCGACAGTCCCAAAACGGGCGACAGTACAAATGTAATGGCATTTATCGTGATGTTGCTTGCGTCTGCTGGTGGACTGGCTGGAACATATCTTTACAAACGCCGTAAAATGAAGAAATCATAAGGCGGTAACGGTATGAGGAAAGAAAAATCACGCTCTCCGCCGAAGCTGTCAAACGGCAGACTTCCGCTTATTCTGGCTTGTCTGCCTACAACCTGCAAGAACACGGATAGTCAAGGGTGCGTAAGCATTGATTTTACCCTTTACTATCTGGGGGATTGCTGGTACTTCCCAAACCGCCAGAATAAGAAATCACAATCAAAAAACTTATCAAATATAGAAAGAAACGAGGTAAAACAATATGGAAATGAAATATGTCGTGCCAGATATGGCACAGTCTTTTGGAACTCTTGAATTTGCAGGCGAAAGTGAGCCAGTCTTTGAAAGAGATAAAAATAACCGCAGGGTCTTAGCCAGACGAAGCTATAACCTTTATTCTGACGTACAGAAAGGCGAAAATGTTGTCGTAGAAATTCCCGTGCAGGCAGGCGAAAAGAAGTTCAAGTATGAGCAGAAAGTAAAACTTGTCAATCCGAAGTTATACGGCAGAGGTTACGCAATCGGGGATATGGGACATACCGATTATGTGTTAGTTGCTGATGATATTATAGCAGTTGAAGAAAAGTAAAGGAGTGAAGAATTTATGAGATTATCAAACGGGTTTGTTATTGACAAAGAGAAAACATTTGGAGAATTAAAATTTACAGCGGTGCGTGATGTGTTCTTGCAGAATGAGGACGGAACACCGAGTACCCAGCTTAAAAAGCGTATCTATGATTTGAAGTGCAGTCTGCATGGTGGAATTATCCCCGTGTCTGTACCGCCAGAAGTACCGTTAAGGGAATTTCCTTACAATGCAGTCGTGGAGCTTGTCAATCCCGTAGCCGATACGGTATCAAGAAAGACGTTTGGTGGTGCAGATGTGGACTGGTATGTAAAGGCAGAGGATATTGTCTTGAAGAATAAAGGCAACCAGAACGCAGGCAATCCACAGAATAATAACACGCAGGGACAGCCGAAAAAATCAAAATTTAGAGATTAGATTTTTTCATTGTGAGGTAATTCGTTGAATGATATAATTAGGATAAATTGTGAGGTGCTTATCTATGAAAGTATTAGTTAGTTCATGTATCATGGGAAAAAATCTGCAAATATAACGGTGGGAATAATCTCAATCCGAAAGTTGTAGAGTTTCTAAAAGACAAAGAGGTTATCGAGATTTGTCCAGAATTATTAGCGAATATGCCTACACCACGTCCTAGTGCGGAAATAGTAAATGGTATTGTCATGGATATAAATGGAAATATTGTTGATGAGGAATATCGTCATGCGGTACAGTTGGCTTTAAATGAAATAAAAAGTGTGGAAATAGACTTAGTTATTCTGCAATCAAGAAGCCCAACTTGTGCAGTCAAAAATTATTTATGATGGTAGTTTTACGGGAAAATTGATAAAAGGTCAAGGTCTGTTTGCACAAGCGTTAATTGAGGCTGGATATAAAGTGTTGGACTCAGAAGATTTTTAATGAATAGTAATGAAAAAGCAGTTAGTCTTAGGATTGACTGTTTTTTTGCATACCCAGAAAGGAGTGATTGATTTATGCGTAAGATTTGGAACAAAGGACACCGTATCAGAGCCAGCGACAAACACCTTGTCTATCATTTTTCCATAGGGACGCTTCTGTTTGTATTCGTGGCGGTTCTCTTGTTACTCAATATCAAACAGCTCATGTGTACCGATTGGGAGCATTTCAGCTTGTTAGAGAACGGCTTGACGCTTTCCCCTTACAACTTCATAACCATACTGATAGCGACTGGTGTTTGTGCATTGGTCGCTTTTCTATATTACCGCTTTTGTTACGACGGTTTCAAGAAGCTCCTGCACCGTCAAAAGCTGGCAAGAATGATACTGGAAAATAAGTGGTATGAAGCCGATACCGTACAAGACAGCGGTTTTTTTACTGACCTGCAAAGCAGATCAAGGGAAAAAATTCGTCTGGTTTCCAAAGATTTATTATCAAATGGAAAAGGGACTGCTTCATATCCGCTGTGAAATTACGCTGGGGAAATATCAAGACCAGCTTTTAACGGTTAGAGGATAAATTGGAAAGTGGCTTGTATTGCGAACTGACCGACAAGACCTTACATGACGGTTATATCGAATATACCCTGCTTTATGATATGATAGCGAACCGCATTACCGTTGATGAAGTACGGGCAGAAAAACGGCTGTCTTAGACTGATGAAAAAAGTCTTGTCTGGG
>ENA-OQCV01000379-OQCV01000379.1-human-gut-metagenome-genome-assembly--contig:-NODE-379-length-12432-cov-2.656481_pt1 | contig 12432 bp, 12 predicted proteins | sample MGYA00242766_ERZ504592 | MGnify/ENA primary metagenome ERZ504592 (study PRJEB26092, sample SAMD00036315) | human gut metagenome | host: Homo sapiens | study: EMG produced TPA metagenomics assembly of...
AAAATCTGCGTGAATCTGTGTAATCTGTGGTGAGTTATGACATATATGGAATCCCGGTTTACTTACCGTAATCGTCGTACATCATCAACAGATGTGAGGAGCTCCAGCTGAAATGGGGAGCTTTCAGGCGTTCGCCGGTATGGGTTCCGTAGTTCTCGTGGATGGGAGCACCCTCTTTCAGCCCACTCAGGCGGTCGAAGACTTGCAGCGTATATTCATCTGCCAGCCGGTTGTAGCCGTAGTTGCGCAGTCCGCGGATGGCAAAGTAGGTTTGGTCCAGCCAGATGGGGCCACGCCAGTAGCCGCGCGGATTGTATTTGGGATTGTCGGCGGCAATGGTCGGGAAGGGGATATACGTGGAGAACTTTGCCGTATCTTGAAGGCATGGGCAGCATGCTGTCCAATTTGCGCTTGTGTGGCAATCCGGGTCCACAACGGAGTGTCAGGCTTCGCAGCCCGGCTCTTCGATGAATGAACCGTCCTTCAGGCGGCGATCGCAGAAGAAGTTGATGTTCTTGTCAAAGAAATAGTCGGCTACCTGGCTACTGTAGTCCGGTGCGTCGAAAGGTATCTTCAGCAGGCTGGAGAATTTCTTCAGCAGATTTGCATTCCAGTGCCAGATAAGCGTTCAAGTCCACACTCTCCTGATCCATACTCCAGGCATCCTCGTAGCCTTCGCTTTTTCAGCATCACGGCGCCGTCAAAACGGATGGCGTTGTCCATGCCGCTTTCCCAGGCGGCAGCTTCCAGTGTTCCGTCGGTAGCACCGTACTCGCACATGCCATTGCGGTTGTGGTCGCGCTTCTCGTACCACCATCTATAATAGGAGAGCAGTTGCGGATACATCTCGGCAACGAAGGCGGTGTCACCCGTATGGGTAAATATTTCATCGACAGCCCAGCATACCAAGGGAGGCTTGCTGTCACGGGCATTGTTCTCGGAGGGGTCGGTGTAGATACAGTCGATAATCATGCCGTCCGGTTGCTGGTAGTCGAACATGGCTCGGATGTTGTTCTTGGCCAGTTCGGGGTCGAATTTGGCGGTTCCGGCACTGAAGCGCCAGCTATCCCATGCCCAAAAGCCGACGAAATAGCCTACGGCATGGCTCGGGATGATACCTTCGTGAAGCAATCCACCGCGGTGTGTCCGCCAATTGGAGATGAGCGTGGTGACGGCTTTCACGGCGATACGGTCATATTCGGGCTTCATGTCCTTGCGCAGTATCTTGGTGAGGTAACCTTCCCAACGTTCGGCATTGGCTTGCAGGGCGGGGGCGGGATTGTTGAGCAGGCTCGGCAGGTTTTGCAGGTTGGCAGTCATCTCTTTTTCGGAAGTGAAGAAAGAGATGGCTACGTTGACAGGGTAGCGCGGAGAGCGGACGAGGGCTGTATAGTTATTGTCGGTCTTGGCCAGCTCTACATTAGGAGTGAAGGTCACGGTTACGGTTTCGCCACTGGGATGACGGGCGATGACGGAGTTCTGTTCTACGCTGACGGTGATGTCTTTGCCCCATTGGCTACCGGAGAGCAGCAGGTCTTCAGCCGTGTCGGCTTCGATGCGCAGCAAGGCGGTCGAGGCACTTGTGAAGTTGAGCCGTTGCGTGATGCTCCCGTGGGTGGAATGTGCCGACATATAGAGCTCGCCGGGGTAATAGCAAGTGGAATCCGGAACAAAAATCTCTTGTGTATCTTTGGCAAAGCTTACGACGGCGGCTGACTGTGCCATCCACTGGCGGCGGAACATATCGAGGCTGAAGGGGCCGCAGAAGCCGTTGACCCATTGTTGCCGTTCGGGCAGCGTGAAGCCCATCCACGAGCCGGCGTCGGTGAACCAACCATAGCAGCGGTGCAGGGTGTCGGGAGTGTAGGAGATGTCCAGTATGTCGGCGAAGGCATACCGTTTCTCCGTAGTGCTTTTCATGCCGGGGGTGCAGGCTGCGATGCCTGCGGCCAACAATGTGAAGCAGAGTATGCGTATAAATTTGTATTTCATATGAATGAGGTATTTAACGGTTATTTGTGCGCTTGTTCCGCTGCATCATCCTCCGGTGCGAGAGGGGCGAGCGTGAAGCTGTATTTCCATTCGTGCGGAGTGATGGTGTACTCGGGATGAACTTGTGCTCCCCAGGTATTGTCACCGCCTACGCCCATCTGCTTGTGGTCGATGTTGAGCCATATCATATCTTTCTTCTGGATGCTTCCACCGTGGCGGCGCTCCATCTGTGAGGGACGGTATTCAATGTCCTCCATCGGGAAGTTCCAGGCGCTTACGCTCAACGGTTCCTCGGCCCACTACCAGCATACCTTCACCGGCAGCATTGCGCAGGGCCACCCAGCGTACGTCACAATGATTGGCCGTCTCTTGGGCACGTACATACGGATGGAATTGTTCCCACACCGTGGCGTTGTAGAGGCCTATCAATGCTCCCGTCTTGCGGTCGGCGTACGTCTCTTGCGGACCACGGCCCAACCAGGTCATCATTTCATATTCGGCAGGGAGTATCATGCGCATGCCCAGACGAGGCATCTCGCTCAATGGCTTCTTGCCGGGGGTGAAGTGCATGGTTACCTGAACCTTGCCGTCGGGAGTGATTGTGTAGAGAGTCTGCAAATCAGCATCTTGTTCTTCCATGCGGTAGGTCGCAGTGACAGTAGCCGTTTGTCCGGCTTCTGCAACTTCGATGTTCTGCAGATTTGGCATCGCGTCCGGCGTTTCTCCAGGTGCCGCAGCGTATCAGGTGCCCATTTGGAATATCATTATCGGTCAACGGGCGCCAGAAGTTGGGTTGTAGCCCTTCTTTAATCAGATTCTTTCCGGTGTAGTTCAACTCTGTCATTTCACCGTTTCGGGTAGAGAAAGCTACCTGGAAGTTGTTGCCTTTCACGGTCAGTGTTTCGTTGTTGTGGTCTACGGTCAGCGTTCCTTCCACCGGCTGAACGGTTTTGGCTGACGGGACGGAAGGCAGTTCCCATTGTTCGATGGCAACCTCGTGTCCTTTCGGTACTAATGGCGCTTCGTGCTTGGTGAATGCACGAAGTGTGAGGAAATACTCCTTGCCGTCGGCAGGCAGCGCTTTCAGTGGCAATTCTATGTTGGCAGAGTTTTTGGGAGCAATCTTGGGGAAATCCATCTCACCGTTCTGAACGGTCTTGCCGTCGCATTCCACTGCCCAGCGGAGGGTATATCCTTCCAATCCGATGAAATCGTGCCAGTTGGTGACCTTTATCTTGTTCGGGGTGAAGGCAAGCGGTTCGAAGTGGATGTATTGCAATACCTTCTTCACTTCGTAGATGTGCGGGTGCGGGGTGCGGTCGGCAGCAATCAAGCCGTTGGCACAGAAGTTGGAGTCGTTGACGACGCCTACAAATCCCATGTCGCCGCCAAAAGCCCAGATGTTACGCTGGTTCTCGTCCTTGATGGCAAACGTCTGGTCCACCCAGTCCCAAATGAAACCGCCTTGCAGCTGGTCGTACTTGTAAATCAAGTCCCAGTAGTCCTGGAAGTTACCTACACTGTTACCCATGGCATGGGCATATTCGCAGAGAATCATGGGGCGGGCATCACGCTGGTTCACGTGTTGGCGCAACCTCCAGATGCGTGCGTACATGGGGCAATAGATGTCGCTCTTGGAGTTGTAGCCACCCCTTCATATTGTACGGGACGGGTGGGGTCTATCTTCTTGGTATAGTCATACAGAGTTTCGAAGTGCTTGCCGTAGCCCGACTCGTTGCCCATGGACCAAGTCACGATGGCAGAGTAGTTGCGGTCGCGTGCAATCATACGGCTCATCCGCTGCATGAAAGGCACCTCCCAGTCGGGATAGTTGGCAAGGGTCTCATCCTTGTGGAACATCATGCCATGGCTCTCGATGTTGGCTTCGTCTACCATATAAAGTCCGAATTCTGTGCAAAGCTCGTACCACGCATAGTTGTTCGGGTAGTGGCAGTTGCGTACACCGTTCAGGTTGAACTGCTTCATCAGCTGGATGTCGTGTATCATGGACCCCACGGTGATGGTACGTCCCTTGTGCGGGTCGTGCTCGTGACGGTTCACCCCCTTGAAGAGGACGGCCTGGCCGTTAATCATCTGCATGCCGTTCATCATTTCCACGGTACGGAAGCCAAAAATGGTGCGTAAAGGATTCCTGCGGTTTCCCTTGTGCATCAAAGGTGCTGACTACCAGCGTGTAGGTGTTCGGTGTTTCGGCATTCCAGGCTCGTGCATTCGTGAACACTTGCTGCTGGGTAAACAAAGTGTCTGTGGCAGAGGTTATGGACTTTTTTGCCGGTCATAGATAACCTTGTCCTTGTCCATTACCTTGACTTCCACCGTTTCTCCGGCTTTAGGCCGATGGAGGAATACGTCCAGCTTTAGTTCGCCATCCTTGTAGTTGTTTATCAGTTCCGCTGTCATCCGGAAGTCCTTGACGCGGCTCTGGGGGCGGGCGTAGAGATAAACACTCCGTTCGATGCCGCTGTAGTTTCCAGTAGTCCTGGCCTTCCAGGTAGGAACCGTCGCTATAACGGAATACTTTTACAGCCAGTTTATTGTTGCCCTTCTTCAGCAGGTGGGTGATGTTGAAGTGCGACGGTAGGCGGCTGTCTTCTGCATATCCTGCCAATTCGCCGTTTACCCATACATAGTAGGCAGACTCCACCCCTTCGAAATTAAGGAAGATGTCCATGCCTTCCCAGCTAGCCGGGACGGTGAACTCGCGGATATAAGCACCTACGGGATTGTAGTCGGTAGGCACGTAGGGCGGATTAGGGGGGGAACGGATAACGGGTATCTGTATAGATAGGTGCATCGAAGCCTTGCAGTTCCCAGCTTCCCGGAACTTCAATTTTACTCCACTTGCGGGTACTGAATCCGGGCTTGTGAAAGTCTTTGGGGCAGAGGTCATTGTTCTTTGAAAAAAGAAATTTCCAGGTGCCGTCCAGAGTGATACGGCGTTCCGTTGCAGGATTAACGTCGAACCGTACGTCGGCGGGCAAGGCACGTTGTTTCAATGCGTTGGCTTCATTCGTAAACGGGGTGAAGTGGGCGTGCATCGGTTCTCTGTTCATTTCGTTGACTTGCGGGTTCTGCCACGGCTCGTTGTCGGCCAGGGCACCGGTGCAAAGCAGCGAAGAAAGGAGAAAGGTATAAAGTTTGGTTTTCATTATTAATAGGATTTAGTGATATAAAAATGGCTCTTGTCAGAGACCGGTGTCTGTCAAAAGAGGGTAAAAGCCCTATATCGAGCAGAACAATGTCACCAGGAACGGAACGCTGAAATCGACCACAAACCCGTGGAAGATGGAAACTACGACAAACTGCTGTCCGGCTGTCCGTGTGATGATGGGCAGTGTGGTGTCCATCGTCGTGGCTCCTCCGGCAGAGATGGGGGCAAGGTTTCCGAACCATCGTACCAGCAACGGGGCGGCCAGCAGTGTCAGAATCTCCCGGCTGATATTGGCAAGCAGGGCGATGGTGCCCAGCTCGGCTCCCTTGTATTCGGTAATGAAGATGCTGGAGAGCGAGTAATAGCCGAATCCCGAGCCTACGGCCAGACAGTCCGTTATAGAACGGTGTGTCAGAATCAGACTGACGGCTGCCGAACCTGCCAGTGTTCCCAGTATCGTCATGATGGGCAGGAATACCAGCCGCGGATTGAGTGAACGGAAGTTCTTCAGGGTCTGCGGGTCGTTGCCTACGCTCAACCCTACACTGAACATCAGCGCGCAAAGCGCGTAGTAGCTGATATTGGTTTCTGCAATATCAAAAGGCAGCAGATGGCACACACCACAAATCGTACCCAATACAAAAAAGCCCACAATGATAAGACTTCCTTTCATGCCCTGCCTCCTTTCCTTTTCATACAAGGCTCTCCAGAGTGCCCAAGCAGCGATAACACTTCCCAAGGTCCCTCCCAGGGTGAGTATCACAGCTTCAAGACCTATGGTATGGAGCCCCTTGATGATTTGCTCGTTGCTTCCGACCTCGATGCCGAGGATAAACAGCAGCAGCCAGATGAGCAGGGTGATGATTTGGTGGATTTTCTTTAAGTCCCGTTTCCGTAAGAGATAGCCCAACAGCATTCCCGTGAGCATTAGTCCGATGATTGTAAACATATCTATGTCGTTTTTTAGTGGCAAAGATAGTATGGTCTAATTTTTGCAGGTGCAAAGATAAAGCTTTCAAAGTAAACGAGGCGGCATTGCCGGGGCGAATGCCGCCTCGATATACTATTTGGAGAAAAGGATTATTCGTTTATTTCATTGTTGGTCTGAATCTCCATCAGAGGAATGGGCAGGAAGGAGTGGGTAGATGCACTGAATCCGGTTCTGCCGTCAGCCTTCATGGCTTCGTCCAGTTTGCCCCAACGACGGAGGTCGTAGAAGCGTGAGTTTTCCAGTGTGAATTCCACCAGACGTTCATGCTCAATTTGCGCTTTAACAGCAGCTTGGTCACTTCCGGTCATGGCAGGCAGCTTGCCGTGCACGCTACGTACTTCGTTAATCAATGGAATGGCTTTTTCTGGATGACCTTGTTCATTGTAGACTTCAGCCTTCATCAGCAATACATTGGCATAACGCATCAGTGGCATGTTGGTACCTACGTAGTTTTGTGCGTAGTCGCTCCAAGTTGAAGGCATGTATTTACGGTAATTATATCGGGTGGCGGAATTCTCATCATAGATGTCATCGTAATTGTACCCCAGGATGTGCCCGCCTTCGTAGTAATACGGATCATCAAACATCATGGAACCATAGGCACGGGCATCGTACATGTTACCTTCGGCAATGCGTCCTTCTTTCAGAAATTCGTTGTACATCATGTCGCTGACACGGATTTCGTCCCAACCGGACATGCTGCCCGGAGCCACCCAGAAGTGGAGTACGTGCTTGTGGAAAGTACCGTCGGCCGTACTGTTGGTAAACTGAAGTTCCAGAATGGACTCTTTGCAATTTTTGTTGGTTCCGTCGAACATGCTTCCGTAGTCGGACTCCAGTTCGTAGCCGGTCACTTTGTTGAAAGCGGCTTCTGCCAGCCCCAGGTATTCGGCCTTTTTGTCACTTTCTTCATAAGCACGGGTCAAGTAAGCCCATCCCAGGTAAGAGTAGGCTGCTCCTTTGGTTACACGTCCCGCTTCGGAAGAAGGGCGGTCTTGTGGCAGCATGCTGCCTGCTTTGTCCAGTTCAGTACAGATAAAGTCCCATGCTTCCGTTCTGGTAGACAATGCTTTGTGAGTCTGGGATTCTCCGGTCAGATATTCATTGCGGATAATGATTTTCTCCCAGCTCATAATCAGTTTGAAATGATAGTAGGCACGCAGGAACAGAGCTTCGCCCGTAAGATGGTTCTCGTCATCGGCACTCATCTTCTCACCGCTGGTCTGTACTTTGTCAATACCGTATAATACGTTGTTGGCGTAGTTGATGCCATTGTAATTGTTCATCCAGTATTCTTTGATGCTGGAGTTCTCATTGTTGTAGGTGAATCCGTACAATGCAGCCCATTCCGGATAGTTGTTGACGTCCTGGCCTTTTACCATCTCATCGCTACGGAAGGTTTCCACAACAAACTTGACTTCTGCAACCGTGTAAGAGCCGGTGCGGTTATCCAGCTGGCCATATACCGCTGATAGACCTGCCTCTACATCGGCTTTATCTCTCCAGTACTTTGTCTGTAGGAAAAGTCGGGAGACTCTGTCGTCAGGAAATCATCGCATCCTGCCAGTAAAGGCGGCGCATAAGAAAGAGGCTATATATATAAATTTTTTTCATTGTCTTCTTGGTTTTTAATGGTGATTAGAATGTAACTTGCAGACCTACTACAAATGAGCGGGTGAACGGGTATACAAAGGAGTCTACACCGGTGTCCAGAATGCTTGAAGAGAATTCAGGGTCGATACCGGAATATTTAGTGATGGTAAAGAGATTCTCTCCACTGACATAGAGGCGGCATTTTTCAAGATACATTTTCTTAGCTAAAGCTCTGGACAAGCTGTATCCTAACTGCAACTGGCGAAGGCGGACGAAGTTACCGTTTTCGAGGAAGCGATCGGATTCACGGGTATTTTCATTCGGGTCACCCAGTACAGCTCTTGGCATACTTGTTCCTGCGTTTTGCGGTGTCCATGCATTCATGGTGCTTGTGAAGTAGTTTCTACCGGCGTCCATTCCTTCATAATACAGACGGTTTACGTTGTAGAGTTTGTGCCCCCATGCACTGCCAAACTGGAAGGAAAGGTCAAAGTTCTTATAGGAACCGCTGAATGACAAGTTGGCTTCCACCTTGGGAATACCGGAACCGGAATATACCTTGTCGCCGGAGTCGATGCTTCCATTGCCGTCTACATCCTTGAAGCGGATATCACCGGCTTTGGCACTCGGCTGGAGACGTTCGCCTGCACTGTTTACGTAAGCAGCAGCTTCTGCATCAGTCTGGAATATGCCGTCAGTCTGATACAGCCAGAAGCTGGCTACCGGATAACCTTTCAGTGTTTGGGTTACGAAGTGGCCGTCACCCTTCCAGGCAGAACCATAAAGTACCTGGTTCGGGTCTGCCTTCAACATTTCGTTGTGGATGGTAGAAAGGTTGAAACCGATATTATAGTCGAAACCGTTGATGTTGTCTCCATAGTTCAATTCAAGCTCGAAACCTTTGTTTACCATCTTTCCTACGTTGACAGTAGGATTGTAGATACCTGCAGAAGGCGGCATGACTTTTTCAATCAGTAAGTCTTCCGTTGTGTTGTAATAGTAGTTAAGGCTACCGCTCAACTTATTGTTGAAAAGACCGAAGTCGAAACCGATGTTTTTGGTATCGGTGTTTCCCCAACGCAAATCGTCGTTTACCAGATAGAGGTTGGACATGCCGGCCCAAGGATTACCACCTTGTATGTAGCTCATCCATTGGGTGTTGCTGTTACTCATTGTTGGCGCATAATAGTAGCCCAGTGCACTCTCGCTACCCAGGCGTCCCCAGCTGGCGCGGAACTTCAAGTTGCTGATAGGGGTGTTTTTGGGGAAGAAATCTTCCTCGCTGATTCTCCATCCCACTGCTACGGAAGGGAAGGTACCCCAACGGTTGTTTTTACCGAACTTGGAAGAGCCGTCGGAACGTACAGTCACTTGCAGCAAGTAACGGCTGGCGTATGAATAGTTGAAGCGTCCGAAGAAAGAAGCGCGGTTGTAATCGTAGAAAGTACCTGTGCCGGCAAATGTACCGCCGATACCTGCATCGATTGTGGGAGATGTCGGGTCGAAGAATCCGCCGGGAACCTCGCTGGAACTCAGACTGCCGCCTACTACATCATATTCGGTTTTCTTGCCTTCCACGCTGACAGAACTTTTATCCTGATGGGCGGAAATGATGGAGTTACCTACCATGGCAGTAACGGAGTGCTTGCCGAAGTCTTTCATGAAGGTCAATACATTCTCGAATGTTTGCTTACGATAGTATGAGTTGTACTCGTAGTTATAAGGATAGAGGCTCGGCTCTTGTGCATTGGCTTCGTATTTGGCACGATGATAACGGTCGTTGTAGTAGTAACCGTCGTACGTATAGCTTGTTTTGAATGTAAGCCACGGGGCGAGCTTCATGGTCAGACCGATATTGCCGGTAATGTCGTAGCCCGTATATTTTCTGTCTTTGTAATGGTCGTCTGCCATGACATTACGGTTGGTTGGGAATTCCATCTTGGTACCGTCTACCGACATGTCGGTCAGACCGTATCCGTATGTCTGGTTTTCGTCGTAAACGGGCACCAGTGGCGAAATGGAGTACATTTCTTTCAAGGAATACTGGGGCTGTTTGCTTTGTGTGACCTTGAAGTTCAAGCTCGCATCGAAATCAAAGATATATTTGTGCGCATTCAGTTTCAGGCGGGCATTATCCTGGATGTAAGAGTTACCCTTAAAGATACCCTTCTCGTCGGCATGCCCATAAGAAAGTGAATATTTGGCAACTTCAGAACCTCCGATGAGGTTTACATAATAGTTCTGTGCGATACCGGTACGGAGCATTTCATCCTGCCAGTTTGTATCGGCACCGGTAGGGTTCTGTCCATTCTTGTACGTAAGATAAGCGGGCTTGTTTGTTCCTGCATTCTCGTACATCATGTTGTGCACTTTCAAGTAGCCGTCTGCATTGAGCATGTCGAACTTCTTGGCTACCGAGTTGACCGTCATATACGTATTAAAGGAAACTTTCAGCTCTCCTTCCTTTCCGTTCTTGGTAGAAACGATGACTACACCATTGGCGGCCACAGAACCGTAAATGGCAGCGGCGGCACCATCTTTCAGGATTTCCATGGATTCGATATCCTGCGGATTGATGGTGTTGATGTCACCAGGATACCCGTCGATGATGTAAAGCGGCTCATTGTCACCCATAGTCTTGATACCACGGATTTTTTACAGAAATGCTTGCACCTGCATTACCTCCCGATTTCAAAACGCTTACACCGGCAATTTTACCTTGCAGTGCTTCGGTTGCGCTGGTAGTGGCACGCTTCATCAAATCTTCCGCTTTCACCGAAGAAATGGCACCGGTCATATCACTCTTCTTCATCGTACCGTAACCTACGACTACGACTTCATCCAGCATTTCAGTAAATCATCATTTTCAATTGCTATTTTGATGTTCTTCTGCCCGTTGAGGGGAATTTCCTGGGTTACATAACCCACATAAGAGATTACCATAGTTGCTTTGGGAGAGACTGTCAACGTAAAGTTGCCGTCAACGTCGGTGATGCAACCATTACTGGTTCCTTTTTCCAGGACACTGGCACCGATAAGAGATTCTCCTTTGGTATCGGTTACGGTACCGGTTAGCTGGATGGTTTGCGCTAATGCACTTAGCGGCGCTAGACATACAAAGAGTAAGGCAAGTAGTAATACTCTTTGCATTGAGAAATACTGTTTAATTTTACCCATGTGTGATAAAGCTTTTTTAAGGTTAATACTTTGTTTTTCACAAGGGCAAAGGAAGCGATATAATTAAAAGGTTGGCTATGAACTTTATCTATAAAATATCTACAAAGGGGGTTGAAAGTACTGTTATTTAATCTACAATCCGATTGCTAAATCGTTGAATAATAGTATTATATTCTAATATGATCTATCTACAAGAGAGCTTTTCTCTTTGGCTTCGTTTTTAGAAACTCTGAAGGTATTCAACCAAGTCTTCTTCTGTGGATAAGTTCAAAGATTTGCGTAAACGATACCGGTTCATATTGATTGTTTTGGGAATGGTACCGGTTATCATGGAGATTTCTTTGGTTGACAGATTGACGCGTAATAGAGTTGCTAGGTATTTTTCACCTTGCGTCAGATTAGGATGCTTTAGTGCGAGCCGGTCCAGGAATTCCTTGTTCTTTTCTTCTATATTCAGCAATAAGCTACTGTTTGTCTTATCTCCGCTTTGATATTGGCTGATGAAGGCATTCACTTTCTTCAGGTGGGGAATGAGTGTTTGGTTATCCATTTTATAACCCTCTTTAATCATTCCACGTATCTTGTCGAGTAGCTCATTGCGGCTTCTTAGGAACACGGCAAAGCTGGTAACCTCCTGGCGGCTGTCATCCAAAGCACTCTGCACGTTTTTCAGTTCCATTTCTTGCTGTTGTAGTTTCAGTTCGGATACTTCGCGTTCGGAGAGTTCCAGCTGATAGCGGGTTTCAATCAGTTGCAGGTCTTTTCTGCGTTTATACCATTTATATAAGAAGATACTGACAGCCAAACCGAGAATAAGTATGCTGCCCAAGAGCCATAGATTGCGTTTCAGCAGTTCTATTTCATAGATTTGTTCCTGCATTTCAGTGGCATGCTTCTGGTCTTGATATCTTTTATAGGAGATTTCCAGCTCAATGTTACGCAGCTTGTTACTGCTTTGTAGCTCTTTGCTCAGGTGCTGCATTTTCTCCAGGTATTTATAGGCTTGGGCATAGTCACCTATAGCTGCATATACCATGGACGAATATTCGTAATTGTCGCAAATCAGTTCGCGGGCTCCGATGTTGTGGGCATACTCGTAGGCTTTATGCAAGGCTTCCAAGGCTTTGGAGTATTGCTTGTCATAGTAATACTGTTTCCCCATGTTGTTGTAGTTTTCGCCAAGAGACCATTGGGCATCCAGATTCTTGTTGATGGTGATGGCTTCCTGGATGAAAGAAAGTTTCTCTTCCGTATTTCCCCGGTACAGACAGAGGTTGTTCAGGTGGTTGCAATCTCTTCAGGTTCGTTGGGCACGTTGATGGCCAGCGCACGCTGGAAGAAACGCTCGGCAACGGTAAATTCACTCATGAAGTGGTGCATTACTCCACGTTCGTTATAGCATCCGGCCACAGAGGTGGAATCGCCGATGGATTTGAAGATGGAGGTTGCTTTGTCGTTCAGTTCAATGGCTTTGTTGTAATCGCCTAGTTTGCTGTATACACGCCCC
>ENA-OQCV01000381-OQCV01000381.1-human-gut-metagenome-genome-assembly--contig:-NODE-381-length-12347-cov-3.582651_pt1 | contig 12347 bp, 15 predicted proteins | sample MGYA00242766_ERZ504592 | MGnify/ENA primary metagenome ERZ504592 (study PRJEB26092, sample SAMD00036315) | human gut metagenome | host: Homo sapiens | study: EMG produced TPA metagenomics assembly of...
CTGCGCAGACACAGGGAAGATGGACGTATACGAAACGTCTGAACAACAGAACTGGGTGAAAAAGATTGCAGGTGACGATCGTAAGATATGCGGAAGAAAAACATGCAGATGTGATCGTGTTCGAGTATCTGGAGATGCAGGGGAAGAATACCGGGAAAGAAAAAGCAGAAACTGCACCTGTGGAGAAAGCGGGATATCCAAAGACGCTGTGAACATCAGGCACACAGGAAAAGGATGCGGGTATCCCGGATCTGTGCATGGAACACCAGCAGACTGGCTTATGATGGTTCCGGGGCGGTAACACGTGACTGGGAAGATTACAGCCTCTGTACTTTCCAGACAGGAAAACGATATAATTGTGACCTGTCAGCATCCTATAATATAGGAGCCAGATATTTTATAAGAGAACTTTTAAAACCCCTTCCGGTAACGGAAAGGTCTTTGCTGGAGGCAAAAGTCCCTCCTGTAAAGCGTAGAACCTCATGCGTCTATGCAGATCTGAGAAAACTCCATTCAGAAATGGAATTCTTAAAAGCAGCATAGATACAGGCAGATATACAGCGGACTACCTGTAATGTGGGAACCAGCCATATCTGGCATGGGAAATGCGCATAACTGCGCACCTAAGTTACAGGCGTATCCGCCGATATTCAGTCTGACGCCTAAAGCGTCTGGAAGCACGTGACTTCAGTCATGTGAGGTTCACAGAAAAAATTGATAAGATAGTTTCATCTGTTAAGGTGTTGAACAGTTATAAATATGAGGAGGTTTTTATGGAGAAAAACGAAAACGAAGAACTGCTGGAACAAAGCCCGGCAGAGATTCAGCAGGAAGATACGCAGAAAATTGCAAAGAGCGGGGAAGAAGAGCCGGATACAGAAGAACAGAAAGTCTCCAATGGAAGATTTATACTCTGGAGTCTGGCGGGAGTGTATCTGTTGTATACAAGTTACAGTCTCTGTAAGGGATATGTAACAGGCGAAGAAGGAACCAGTATGGGATTTATGCTTGCCGGAATTGCATTTGCAGCTATTGGTGCTGGTCTGCTGTTTTTCGGCATTAAAAATATGCTCTCAGAAGAGAAGATCAAGAAAGCAAAAGCAGCGAAGAATGCGGCAATGGAAGCTGCCGCAGGCGGAGAACTGAAGAAAGAGGATGCATCCGGGCAGAACAGATCAATGAGCATTGCTGAAAGGGCTAATATGGTTAAGAATCTGGAAGACGAAGAGGAAGACGGGGAAAACGAGAAAGAATGAAAATATTGATCACATTGCTGAAACCGTTGTCTTTTTTACCGGCACTGCTGATGATGTATATCATCTTTTCGTTCTCAGCCCAGCCGGGTGAAGTTTCAGGTAATCTGAGCTATAAAATAAGTTATGAGATCATAGAAACGAAGAGCGAGCTTTTGTCAGAGAATCTGAGCAGTGAAGAGATTGCCTATAAGGCAGATGGAATTCACTACTATGTGAGAAAAGCGGCACATATGACAGAGTATTTTCTGCTGGCTATCGCTATTTCTTTTCCTTTATATGTCTATGGTGTGAGAGGAATCTGGCTGATGCTTCTTGCGGGAATTGTCTGTGTGGGATTTGCAGGGCTGGATGAGTATCATCAGTCTTTTGTGGATGCCCGTACACCTGCGGTAAAGGATGTGGGAATCGACAGTATAGGGGCGTTTATCGGAATACTTCTTGTTCAGGCATTCTGCTGGTCTGTACTGAATATCCTAATAAAAGAAGAAAAAAGAAGTCATTAATAATCAGGAAAATACATATTCAAAAAGGAAAGACAAAAGGAGCTGCCACATTAATAAGAACTTAATGTGGTATGCTCCTTTTGACATTGGTTCACTGGTAATATCCTGCGAAGCGTGTTGTTGTGAACAGTAATTTTTGACTTGAATGTACACTTGATTTCCTGCTGCGTTTAAGCCTGGATTTCTGAAAGTCTGTCCAGTCCGGCTTTGGTATGCGGATAAAATATCTCTGACCGCCTGGATCTCGCCAAGACCTTTCAGAGTACATTTGACAGAATATCCCTCTTTTTCCAGAATACTTTTCCAGGAATCATCGTCCTCTCCGGACATATCATTGGTAGCATGATCACCTGCGACGATCATAAAAGGTGCCAGATGAACATGAGCCGGATGCAGATTTTTAATTTATCCAGAAAGCTTTCAATGGAGAAATCCCCTTCAACCGTTCCCATATGCATATTGGAATAGCCGAAATGCTTAAACAGTTCGTCCATCTCAGGATAAAGTTCATTGGCAACATGCTCTGTTCCATGTCCCATAAATAAGAGAATTTCATCAGAATCAGGGTGATATTCCTGTGCCATAGCCTGACAGACCTCTTCTTTGTCCTGTTTTGTAACCATCAGAGAATCACAGATAATGACAGAATCGAAATCCTTTTTATGTGCAAGAACTTTTTCTTTCATAGCATCACTCTCAAATCCGGTGATCACATAGGTTGGCTGTACAACGACATTTCGAATTCCGTCCGCTTTCAGCTGGGTCATTGCCTCATCAATATCCATAATGTGGATCCCGTCCCGCTTCCGGAGTTTGGCGCGGATACGGGGACTTGTCCATGCGCAGTATAACGGATATTCCGGAAATGCATGATGCAGGTCAGATTCAATCTGTTCAATGATTTTTTTTCGTGTTTCTTCATAACTTGTACCGAAGCTGATAACAAGAATTGCTGCTTTTTTCAGTTACCCCCATTTTAAATCTCCTTATAATAAGTATATTGGCATTTACCACAACTGCCACTGACAGGTTTTCCGCAAAACAGATGTAGTGGCGGTAAAAGGTAATTGACTGCGCACTCATATAAAAAAGATGTCATGATAATAGACATTGATTTTTTATTATACAGGGAGTTATAGGGAAACACAAGTAAAAGCTAAGATTTTGACGTCTGAGTATCTCTGTATGCAGATGGAGTGACATTCACTTTTTTTCTTGAAGCTTGTGCTGAAATAATATTGATTGGCGTAACCGCATTTCATACTGATTTCCTTCAGAGTCATGTTTGTGGCTGTAAGATAACGGCAGGCGGCGTTGATTCGCTGAGTAGTGATATAGTCACTGATACTCACGCCCTGTTTCTTTTTAAAGAGGGCACTCAGATAAGCCGGGCTGACATTGGCTTCGCTGGCGATATCGTTCAGGCACAGAGTATTGCTGGCATAGTTTTCGTCAATATATGAAGTTACAGATTCGCATAATTTCTGGTGATAATCATTCAGAGAAGAATCCAGTTTCCGGCAGAGAAGGCGGCAGAGTTCGTTGAGCCAGCCGCATAGTTCTTCTGTGGTATGAAATTCTTCCAGATGATTGTATACATACAGGATCTTTGCTTCCAGATCATGGGTATCCAGGTTTAGTTCATAGAAAAACTTCAGAATCCTTCCAAGCAGAGAGTAGATCTGGATAAATGCGAAACTTTTGGTGCGGAAGTTCTCAGTAAGCCATCTGGAGAAATCCTGAAACCAGGAGTCAATTGCAGAAACATCCTTTTTACACAGAAGGCGGATTAATTCCTCCTCTCTGGAATCGGAGAAATCAGTGGCAGATAAGTCATGTCCAAGAGCCTCACGTCCGTCAAATACGTTCTGGTGTGGGAAAAAGAAACGATAATCCAGTGCATGAACTGCACTTTCATAAGAACGGTTCAGATCCCACAGATCCTGTACAATGGCACCGATTCCGGCATTCAGAACCAGTCCCTGTGAATTGCAGTTATCTACAAGTGCAGAAATGATTTTATAGGTAAGCTGGCGAAAATTTCCGGACTGGCAGCCGCTTTGTCCGATCACACACAGATAACCATCAATATCCTGCAGGGGATAAATATAATTTAATTCTGAGGTTTGTTCTGTGATCAGATCACGAAGATTCAGCAGTTCCATCTGAAATTTCTCAATGCCATAGGAATCCCTGAGAGACTGTGCATTTTCCAGTTCAAGAATCACTACGTTATAAAAATCATAATCCAGTTTAAGGTTCAGGTAGTTCAGATAAGGTTTGAGACGATAGGAAGCCTCCTGCCTGGAACGGTGAGTGATATCACGGAAAAATTTTTCGATAAGCAAAGGCCTGCTCTGTTTAAGCAACTGCAGATTTTTCTGCTCACGTTCCATCAGGGCAAAAGCATTTTTTACTTTCTGGATCAGATATGCGTAATCCAGAGGTTTTTCAATATAATCCAATGCACCAAGAAGCAGAGCGCGTCTTGCATATTCAAATTTATCATAGGCACTGATCAGTATGATTTTTACCATTGGATTAATATCCAGTGCTTGCCTGCTCATTGAAATTCCGTCCAGATCCGGCATTTCAATATCTGAGATGATCAAATCTACAGGTTCTTTTTTCATAGCGTCTATCGCAGAGGTTCCGTTGTAGCAGATATGTACGATTTCTGCGTTCAGAACTTCCCAGTCTATGTTCTTTTCAATTCCTTCTGCTGACAGATAATTGTCATCTACAATCATTATTTTCCTCATCTGTATCCTCCATTTGTTGAAATTCAATTGTGACATAGGTACCGTTTCCGGGATGGCTGTCAATACGCACAGAGCCGTTACCGTACAAAGGATTGGAAATGCGGGCGCTTACATTTGAAATTCCAAAATGTTTTTCGTAATTTATGACTTTGTTGTCTATGGCATATCGGAGCTGTTCCAGTGTCTCCGGAGACATTCCGGCTCCATTGTCTTCAATGGATATCACTACGGTATCATCACCGTAGAGTACCTGAATGGAAATAAAAACTTCAGGTGTATCGGCTGAAAGACCGTGCAGGATAGAATTCTCCAGGAATGGCTGTAATGTAAATTTGCAGATCGTGAAATTTTCTATTCCGTCTTCGGCATTGATCTCCCAGTTAAGATTATCTTTATGGCAGAGTTTCTCCATTTCCAGATACAGGCGGGCAATTTCCAGTTCGTCTTTGATCGGTATCAGTTCTTTTGATTTTCTCAGCGTCAGTCGGTAAAAGGCAGTCAGATTTGTCAGCATCTGATCTGCAATATCCAATTTGCCAAGTGCCTGGCAGGTTCGGATGGTTCCAAGGATATTGTAGAGAAAATGTGGATTGATCTGTGATTGTAATAACTGATATTTCAGCCGTTCTTCATTAATGGAGAGACTGACAATTGATTTCAGATTCTGGGCAATTGTGTGCTGCATATCTTCAAAGGTAATCCCCAGATTGTCTATTTCATCATAATTGGAAGCATCGGCCGGATGCGGGAGTGTGATGATGGAAAGGTGCTCCGGATCATGTCCGAGATGAAAGGATTCCATGGCATAGGACAGTGCGGCAATTCTGCTTGTCAGTTTCCTGGAAAAAAGGATTACAATAAAAATAGTCAGCGGCAGAGAAATAATTACAGTGATCAACAGTGTTTTGATCAGTACCTGTGTATTGCTTTTGATATAGTTTTCCGGGATTTCCGTAATATGCAGCCAACCGTTATCCAGAGTGCGGCAGTTATAGTAGATGTCATTGTCTTTAAAGAAGGAATTGGTATTTTCCAGAAACATCTGTTTTATTGAATCTGAAATCCAGGTCTGATTACGGGAAGAATCACTGTGAGCTGCAATTTGTCCCTGTGGTGTCAGAATGTAACTGGAAATTGCGGTATCAGAAGCAGAAGTCTGAAGATACCGGGAAAATTCATCGCAGTCAAGTGCAATACAATAAGCATATTCGAGAACATTGCTGGATTTGTCCTGAAGAGCACGAAAACACAGCAGTGTATTTGCGCTTCTTTTGGAAGCAGATATAACTCTGGGTAAGGTGGTATTTTCTTTAACAGCCACAGGGAAGAAGAACCTATGGAATGTAATTCAGATTCGCTGATTCCATAATTGAAAAGTTTATCTGTGGAAAAGAAATATATACCCTCATCAGCTCCGGTTTGTTCCGGTTTTAAAAAAACATATATATGAAAGAAATCAAATGTAGATTTATATAATGAAATATTGCTTCTCATGGATGTTAATGCCTGCATGGTGCCAACCTGATCTGGGGAAGAGTGTTCAAAAGCGTACATCTGATACTGGATGGTGTCAGCAACGTTTTCGGTCTGGTTCAGACGGCTGTTAAGCTGAAAAATAAGCTGTTCATCAGACATCAATGCAGAGTTTGTGATTCGGTCTCTGGCAAGATTATAGGAAACATGGTAACTGACCAGTGCAACAAGTGTCAGAGGAAGCAGGGTTGCAACCAGAAAGGCAATCAGGAGTTTTGCCTGAAATGAGGAAAATCTGGAAGGAATCCATTTATGATAATTTATTTTTTTCAAGTTGAGTTTCATTACACATAATACTCCTTATATGAATAGGTTTGATTTTATCAGGTATCTTTTTGAAGATTGCCATATTATACAGCAATTCTGTAAAGATGCAACACAGTGTTCATCTGCTATCTGTATTATAAAAAATCAGAATGAAAAAAATCAATAGAACGAAAAATAATATAAATCAATCAAAAGAAAAAGAAATTGTATTTAGTAAAAAGAGTGTTTTTGTTATTCTTTAATTACCAAATAACACAGAACAGTTGATGCGAGAGAACTGTTCGGAAAAGGAGAGAATATGAGGAAAAAAGTGTTAAGTGCAGTTTTAGCTGCAACAATGGTAGCAGGAATGATGGGAAATGTTGTAAGTGTATCCGCAGAAGAGAAGTATGATCTTACTTTATATAGTGTCAATACTACAGACCCGGATTTTGATGACTGGCTTGCAAATGTAGAAGAGGCAACAGGATTAAATATCAATGTTGTTGCAGCACCCACCGATTCAGACACACGTCAGCAGAAGATCACAACAATTCTTTCTACGGGAGATTCTTCCGTGGATGTTATTGAGATTAACGATGAAATGAGTGCTGCATTCAAGAACTCCGGATGGTTGGATGGACTCAACGATACAGTTATGACAGATGATATCGTTGATCAGTTTGCTCAGGGTTATATTGCGGACATGATTACAGATAAAGACGGAAACATCGTAGGTGTTCCTGGATATTCCGGATATCTTGCCTTTTGGGTAAATCAGGAAATTATGGATGAAGTAGGAATTGAATCGATTGATACAAAAGAAGACTTTATGAAGTACATGGAAGCGGTTTCTAAAGATGGACGTTACGGATATGGTGGTTCTTGGGAAAAAACTTATTCATTTAATGAAATTGCACAGTTTGTAAATATGTTTGGTGGAGATTACTTTGACTGGACGAAAGAGGAAAATAAGGAAGCAATTCAGTTTCTGCATGACTTGGTAGCAAACAATGAAACACCAATTGATGAGATTGCAGACAAATATGACCAGATGAATCCAAAAATAAACGATGGTAAATACGGATGTTGGTTTATGTGGGGTCTGGGCACTGATTATGCAAAGGCAGATATGCTTGGTGAAGACAAGATTCATATGGCAATGGTACCTGATTTCAGTGGAAACGGAGAAAGAGCAATCTTTACAGATTCCTGGAACTATGTACTTAACAGTGCCTCAAAGAATAAAGATGCAGCAATTAAATTCCTGCAGTATATGGCAGATGAAGGTGGAATGGAAGCATCCTATAAAGCATTTGACAGATATCCTGCAAGAAAGGATGTTGCAGAAAAAGTTGTTCCGGATACTGATCCTGCAAAAGAAATGTACAGCCAGTATGCAGAAGAGTGCAATGTACAGGGACGTCCGATGGTAGCGCAGACAATGGAATTCATCAGTGATATGGGAACAATCTTCCAGTCCTGCATGAAAGATGAGATCACAGTAGATGAGTTCTGTGAGAAAGCTCAGGAATTAGTTGAGACATATCAGTAAAAAACAATTACTCGTTTAAAGAATTTGGAAATACTGATACATAAAAACTGACATAATAAATGAAGGTATAAAGCAGAACAATCTGCTTTATACCTGTGCTTAAAGATATGAGGGAGGGAGTTCCTGTGACAATCAGTAAAAAATCGATGAAATGGATTCCATGGCTGCTGGTTTTGCCTGTAGTTATCATCCGTGGATTCACAACATTATATCCTATTTTAATGACTGTTAAAAATAGATTTTTGTGACATCAGAATTCTGGCAGGAGTGGACGAATTCTGCGGATTCAAAAATTATCTGAAAGCTTTTTTCAGATCCAAAAGTGCTTACATCCATACGATTTACAGTAGTATTTGTAGTGGTATCTATGATATTACATGTAATATTAGGCGTGTGTCTTGCTCTGATATTAAATATGAAGTTTAAGGGACGCCGCTTTCTTCGTACGATTGTACTGATTCCCTGGGCAATGCCGGCAGTTGTTGTAGGTATGGCTGCAAAATGGGCATTCAATAATGATTATGGTCTGATCAATGACTTTATCAGATGGTTTGTCCATGGATACCAGAATAGCTGGCTCATCAATACAGGATCTGCAAGAGCTGCTGTAATTGCCATGGATCTGTGGAAAGATCTTCCGTTCTTTGCGATTCTTGTATTATCCGGTCTGCAGTTTATTTCGGGTGATATCTATGAAGCCGCAAAAGTAGACGGGGCAAATGGAATCCAGTGTTTCTTCAAGATTACATTACCGTTGATACTGAAAAATGTGTTGACTTTAACTATTCCATTTACTTTATGGAGACTGACAACCTTTGATATTGTATATTCTATGACTTCAGGTGGTCCTGGAGAAGATACGGCACTGATCGCATACAGAATCACGACAGAAGCGTTTACCAATCTGAATGTCGGTTATGCATCTGCACTGGCAATGTTACTGTTTGTTGTGATGGCAGTATTCAGCTGGCTGAATATACATGTTATGAACAAGATTGATAACTAGAGGAGGAAATACCATGAAAAAAGATTCAAAGAAATATAACATATATCATGGTGTAGTGGCTGGTGGAAGATGGGTACTGTTTGCAATTGTCTCATTTATTATCCTGTTCCCGGTATACTGGATTTTTATTTCCTCTATTACACCTTCCGGAGAATTATTTAAAACACCGATTGATTATCTGCCGGATCATCCGACACTGGAAAGCTACAAGTTCCTGCTCGAGAATGTAGGACTTTTGTCAAAAGTGGGAAATACAGTATTGATCGTAGGTCTTACACTGGTTATCAGTACTGTATTCTGTGCAATGGCTGCATACGGATTCTCACGTTTCACTACAAAAGGAATCAATATTGCTTTGCATTTATTATTGCAACTATGTTAATTCCTGAGGTTGTTACAGCAAGACCATTGTATGAGTTCATGCAGAAAGTAAAATTATATGATACATATCCAGGATTGATTCTGCTGTATATCAGTACTGTTATCCCGTTTACGGTTCTGATCCTGAGAAACTTTGTGGGGGAAATCCCTATTTCACTGGAAGAGGCAGCAGCGATTGACGGTGCAACTTTTTCACAGAGACTTTTTACAATCGTATTGCCACTTATGAAACCTGCAATTGCAACTGTGTGTATTATCAACTTTATTACCTGCTTGAATAACTTCTTCACACCGTTATTTTATTCAAATGGCATTCAGGTTCTTTCCGTTGCCATTGTACAGCTTCCGCTGCGTGACAACATGTATGGAGTTCCGTGGGATCTGGTAAGTGCAATGGGATGGATTATTCTTTTACCGATTATTATTTTTGTTGCAGTCTTTGAAAAACAAATTATGGATGGTATAATGGCAGGAGGAGTAAAAGCCTGATTATCTGAATGCTAAGATATTGGAGGAAAACATTATGTATCAGTCATTTAAAGGTGGACTTGGTGGAATTGCTCTGGCAAAGCATGGAAGAAGCCGTGCAATCAATGCAGAGAATCCACACGGAGAAAAAGGTAAAGGCGGAATGGCAGCGAGCCATCTGGGACCGTCCAGAAAAGGAAGTCCCTGCCTGAAGGATATTGAGCCAGGTGCAACTGTAACTCTTGCAGAGATGGAAGGTCCTGGTGAGATCAATCATATCTGGATCACTGTGGATAATAAGACAACCGATGCAGATTGCTTTGTATTGAGAGATCTGGTCATCCGTATGTACTGGGATGATGAGGAAACGCCATCTGTGGAAAGTCCTCTCGGAGATTTCTTCTGCTGTGGTTTTGGAAGAGAGTGTATTGTAAATTCTGTCCCAATGGCAGTGGTGCCAAGCAGAGGATTTAACTGTTACTTCCCGATGCCGTTTAAGAAAAAAGCAAAAATCACTCTGGAAAATCAGCATGCAAATAAAATTCCGGCATTCTTCTATCAGGTAGATTACTGTCTGTATGATGAGCTTCCGGATGATATCACTTATTTCCATGCACAGTGGAGGCGAGAGCGACTGACAGAGAAGCAGAAAGATTATACAATCCTTGACGGAGTAAAAGGAAAAGGTCATTATGTAGGAACTTATATTGCACTTACCACACTGGAACGTTACTGGTGGGGCGAAGGTGAAATGAAATTCTATATTGACGGTGATGATGAATATCCCACAATCTGCGGAACCGGAACAGAAGATTATTTTGGAGGCTCCTGGAGTTTTGCAAAGCAGGTGGATGGAAAGACTGTGGAGCAGAATTATAATACACCATATCTGGGCTACCCATACTATTCTGCTCATGATGAGCTGATCCATAATTTCTATCATAATGATGACTGTCCGCCGATGAGAGGCTTCTATCGCTGGCATATTCAGGATCCGATTTGTTTTGATGAGGATCTGCGTGTGACCATTCAGCAGATTGGAGTAGGTTACAGAGGATTATTTGAACGTCAGGATGATGTGGCAAGCGTGGCTTACTGGTATCAGACACACCCACATGCACCGTTTGCACCATTGATGTCAAAAGAGGACAGATGGCCAAGATAAAAAACAGAGGTGAAATGCTTGAAAAAAATGTGTTGGCATTAGGTTGTGACCGTGGATGACAGGTGGATTTCCATTCAAGGAAGTTGTCGGGAAATTGCAAAAGTCGTCCAGATACTTCCGACAACACGACTGTATTCTATGCCACAGGTCAGGAATGAAGATTGATAATATCCTTGCTGTATGAGCCGTTAGGGTAGCTAAGACCTCTTACGGGATAGCCGACTGCGTCCTCAAGTGCTTTTCTGTCCTCAATTACTTGCTGAACAACTTGGTCAAGCGGACAACGTTCAATAGTCTGGGTGAGTGCTTGTATGGCACGATACTTCGTGGCCTTTGTAAAGTTCTTTGACTTCCGAAAGCTGTATTCTGTCCTCATCAACAGGCATAATACCTGTGTTAAGGTGGAATGTACCCTTGATACCGTATTTGTTAAAAATCTCGATAAGCTTTCTGTCGAAAATCTTACCGTCATCGTAACTCATTGTAAGTACCTTGTGTTTTCCTTGCGGGAAACAAGTGTAAATTGTTTTGAAATGGTCTTTTGATTTTCCAGTTTTTTTATATCTCCTTTTTATGTTTTAATGTAATGACCGTTATCTCCGGTCGATTAAACAATCTCGGCAAAAGCATAGGGTTGCCTATACCTCTGTTTACAATCATATCGGTGTGCGGTGCATGGTAATGCCCGGCAAAGTATTTCGGAAAGAACATTGACGATTTACTGCCCCAGCTTGATTTAGGCGCAACGACACCTCTGCCTTTCGGTATTCTGAATTGTCCGCCGTGCATATGACCTGCAAGAATAAGGTTGAAACCGCGGTATTTTAATCTGTCGAATAAATTCGCACGGTGAAAAACGCAGTATGTCATATCCGTTGTAACGTGGCAGTTTCGCAAGTGAATTTTGCGATATTTTTCGGCGATTTTTGACACTGTTTAAAGCAAACGGATCGTCAATTCCAGAAAGTGAAATTTCACTTTCGTTACGCTTTTAAAAATGACACGCTCGTCATGCAATGTTTTAACGCCGATTGCGGTAAGTTCTCGCTCAAAATCTTCGTAGTCACTTCTCCATAAATCGTGATTGCCCGTTACCGCATAAACGGGTGCAATGTCGATAAGATGTTTGCATAGACGCACTCCGGGTGTGTATGAGCCTGTGTCGTGAACAAGGTCGCCTGTCGAAACTATAATGTCGGGCGATTCGTGTTCAATTTCTTCAATCAGCCCCGGTACGCTGTCTGCGTGGTAATCTGAAATTTGTAAAATTTTCATATCCGTCAAATCCTTCGGGGATTTTTCGGTGACGATATATCGTAATGTGTAACTTCAATTCTGTTGTCCAAACCTTTGACGGCAATAATATCCCGCCCGTAAACACTGCTGTTTTTGAAAAGCTTTTTCACAATAATCTGTCCTTTCAGATATTTATGGGTTTATTATACCACTATTTTTTCAATAAAAACCACATA
>ENA-OQCV01000382-OQCV01000382.1-human-gut-metagenome-genome-assembly--contig:-NODE-382-length-12344-cov-2.912335_pt1 | contig 12344 bp, 16 predicted proteins | sample MGYA00242766_ERZ504592 | MGnify/ENA primary metagenome ERZ504592 (study PRJEB26092, sample SAMD00036315) | human gut metagenome | host: Homo sapiens | study: EMG produced TPA metagenomics assembly of...
AGGCTGTCAAGGCTGCTGTCTCTCCCCTTGTCCAACAATATCTTGACTTGAAGAAGAAGCATCCTGATGCCATTCTTTTGTTTCGCTGCGGTGACTTCTATGAGACCTACAAGGATGATGCGGTGAAGGCATCCAAAATATTGGGTATTACGCTGACAAAGAGCAATGGGCGCAAGGATGATGAAGGCAAGCCGTTGGCAATGGCAGGATTCCCATATCATGCCCTCGACACCTATCTGCCGAAGCTCATTCGTGCTGGTGAACGGGTGGCCATCTGTGACCAGTTGGAAATGCCGAAGCAGACAACATCATCGAAGCGTGGAATTACGGAGATGGTGTCACCTGGAAAAGAGACAGGAAAGCAGATGGCACAGGAAAGTCAAGAAACAGAACAACACACCAGTCTAAGGAGATAGGCTTATGGGAAAGAACGCAGCGTATGCCGCACAATATGCGGAGGAAGCCAAAGAACAGATGCGGATGTATGGGATTCCTGCCTCCGTCATCTTGGCGCAAGCCATACTGGAGAGCAGCAACGGACAGAGCCAACTGTCGCGCGAATGCAACAACCACTTTGGCATCAAGGCTACGGCATCGTGGTTGAAGAATGGCGGAGAGTATGGAGTCTATACGGATGATAGGCCCAACGAGAAATTCTGTAAGTACAAAAGCGTGGGTGACAGTTATGAGCATCACTCGCAGTTCCTGAAGCAGAACAAGCGTTATGCGCAGTGCTTCACGCTGTCGCCTGACGACTACAAGGGATGGACGAAGGGCATTGAGCGTGCCGGCTATGCCACGGGCGGCGGTTATGCTGCAAGTCTGCAGCGCATCATTGAAGCCAACGGACTGGACAAGTATGACAGTGAGGTGATGGCTGAGATGCGGGCAGAAGGTCGGTCGTTCGGGGTGGAGAATAATCCTCGTAGAGAAATGCCTGCTGCCCATGTACCGCAGTCTGCCGGGTATTCCTTTCCTGTGGAGCGAGAGGAGTTTCTCTTCATCACCTCGCCTTTCGGCAATCGCCAGGATCCGATGGATGCCACCAAGCAGCAGATGCACAAGGGCATTGACATCAAGACGAACCATGAGGCGGTGTTGGCCACGGAGAACGGCGGCAAGGTGGTGGCGGTGAACCATAATGCGAACACGGCAGGAGGGAAATCCGTCACCGTGGAATACAGCCGTGAGGATGGCAGCAAGGTGCAATGCTCCTACCTGCATCTGTCTGACATAGCAGTAAAGGTAGGTGACGTGGTTAATGCCAGTCAGAAGTTGGGGGTGTCGGGAAATACCGGCACCAGAACCACTGGCGAGCATCTGCATTTCGGAGTGAAGAGTGTATCGGCTGACGGCTCAAAAAAGGGATATGGATCCAGCCGCTTATCTGGCAGAAATCGGACAGAAAGGCAACATCAAGCTACAGGCCCTGCATAACGGCAATGACCTGTTGGCAAAATACAAGAGCAATGCGCCACAGGAGCAGAAGGTTTCGTCGGAGGACTGGATGAAGAAAATCCTTTCCTCGGAGGACAGCGGCGTGGGCATTTCGGGAACGAATGACCCTATACTCGACATGGCGATGACCACCTTCATGTCGCTGATGATGTTGGCAGCGCAGATTGACAGCAATGATGAGGAACGACAAAAAGGACTTATCTCTGCCAATGGCAGCCAACCGGCTCGTAGATTTGACCTCGCTTGTTCCAGGCATGAGGCAATGCACCATTACTGTGGGTGAGAACGGCAAGACTGTGCTTCATGCAGAGAGCGGTACGGTGAAGATTGACCGTGAACTGACCTCCTCGGAGATGAACCGCCTGTCGCTCATTTTGGGCAATGCCAATCTGTCGGAAGAAAGCAAACGGACGAAGATTGCGGGAATGGTGACAGGCATCGTGGCGACACAGCAGGCTTCGCAGAACTTCGAGCAAGGGATGGAGGCTGAGAGTCAACAACAAAAGTCTGCAAAGGAAATGAAAAGGATAGCAAGTCATCTGTGTACATTGCTGGTGGGTATGGTAGCTGTGGCAGGACACTTCATGCTTACCCAATGGCTTTTCGGTCAGACCGTGGCCATCATCTATCTCGGCTTCCAACTTATCATAGCAGCGTGGATAGTCTATGAACTGATACGTGCGCTAGTATATGATGATTGAAAAGAGATTATTGTCATTGCTAAGACATTTCACTTGGACGATGGATATGTATAATTCAAATAGTATCGAGCAATGATCAAATGTAATGTAACAGTGTGCGGAACGGTCAGCAAGGCTGCGACCTGCCGCACGAACAAGGAGGGCAAGGCATTCGTGAGCTTTGCCATGAACGTAGTCATTCCAGCGAAGAGCGGGATTAACAAGACCATCGAGGTGTCGGTCATCAAAGATGGGACACTGACGGAGGTGGGCAGCTGCAACATCGGCGAACGCATTGAGGTAGCCGGTGTATTGGTACCAAGAAAATGGGGCGATGTCCTTTATTTCAACCTGTCGGCAAGCAGCATCAGCCACCAGCCTGACGAGGCAGAGGACTGCATCAAAGGGCGTGATGGAGTTCCGCGGCAAGGTGGGCAAGAGCATTGAGGACAAGACGGACAAGAATGGTGTGCCGTACTGCCAGTTCTCCGCTTTCAGCGCAGAGAAAGTACAGGACGGATTTGAATACATCTGGGTAAGTTTCTTCCTATTCGATGGCAAATGCGAGGCATGGCTGCAACCAGGCGTGAAAGCGAACATCAAAGGGGCATTGTCTGTCAGTGTCTTCAATGACAAACTGGACTTCTCCTGCCGAGTGTCTGAAATGAGCGAATATGTTCCGCAGCCCTATAATGGTTAATTGACTATGGGAAAGCCTTATGCTAAGGAAGGTCCGAGTGCCGAAGACAAGGCACTCGACCTGTTTGCCGATATGATGATTGAGCGTATTCAGTCGCTGTCGGGCAAAGACGGATGGAAAAAGCCCTGGTTTACTGAAGGTGCGTTGCAATGGCCGAAAAACCTGAACGGACGAGAATATAATGGCATGAACGCTATGATGTTGCTCCTGCATTGCGAGAAGGAGGGTTACAAGATTCCTCGCTTCTGTACCTTCGACCGCATACAGCAGTTTAACAAAACTGGCAAGAAAGACGAGGAACAGAAGCCCCGTGTGTCAGTACTGAAAGGTGAGCATTCTTTCCCCGTGATGCTCACCACGTTTACGGTGGTCAATAAGGAAACAAAGGAACACATCAAGTGGGAGGACTACAAACTGCTCTCTCAGGAAGAGCGCGAAAAGTACAATGTATATCCAAAGCTTCAGACTTACCATGTCTTCAATGTGGCGCAGACCAACCTGAAGGAGGTCAGACCAGAGTTTTGGGAGAAACTGGAACAGGAATACTCGATGCCCAAGGTAGAGAAGGACGAGCAGTTTGCCTTTGAACCCGTGGATAGGATGATAGCGGACAACCGTTGGATATGTCCCATCAAACCGATGTTCGGTGATTCCGCCTATTTCTCCATCAGCAAGAATGAGATTGTGATGCCTGAGAAAAGGCAGTTCAAGGATGGGGAGTCTTTCTACTCGAACCTTTTCCACGAGATGGGACACTCCACGGGTGCGGAGGGACAGTTAGACCGCATCAAGCCCGCTACCTTCGGCTCGGCAGAGTATGCACGCGAGGAACTGGTGGCAGAACTGACGGCTGCGCTGACCGCTCAGCGGTATGGCATGACAAAGCATCTGAAAGGAGATTCGGCTGCCTATTTGAAGTCTTGGCTGGATTCGCTGAAGGAGTCGCCGCAGTTCATCAAGACCACGCTACTCGATGTGCAAAAAAGCTACCTCAATGCTCACGCAGCATATCGACAAGATTGCTATGGAGATAGACCAGGAGAAAAAGGCTGAGCAGGAAAACGGGCAAGGGAAAAGTTATCTATCCATAGATGACGGCGACCATGCAGTCTTGGCATATAATGGTTCTGCTGTATATATCCAGCATCATGAGAAGGAGGACTCTGTAAAGATTGCTGTGCCGACGAGTAACGGTCTGGAAGTGAAACTCTCTGTTCCTTACGACCACGGCAAAGACCTTGACACCAATTATCAGGAGGCTTTTGCCCAGTACAAAAGCCTGACAGAGCCTTCACAATCGAAAGAAAACGTCTATTATGCCTCCATCGCCTATCTCCAATCAACGGATGACACATCGGAACTGGATAAGCTAAAGGAGAAAGGTGACTATCAAGGACTGCTGACGCTTGCCAAGGAATACTATGACGGGAACGGCATGGACGAGGAGCAGACCTACAGGAAGCCGTGCCAGAACAGAGGCGATGACCTGCTAATAGAGGACAAGGACTTTGCAGTGGTCTATAACGGGAGTGTCGGCGGTACGTATGAGGTGTTCCTGAAGCATACGGAGCAAGAAGTGCGTGACCATATCACTCGCTATGGCATAGGACGTGCCAGTGAGGACGTGAAGGCTGTGGCGAGGGAGATGACCGCCGAAGAGTTTTCGGAATTGGCGCAGCGAAAAATGCCGATATTCCAAATGCCGAATGGTGGTTTGCTGAACCTGCAATATAACAAGGATAAGGATAGCCTGGATGTGGGGACTGTGACCAATGCAGGACTCTCTGTGAAGCATACCTTCCCTTTCAGCCACAACCATTCTATGGACGCAAACATCAGCTCTGCGTATGAGCAACTGCTTGACATGGAGGAGTACCAGAAGGAAGAGGTACAAGAGGAGCACGTTGCCAAGTCCGCTTTCCGAAGATGAGAGTAGTATCGTAGTATATACTAATCGTAGGCTTTACTACTCATAGTAGGTACTAACAATAGTCAGCCGCAAGGAGTAATGTCCCTGCGGCTGATTTAATTTGGGTCATTCCATATTATGAAGGAATGCTTGTAAATCCTCGTCTGGAATGCTCTTCAGTTTCACCGGCTTGAAGCCGTCCAACTGCTCCACTTGAAATATCTCGTCCACTCCATATTTGGAGCCATCCACCTTTACGCTCTCCATTTCATTGACGGAGGTATAGCCATACTCCGTTTCATGCAGACCGCATACGATGGTGAACAACGTGGTGTCGTTACCTTCCGGCTGTCCTTCAAGTACGAACCAACGGACGTGTCCGATGAAGAATATTGCCACACAAACGGCATCCTTGCCTTTGCCGTCCTGTGAATACAGAGGATAGGATTTCAGTATCTCCTCCAATACGGGTGTAATCAATCTGCTTGCCATAGTCAATCGTTGTTAAGTGTTCTGTAATACATTCTGTTCTCTACAAGGTGTTCGATGGCCTCTGCTGCCAATCGGCACACCCACTCGTCACGCTGGTCATAACGACCTTTTTGATAGTCGTTGGCAAGGCGTTCCAAGAAGGCAAACACCACTTGCCCTTTTCGTTGATAAGATAGCGATGGTCATCTGCAAGGGCATTGCCTACCTTGGCGGCTGACCCCATCTGACCGTTTACGAACCGTGAGAAGCACTCGACAAATGCCTGCTCGTTTTCTGATAATCTGTGTAATTCCATACGCAAAGAAATTATTTGTTCAACTTGTTTTTCTTCCCTCCTTTTGAAGCCTTTCGGCTCCTCTTGTCGGGAACTGATTTTTCGTGCATCAAAAGACTGCGGAATGAGGGCGATAAGGCAAGAAAACAGACGGAGGAGTTAATGAAATACCCAAATCTTTGATTTGCGGAAAGCTGTCGTTCAGTCCTCTGCCTGTTAGCATGGCGGTACTTGACCATTCGCCCGGGCAGTAACTTTGCAAAGAAAAATGGGCATCGGCAAGTGGAATAGACACTACAAAACAGGAAAATCATTGATTTTTAGTGCATTTTTCTTTATTTCTTTCTTTGATTTAGGATAAAATATATAACTTTGCCTCCGAAAAAATGTGTCACAAGTGACAGTTTTTCGTAAAATATTGATAGTAAACAGATATAGATACATAGAACAGTTGAGCCGTTCAAAGAACAACGGGCTCATAAAGATAATCACAGGATTGCGACGTTCAGGCAAGTCGTTCCTTCTGAAGAAACTCTTTCATCAGCATCTATTGGATGAGGGCGTGAGAGAAGACCATATTCTCGTCATCGACATGGAGAGTAGGAAGAACAGAGAGTTCAAGAACCCGGACTACCTGTTGGACTGGGTGGAAAAGATGATGATTGACTATGAGACTTATTATATCATCATCGACGAGGTGCAGGAGGTGGAAGACTTTGTAGAGGTGCTCTCTTCCTTGTCAGTTACCGAAGGGGCGGATGTGTATGTCACAGGCTCCAACTCGCGTTTCCTGTCCTCTGACCTGGTGACGGAATTCCGAGGCAGAGGTGACGAGATACATGTGTGGCCACTATCCTTCAAGGAGTTCATGACGGTGTATGATGGTTCGAAAGAAGACGGTTGGGCTGAATACAGACTGTACGGAGGTTTGCCGCAACTACTTACACAGGTTGGGGATGAGAAGAAGGCTGATTTCCTGCGTCGCCTTTATCGCACGGTATATCTACGTGACATCTACGAGCGGAACAACATAGAACTGAGACCTGAATTTGAAGAATTGTCGAAGACCGTAGCATCCAGTATAGGAGCACCTGTCAATGCACTGAATATAGCCAATACGTTCAAGTCCGTAAGCAATGTGCAGAGCATAACCGACAAGACAGTGTCGGCTTATCTGGAATATATGCAGGATGCTTTCCTTATCGAAAAATCCGAAAGGTTCGACATCAAAGGACGGAAATACATAGGTTCGTTGTCCAAGTATTATTACCAGGACGTAGGTCTGAGGAATGCTATTCTGTCGTTCCGTCAGAGCGAGCCGACACATATCATGGAGAACGTCATCTACAATGAGATGCGTATGCGAGGATGGCTCGTGGATGTGGGTAACGTCTATCATCGAGTGAGGAATACGGAAGGAAAGCAGCAGAGGGTGACATTGGAAGTGGATTTTGTCTGCAACAAAGGGAGCGAGCGGATCTACATCCAGTCGGCGTGGCGTATGCCCGATGCAGAAAAGATGGAACAGGAGAAACGGTCGTTGCGTCTTGTAGATGACTCTTTCCGCAAACTGCTGATCGTGGGAGAACATACCAAGCAGTGGAGCGACGAAAACGGCATACAGATAATGAGTATATATGACTTCCTGCTTGACTGGTCAAGTACTGAGAAACACGGATTAAAAAAAAGATATGCGCATAGAATATGCGTTAATACATATATGATTAAGGGAGGGCCTATCCATCACGGACAAGCCCTCCCTTTCTAAAATTTATCAATGGAAAAAAAAGTTTTAGTGCTCTTGTTCGGAGCTGTATGTCTGGCTATAGATACAGCAGGATTCTGGTATGGCGGTTCGCCTCATTGGGCGAGTAATCGTCAATGCCGCCATCGAAAATCTGAGAGATGGTGCCATTTTCCATACCACGTTTCATCAGTTCCTCTGCAATGAATCTGGCACGGGAACGGCTGAGGTTATCATTGATGGCTTCACTGCCTGTGGCACTGTCGGCAGCGCCGATGACCTTAACTTTCAAGCCATATTTCTTGGCGATGCGTGCTACTTCGTCGAGATTGACGAGCTGTGACCTGTTGAGCAACCTGTCAGTGCCAAGTTCAAAGAAGAAATAGATGGGCGCACCTATGCAAGCCTTTCCTGAGTGGATGAGCGATAGGTAATCGTCTTCCGGCTCACCTTCAGCATTGCCATATTCTTCTGTACAAGAGGCGGACTCCATGACCTTTGTCTTTTGACCATTACCATACTTGTCTCTCATTCTTGCACGCAGCGAGTTGAGACCGCTGTAGTCGTTTCGAGGATAGCCATTTGTGACGGAAGAAGCGGCATCGTCAGAAAAGAGGTGGCCGTACTTGTCCAGAAGTCCCTCGATGGCAAGAATCTTGCGCAGCTGCTCCAGAGTCTGACAATCTCGATCGTGCTGGGCGTGATAGCGGCTGTTGCTGTCAGAAAGGGATGAGGCGTATGCCGAAAGCCATTCGTTCTGTGCGATGTACGGGCGAGCGTCTATCACTCGCTTCCAGCCAGTCTTGCCGATGCGGACAGAGAGGCCGAGGGATGCGGACAGCAGATGGTCGCCAAGGCGGTGTGCCTTGCCATAGCCGTCAAATCCTGCATGGCTGGTCATGTTGCCTATCTCTGCCGTAACAGCAATGCGTGGGGAGAGATGATACTGCCCCTGTATGCCGTAGGAAATGGCAAAGGGCTTGTGGGCATTCACCTTGTTGTGCAGCATACCCACGCCCACGTATGGAATGACACTCCATCTGGCAAGAGTGTGTACATCGTCCTTGTAGAGGTTGCCGAGGACATTCCACATGAAATCAGCACGCAGGTACTGGTAGTCCTGCGAGGAGTTGTTGCAGTCGTTGAACTGCATACCGCCATAGTTCAGACGACCGCCGACGGAAGGTGTGAACCATTTGCCGATCGACACGGAGAATGCCGGTTTCATGCGACCGAATAGGTCGTTGCATCCGAGCGGTTTGCCGAGGAAGACCGTAGTTCCTCCTGCCGCTTGGACAAACCAGTTGTCCGTCCATGGCGAAGCTACCAATGCCCCTTTCATGTAGGAAGGTTTAAGCGGACGAAGCATACCGTCTGCCGAAAGTCTGCATACAACGGTGGTGGTGTCCGCCGTGCGGTGATAGTCTTTGGCTTGCGCACCCAATGAAAGGGCGAAGCCAAGGGATAGAATAAGTATTTTTCTCATGTTGTTCAATTTAATCTGGTGAATACTATAACAGGTGATACGTGACAGTGCCGCTTATCGTTTCTTCCTTTTGCCGGAAGAGGGGCGCATCATGCGTGCAGCTTTCATCATGCAACGGCGTGCCCAAGCGCGTTCATCCTCGTCATCGTCACGTCCCCATTTGAGGTCGGACGAACTGCCGCCACCGCCATGACCTTCGGCAAAGGTGGTGGCATCATCGACGTAGCCGAGGAATAGAAGCGTGGCACAGTACATCACCTCCGTTCCATTCTCCGCAAAGGCCTGAAGCAGGGAACCGTCAAACACGTCCTTGCCCTCATTGGAAAGCCGTGCCACACGTTCGGAGAACTCGCTGACCATGTTTTCGAGAAGGGCATTTCTGAGAACGGTGTCCGCACCTTGTCGGATAGTATCGGAATATCTGTGTGCCTCCTGCCGCAACTCCTCCGTGCGCTCCTTCATGGCGGTCATCTCCTCACGCAGGGCATCGAGCTTGCGGTCAGCCTCTGAGAGCTTCTCCTGCTTGTCGTCCAGTTTCGACTGGATAGCGGACAGTTCCTGCTCCAGCTCTTGGACTTGCTGACGGAGAGCATCAGGATTGTCGTGACCTGCAAGAATCTGCCGATGCAATTCAGCAAGTGCCGCCTCCTTCTCAGCCTTCTCCTGCAAGAGGTTGTTGACCATTGAGGTGAGTCCTTTTACTCTCCGCTCTGCCAGACGGATGTCCGATTGGAGCGAGGCGAGTGTCCGCTGATGGGTGGCGACGGACTGCTCAATGGTGGTGCACTGTTCTGACAGCTGGCGGCGGTATTCTTCGGTGGTGCGGTGGCGTGCTCCCGTCTCTGAGACGGAAGTTCCCGCGCTCCATGCCCCAACGCTTGTTGACATCGGCAAATTCGCTGTGCAGGGCTTTCATCCTGGCAGAAAACTCGTACTTGTCCTTTCCGGCGAATATCTGTTTGTATGCAAACTTGCCGTCCTTGATTGGCAAGAGGGTGCAGTGAACGTGCGGATTGGTTTCGTCCAAGTGTAAGATGAAAGCGACGATGTTCTCCTCACCGTATTTGTCCGCAACAAAGCGGTAAACATCCTTTGCCCATTCCTCAATGTCCTTGCATCGGGTTAGATGCGAATTGTCCGCTCCGTGAGTGAGATTCACCTTCTGGTCACCGAATGCCAATTCTGTCATACGTTCTCGTGAGCCTCCGAAGATGAAATTGACCACTGTGCGGAAGCGTGGCTCTGCCAGTCCCTCGTTGGGGATCTTTGATTCCACGGCTCCGCAGGATGTCTGCCATGCGCTCCGGGATGCTTCGGCTCTTGTCTATAGGACAAACCTTGCCGCCCCGAACCTCGAAGTTGAGCCGCTCACGGCTGCGGTCGTAGTTGCCTGTTGATTCAGCGGATCCCCAACCCTTTTCCGTCCAACGGCGTTGGTGCTCGTTGCTCTGTGCTGTGGTGATTCCCTTAGATGGTCGGAAATCCATAACCTGTTTTGGTGTTGCCATAACCTATTTCCTTTTATGTGTGTACAACTCTCCTGTCTCCAGCTTGCTGCTTGTAAGGACAGCCTCCCGATGGTCGGAGACCAAGAGGGGTATTAGGCTACCCAAATTCCCTCATTTCCGACCAACGGGCAAGCCCGATTATTTTACAGCAATGGCAGACGTGTAAACACTGTGCCAGTAGAAAAGAAGAAGCGTTGTACGGTGATTATTAGAGGTTAATACAGCCTTTTGATGGACAGGAGCCCTCTTGGTTGGCTACAATGGCAAGGAACGGTCGGCAGAGTGACTGAAACTGTGACTTGATGGCTGCGCTTTCCTGATGCAAGGCTGGTGAGCTGCCATCCAATGCCAATTCTGATATTGCCTTTGCCGCCTCGATGAATGAGAGCCAGTCTCCTCCCAGGTCTTTGTAAAAGAAGGGAAGAAGGGAGGTAACGAGGGCGTTATCTGTTTCCTGCGAAAGCACCTGATGGAAGGTGGCTTCGCAGACAGCTGTGAGTGCAGTCATACAAAAGGCGTGTCCTACAGATTCGGGAATGTTTCTTCCGCATGGCACCTTGCCAATTGAATTGCCATTGTCGGCTTTCTGCAAGATAATGGCTACTTCCTCTGTTGCATCTTCGTAGAGTTGTTCACATTCCGAGGCGCAAGCCGATGCGGACATCTTGCCGCTTCGCCATTCGTCCAATGCGGTACACATCTTCTGGCGGAACACATCCAAGGCTGCGTCAATCGGAGAAACGGCAGGTGTCTCAGCCAACATCGGGATGGTGATGATTTGGCTCTTCGTGAGACGGGTGACGGAAATCTGGTTCATCTTCTCCAACTGCTCGATGAAGGTGCGGACAGTGGCGCGGTGCCAATGCCAGCATCCTGCCAGTTCGGTAATGGTGATTACAAACTGCCCGTTGGACAGGCTGAACTCCTGCTTGCACAGATCCTTGGGGATGTACTGTACAGAAGCCTTGTCTACAAGGTCAAGGTAGGCTTCGAGCTTCGACAGCCTTATCCCGGACCTCTCTTTCAAGAACTCCAACAGGGACATCCGTTCAGACATCTTGCCGGAACTCGTTCTATGTTTCTGTTTCTTCATTTCAATAATCTGTTTGGTGAATACTGTTGTTTGTCGCCAGCTCCATTATACAAAAGGAACGGCATGATACAGGTGATACTTTAATAGTAGTATATGATGAGCATTTCTGTGTCTTCGAGGAGCATCTTGCGGTCAGCCTTGTTCTTCCACAGCGATATGACTATGCGCGAGGGATAGAACAGTGATGCCAGAAGGACAAAGGAGATGGTGACAGCAAGCGTGAACAGATGAGGAGTGAAGACAAACACCACTGCCGCCAACGCGGCGATGCAGAAGGGTGTCCGCTCCTCGTGCAGACGCTGTAGCCACCTCTCCACATCCATAAAGACAAAGAATATGGCAAACGCTATGGTGGAGCCACTACGCCTATGTCGTTATAGTGTACACAGAGGTAGAGGAAGTGGAACACGTTACAGCAGGATGAGCAGCAATCAACCGGTAGAGCTTCCTTGCTGTCACAAGCGCGGTCATGCGCAGATAGAACCGTGTCATAAACTGTCTGCGGCTTCTGTGCAGAATCATCGTCACAAAGAAGAACGCTGACATCAGGATGAGAAACAGTATCTTACTTGTCATAATATGTATAGCATGTGAATAATGGAAGTGGACTCAGGTCGGGCTGGACGACACCGTGTGTGGCAGTGGATATGATACGCTCCACATCCTCCAGTGTCAGTTCTCCCTTGATTATTCTCTGACGGAAAGCTCCGTCGGTTGTCCGAAGGCTCTTGATAGCCTGTTCCAAGTCGTACTCGGCTATCTGCCACACTTGCCCTCTCGTGTAGGGAAATGATGGTGGATGGCCTTGACCACAAGCACACGGCTGAGGATGTCGGTCATTCTGCCGTTCCTGACTATCGTGTGGTTGCGGACAGTGGCGATGCTCTCAATCTCCAGCCATGTGCGGTGACGGTCGAGAAGATGGGATAATCTTCATGTAAATGCGTTTCCTTCATCAGATGGTCGGGAGCTTGTGGCATGACTTTGGCCTTTGTTGTGG
>ENA-OQCV01000383-OQCV01000383.1-human-gut-metagenome-genome-assembly--contig:-NODE-383-length-12337-cov-2.132842_pt1 | contig 12337 bp, 17 predicted proteins | sample MGYA00242766_ERZ504592 | MGnify/ENA primary metagenome ERZ504592 (study PRJEB26092, sample SAMD00036315) | human gut metagenome | host: Homo sapiens | study: EMG produced TPA metagenomics assembly of...
GTGCAAATATGGTGATTAAGGGGCGAACTCCGTTGTCTATAGTGCCGGAAGTATGGCTTTTGCTCCCCGTATATGGGCACATTTTTCCCTTCATGTCCTGTGTGTAATGCAGAGAAGCTTGGCGCATAATTCCCGAAACCTTATTACAAAACTTCGTCCCACGCATGTGTGCTCGCCGGTTTGCCTGCGTGAACCGTTGAGCCCACGTGCGTGGGACGAGGGTTTACATGAACCTTCATAATAAAAAGCATGGGACATACGTGGATTCTGCCTATACCTTCTTCCAGTTTTGTCCCTATCCGGAGGACGGTCTGCCCATTCATTGCTGCTCAGTTTCTTATTCTTGTGATGTAAGTCTGAGAAAGCTGAAACTCGAAAATTGCTTATGCACCGGATATTTCGGGTCCCCATTCTTGCCGGAGCGAGAAAAAGAAAAATGCTCTGAAATCCTTGAATTTCAGAGCTTTGCTTTAATTTGCTATTTGCTTTCGCGGTGCGTACGGGACTCGAACCCGTGACCCCATGCGTGACAGGCATGTATTCTAACCAACTGAACTAACGCACCATTATTTCATTCTTTCGTTGCTATCTCTCTTGATTGCGGTTGCAAAGGTAGGCATTTCTTTGATATCTGCAATAGCTATGGCGAACTTTTTTCCCAAGCGTTTTGTGCTGTATTTGCTTTATATCCTCATATTGAGAAGATTGGAAAAATAAGAGAAAAGTAAATTTAACAACTGTTTAGAAATTCGTTTATGCACTGTTTTATTCTTGATATGAAAACCTTTCCTGGAGAAAACGAAACATTTCGGAGCTTGTTTTAAACTTCTTGCTCGAAAAGTTCGTTGTTTTGCAATAAATCGTTATTTTTGCGAACTCAAAACGAGAATGTTGTAATTTGAAAAATGATAAAAAACATTTTAGGATGATGAAAACAGCCAAACTGTTGCTACACTGCCCTGACAAACCAGGCATATTGGCAGAAGTAACAGACTTTATAACGGTGAATAAAGGTAATATTATCTATTTGGATCAGTATGTAGACCATGTAGAGAATATCTTTTTTATGCGTATTGAATGGGAATTGAAAGATTTTCTGGTGCCTCAGGAAAAGATTGAGGATTATTTTGCCACTTTGTATGCACAGAAATATGAGATGAATTTCCGTCTCTATTTCTCCGATACAAAACCGCGTATGGCTATCTTTGTTTCAAAGATGTCCCATTGCTTGTTCGACTTGTTGGCGCGTTACACCGCTGGTGAGTGGAATGTGGAGATACCTCTTATTATAAGCAATCATCCCGATTTGCAGCACGTGGCCGAGCGTTTCGGTATTCCTTTCCATCTTTTCCCCATTACCAAAGAGACAAAGGAGGAACAAGAGAAGAAGGAAATGGAGTTACTGGCAAAGCATAAGATAACTTTCATAGTGCTGGCGCGCTACATGCAGGTCATTTCCGAGCAAATGATAAACGCTTATCCCAATAGGATAATCAACATTCATCACTCTTTCCTTCCGGCATTTGTGGGAGCGAAGCCCTATCATGCTGCGTTTGAACGTGGAGTGAAGATTATTGGAGCTACCAGCCACTATGTTACCACAGAGTTGGATGCCGGTCCCATCATAGAGCAGGATGTGGTGCGTATTACACACAAGGACACTGTGCAGGATTTGGTAACAAGGGTAAGGACTTGGAAAAGATTGTGCTTTCTCGTGCTGTTCAGAAGCATATTGAACGCAAGGTGTTGGCATATAAGAACAAAACGGTAATATTTAATTAGTTGATAGTTGATAATTGATAGTTGATGGTGGGGAACTTGTCATTACCTTTCAATTATTACCTTTCAATGGTCATTCTCAATTTAAAAAAATGAAAGTTGCAGTTATCAAATATAATGCAGGCAATATCCGCTCGGTGGATTATGCTTTGAAGCGCTTGGGGATAGAGGCGGTGATTACGGCGGATGAGGCTGTGCTGCGTGCTGCCGATAAGGTTATCTTTCCCGGTGTGGGAGAGGCGGAAACTACGATGAACTTTTTGCGTGCCGGTGGTATGGATCGGCTGATAAAAGAGTTGCGTCAGCCGGTGCTGGGCATTTGCCTGGGCATGCAGTTGATGTGCCGCCACTCTGAAGAGGGAGACGTGGATTGCCTGGGGATTTTTGATACTGACGTAAAACGTTTCATTTCGCAGAGGCACGAGGATAAAGTACCTCATATGGGATGGAATACCATTGCCCGGACGAATAGCGGACTTTTTAAAGGCTTTACTAAAGAAGAGTTTGTCTATTTCGTACATAGTTTCTATGTGCCAGTCAATGATTGTATGGCAGCCGTGACGGATTACATTCATCCGTTCAGTGCCGCTTTGCATAAAGACAATTACTACGCCACACAGTTCCATCCGGAAAAGAGTGGAAGTGTGGGAGAGCGTATTTTGCGGAATTTCCTGGAACTGTAAATCGTCAAATCGTAAATAAAATGATAGAACTGATTCCCGCTATTGACATTATTGACGGAAAACTGTGTACGCCTTTCCCAAGGCGATTATGACAGCAAGAAGGTGTACAACGAAAATCCCGTGGAAGTGGCCCTGGAGCTGGAGGCTCATGGTATCCGTAGACTTCATGTGGTCGATTTGGACGGTGCGGCTTCCCATCATGTGGTAAACTACCGCACGTTGGAACAGATAGCTGTGCGTACGTCTCTTATTATTGATTTGGAGGTGGGGTGAAGAGTGATGAAGATTTGGTGATAGCTTTTGAGAACGGTGCGCAGATGGTGACCGGCGGCAGCATTGCTGTGAAGAATCCCGAATTGTTCTGTAAGTGGCTTCAAATGTATGGCTCCGAGAAGATTATTCTTGGTGCTGATGTGAAAGAGCATAAAATAGCCGTCAATGGTTGGAAGGATGAGAGTGGCTGCGAACTGTTTCCGTTCTTGAAAGACTATGTAGAGAAGGGGGTCCGTAAGGTTATCTGTACTGATATCAGTTGTGACGGAATGCTGCAAGGACCATCGATAGCGCTGTATAAGGAGATACTGGAGCATCATCCAGAACTCTATCTGATAGCCAGTGGAGGCGTAAGCTGTGCCGATGATATACGCCAGCTGGAAGCCGCCGGCATACCTGCCGTTATTTTCGGTAAGGCTCTGTACGAAGGCCGCATCACCTTCAAAGAGTTGGAAAACTTTGTTAGTTGAAAGGTGAAAATTAATCACTTATAACTTATAACTCAAACCGCCGTGTTAGCAAAAAGAATCATTCCTTGCCTCGACATTAAAGATGGGCAGACCGTGAAAGGTACCAATTTCGTGAACCTCCGCCAGGCGGGCGACCCGGTAGAACTGGCGCGTGCTTATAGTGAGCAGGGGGCCGATGAGTTGGTCTTTCTGGATATTACCGCCAGTTTTGAGGGACGCAAGACATTTGCCGAACTGGTGAAGCGTATTGCCGCCAACATCAGCATACCTTTCACCGTAGGTGGCGGAATCCATGAACTGAGTGATGTAGACCGGCTTCTGAATGCCGGCGCGGACAAGATATCCGTCAATTCCTCGGCTATTCGCCGTCCCGGACTGATTGACGAGATAGCCAAGCATTTCGGCTCGCAGGTTTGTGTATTGGCTGTTGATGCCAAGCAGACGAAAAAGGGTTTGGTGGTGTTATCTCAATGGTGGGCGTGTGGAGACCGACAAAGAACTCTTTGCCTGGACAAAGGAAGCGCAGGAGCGCGGTGCGGGCGAGGTGCTTTTTACCAGTATGAACCACGACGGCGTAAAGACCGGATATGCCAACGGAGCCCTTGCCGCTCTTGCCGACAGGCTTTCCATACCCGTTATCGCATCGGGCGGAGCAGGCGTGAAAGAGCACTTCCGTGATGTCTTTCTGGAAGGGAAAGCAGATGCCGCCTTGGCCGCCAGCGTTTTTCATTTCGGAGAAATTAAAATTCCCGATTTAAAATCGTATCTTTGCGCCCAAGGAGTCGCAATGAGAAGATGATAAGGAGTTATAAGTTATGGGTTATAAGTTATTCGCTGCTGCACGAAGCACGGATGAAAACGACTCATAACAATAACTCACAACAAAATAACTCATAACTTATAACTTAAAAAGATGTTGGACTTTGACAAAATGAACGGACTCGTTCCGGCAATTATACAGGATGCTGACACGGCCAAGGTGCTTATGTTAGGTTTTATGAACCGGGAAGCATATGATAAGACGGTAGAAACAGGTAAAGTAACATTCTTTAGCCGTACCAAGAACCGTCTTTGGACAAAAGGGCGAGGAGAGCGGCAATTTTCCCTGAACGTGGTTTTCCATGAAAGAGGATTGCGACAAGGATACTTTGCTGATTCAGGTACATCCTGTCGGTCCGGTTTGTCATACGGGTACGGACACTTGCTGGGGAGAGAAGAACGAACAGCCCGTTATGTTCCTGAAACTTCTTCAGGACTTCATCGACAAGCGTCATGCTGAAATGCCGGAAGGCTCTTACACAACCAGCCTGTTCCGGTCGGGTGTCAATAAAATGGCGCAGAAGGTAGGTGAAGAAGCGGTTGAAACTGTTATTGAAGCATGCAACGGTACTGACGAACGTCTGATATACGAGGGAGCCGATTTTACTGTATCATCTTATCGTATTGCTGACCTCTAAAGGTTATCGCATAGAAGATTTGGCACGTGAGTTGGAAGAACGTCACAGTGCGGATTGGAAGAAACACTAAGTTGTTATGGATGAAGTGCTGATACGATATAAAGATGTGGAGATACACCAGCAGGAGCTGTGTGTGTTGAACGATGTAAACTTGGAGTTACATAAGGGAGAGTTTGTCTACCTCATCGGTAAAGTCGGTTCGGGTAAGACGAGTTGCTCAAAACCTTTTACGGTGAACTGGATGTGGCGGCGGGCGATGCCGAGGTGTTGGGATATGATATGTTGCATATCAAGCGCAAGCATATTCCGCAGTTGCGTCGTAAGTTGGGTATCGTATTTCAGGATTGCCAGTTGCTCACCGACCGTACGGTGTATGACAATCTTGAGTTCGTGCTCCGTGCCACCGGGTGGAAGAATAAGGGAGAGATAAAAGATCGTATCAACGAAGTATTGCAATTGGTGGGTATGAGCAATAAAGGTTATAAATACCCCAATGAATTGTCGGGAGGCGAACAACAGCGTATCGTGATAGCCCGTGCCGTACTAAACTCTCCGGAAGTAATTCTTGCCGATGAGCCAACCGGAAATCTGGATGTGGAGACGGGATTTGCCATAACCCGGCTTTTACATAGTATCAGTGAGGCGGGTTTCGCTGGTTATTATGACTACGCACAATATGCAGTTGCTTTGGGAATATCCGGGGCGCGTATACCGTTGTGCCGATCATTTGATAACGGACGTAACGGAGCAGTATTCCGTTGCGTCGTCAATAGAAGAGAAATAAACAAGATTATATAACATTTTAATACAGAAACGAAAATGAAAGTTTTAAAGTTTGGAGGTACTTCAGTAGGTTCGGCTCAGCGAATGAAGGAAGTGGCCAAATTGATTACCGATGGTGAACGTAAGATTGTGGTTCTCTCTGCCATGTCGGGTACCACAAACACATTGGTTGAGATTTCGGACTATCTGTACAAGAAGAATCCGGAAGGTGCCAACGAGATTATCAACAAGCTGGAAAGTAAATATCGCCAGCACATTGATGAACTCTTTGCTACTCCGGAGTATAAACAGAAAGGCCTGGAACTCATCAAATCACATTTTGACTATATCCGTTCTTATACCAAAGACCTCTTCACTCTGTTTGAGGAGAAAGTGGTGTTGGCTCAGGGCGAGTTGATTTCCACCGCCATGATGAACTACTATCTGCAGGAATGCGGCGTGAAGTCTGTGTTGCTTCCGGCTTTAGAATACATGCGTACGGACAAGAATGCCGAGCCCGATCCGGTCTATATCAAGGACAAGCTCCAGGTTCAGCTGGAACTGCATCCGGATGCTGAGATTTATATCACTCAGGGGTACATCTGCCGCAACGCCTACGGCGAGATAGACAATCTGCAGCGTGGCGGAAGCGACTATACGGCTTCGCTGATTGGTGCTGCCATCAACGCTTCCGAAATCCAGATTTGGACGGATATCGACGGCATGCACAACAACGACCCCCGTATTGTGGACAAGACTGCGCCGGTGCGTCATCTGCATTTCGAAGAGGCCGCCGAGCTGGCATACTTCGGTGCCAAGATTCTGCACCCTACCTGCATCCAGCCTGCCAAGTATGCCAATATCCCCGTCCGTCTGCTCAATACGATGGACCCCACTGCTCCGGGTACGCTGATTTCCAACGATACGGAGAAGGGTAAGATTAAGGCGGTGGCTGCCAAGGACAACATTACGGCCATCAAGATAAAATCCAGCCGCATGTTGCTTGCTCACGGATTCTTGCGTAAGGTTTTCGAGATATTCGAGAGCTACCAGACTTCCATCGATATGATTTGTACTTCAGAAGTGGGTGTGTCCGTATCTATCGATAATGTGAAGCATCTCAATGAAATTCTGGATGACTTGAAGAAGTATGGCACAGTGACGGTGGACAAGGACATGTGCATCATCTGCGTGGTGGGCGACCTCGAATGGGAAAACGTCGGTTTCGAAGCCAAGGCATTGGATGCCATGCGCGACATACCGGTACGTATGATTTCTTTCGGTGGTAGCAACTATAATATCTCTTTCCTCATCCGCGAGTGCGACAAGAAGGCAGCGTTGCAGTCACTCAGTGATGCGCTGTTCAATGAGGAATAACTCTTGATATTTTTCAGACGCAGATTACACAGATGACGCAGATTCTTTTTGCTTCCTATTTGTGTAATCTGCGTCATCTGCATCTGAAAAATTATTTGTAGACACCTCTTTCATCTTCCATTTTTTTAAACTAAACAAAGATTACGATTATTATATGAAAGGAACATTCCCTATCCATAAATTCCGCGAATTGCGTACTCCCTTCTATTACTACGACACAAAGGTCTTGCGCGACACACTTTCGTGCATCCGTACGGAAGCTGCCCGATATGGCAACTATTCGGTGCATTATGCTGTGAAGGCCAATGCCAATCCCAAGGTGCTTGCCATTATCCGCGAGAACGGCTTGGGTGCCGACTGTGTAAGTGGCGGTGAAATCCGTGCAGCCATCAAGGCAGGTTTTCCCACTGGCAAGATTGTTTTTGCAGGGGTGGGCAAGGCTGATTGGGAAATCAATCTGGGGCTGGATTATGACATTTTCTGCTTTAATGTGGAGTCTGTCCCCGAGCTGGAGATTATCAACGAGCTGGCTGCCGCTAAGGGTAAGGTGGCCAATGTGGCTTTCCGTATCAATCCCAATGTAGGTGCCCATACCCATGCCAATATTACCACTGGGCTGGCCGAAAACAAGTTTGGTATCAGCATGCAGGATATGGACCATGTGATAGACATTGCGCAGAATATGAAGAACCTGAGATTCATCGGACTGCATTTCCACATCGGTTCCCAAATATTGGATATGGGCGATTTCGTGGCTTTGTGTAACCGCGTCAACGAATTGCAGGATAAGCTGGAAGCTCGCCATATCCGCATCGAGCACGTCGAATGTGGGGGGCGGACTCGGCATTGACTACGGTCACCCCAACCGTCAGCCGATACCCGACTTCAAAAGCTACTTCGAGACTTACAACAGCCATCTGAAACTCCGTCCCCACCAGACGCTCCACTTCGAGCTGGGACGTGCGGTAGTGGGACAATGCGGTTCATTGATTTCGCAGGTGCTTTATGTGAAGCAGGGCACCAACAAGCAGTTTGCCATCCTGGATGCCGGCATGACGGATTTGATTCGTCCGGCACTCTACCAAGCGTTCCATAAGATAGAGAATATCACTTCGGATGCGCCGGTTCAGGCTTATGATGTCGTAGGGCCCATCTGCGAGTCTTCTGATGTATTCGGTAAGGCTATTGATTTGAATGGGGTGAAGCGTGGCGACCTTATCGCCCTCCGTTCGGCAGGGGCTTATGGCGAAATTATGGCTTCGGGCTATAACTGCCGTGAGCTGCCTCAAGGATATACGTCGGACGAGCTGGTATAGAGAGGCTGGAGATGCGTTGCATGAATGGCGAAGCATTTATTATACCAAGGCTTCTGTTTTTATATAAAAAATGTTATTGCGTGAACAACTTTTAAGGTTTCTTGTTACTTTGTAATGATTTCAATTTAAATAAATACGATTATGATTACAGAAAAATTACAGAAATGCAATTAATGAGCAGATTACGGCTGAGATGTGGTCTTCCAACCTTTATCTGGCAATGTCTTTCTATATGGAGAAAGAAGGTTATAACGGCATGGCTTCCTGGTTGAAGAAGCAGGCTTCTGAAGAAAAAGCTCATGCTTGCGAAATGGCTTCTTATATCATCAAGCGTGGCGGTAAGGCCAAACTGGACAAGATTGATGTTGTTCCCAATGACTTCGGTACTCCACTGGAAGTGTTCGAGCAGGTAGCCCAGCACGAACGCCGTGTTTCCAAAATGATTGATGAATTGGTAGATGTTGCCTCTGCCGAAAAAGATAAGGCTACACAAGACTTCCTTTGGGGATTCGTGCGCGAGCAGGTAGAAGAAGAAGCTACTGCCGACGGCATTGTAGATATGATAAAGAAAGCCGGTGATGCCGGAATCTTCTTCGTTGACTCAAAACTGGGAGAACGCAGATAAGAGAGAAACTGAAAAAAAATCCCGCGGCTAATTTTTAGTCGCGGAGTTTTTTTTAGTTATGAGTTATAAGTTGTGAGTTATTTGTTGATGAAGGGCTTATATCCGCAAGGGAAAGCACAAGCAAATAACTTATAACTCATCACTCATCACTCATCACTCATTTCAGCACTCCCAGCTCTTTCCCCACCTTAATAAATGCAGCGATACATTTGTCCAGATGCTCCTTTTCGTGTCCGGCAGAGATTTGTACGCGGATGCGTGCCTGGTCTTTGGGCACTACGGGGTAGTAGAAACCGGTGACGTAGATGCCTTCTTCCTGCATGCGGGCGGCATAAATCTGGGAGAGTTTGGCATCATACAGCATGACGGCGCAGATGGCGCTTTGTGTCGGCTTGATGTCGAAACCGGCGGCGGTCATCTTGTCGCGGAAGTAGTTCACGTTTTCCAGCAGTTTGTCATGCAGGGCATTGCTCTCTTTGAGCATCTTGAATACCTCGAGGCTGGCGCCGATGATGCCCGGAGCCAATGAGTTGGAGAAGAGGTACGGACGGCTGCGTTGGCGTAGCAGGTCGATGATTTCCTTGCGTCCGGTAGTGAATCCTCCCAAAGCGCCGCCAAAGGTCTTTGCCCAAGGTTCCGGTATAGATGTCCACGCGTCCGTAGGTGCCGTATTGTTCGCTTACGCCGTGTCCCGTAGGGCCTACCACGCCGGCGGAGTGTGATTCGTCCACCATGACCAGCGCGTCGTATTTCTCGGCAAGGTCGCAAATCCGGTCCATCGGGGCAACGTTGCGTCCATGGAAAAATACCCCCGTCTGTAACCACGATACGGAAACGCTGTGCCTGGGCTTCCTGCAGGCATCTTTCCAGGTCGGCCATGTCGGCATTGGCGTAGCGATAGCGTTTGGCTTTGCAGAGGCGTACGCCGTCAATGATGGAAGCATGGTTTAGGGAGTCCGAGATGATGGCGTCTTCCTCGGTGAAGAGGGGCTCGAACACACCGCCATTGGCGTCGAAACAAGCGGCGTAGAGAATGGTGTCTTCAGTCTTGAAGTAGTCGGAGATGGCTGCTTCCAGCTCCTTGTGGATGTCCTGCGTTCCGCAGATGAAGCGTACGGACGACATGCCGTATCCGCGGCGTTCCATAATCTGCTGGGCGGCGGCAATCAGCCGCGGGTGGTTGGACAGTCCCAGGTAATTGTTGGCACAGAAGTTCAGCACCTCTTTGCCTTTTACGCTGATGGCAGCTTGTTGTGCACTCTCAATCAGTCGCTCTTCCTTGTAGAGTCCGGCTTCTTTTATTTCAGCAAGTGTCTTGCTGAGATGGTCTTTCATTTTACCGTACATAGCATTTTATTTTTTAGGTAATACGTTGTCATTACATTTCCCACAAAGAACATCATTTTTCTTGGAATAAACAATATCAATATGGCAGAAATATGCAAAAAAAGTATGTATATTTGCACCATATATAATAACGAAACCTTATAAATAACTCGTATGAAGAATATTTTGGTAATTGGAGCTACCGGACAGATTGGGTCGGAACTCACGCTGGAGTTGCGCAAACGTTATGGCGATGACCATGTTGTGGCAGGATACATTCCGAGTGCTATGCCCAAGGGAGAATTGAAAGCATCCGGCCCTTCGGCCATTGCCGACGTGACAGACCGTCAGTCCATCGAGGTGGTGGCACGTCAGTTCAAGATTGATACTATCTACAACCTGGCTGCCTTGCTCTCGGTAGTTGCCGAAAGCCGTCCGGCCATGGCTTGGAAAATCGGTATCGACGGGTTGTGGAATGTACTGGAAGTGGCACGTGAGTACAATTGTGCCGTGTTTACTCCGAGTTCCATCGGTTCGTTCGGCGAAGCTACGCCTCATGTGAAGACACCGCAGGACACTATCCAGCGTCCGCGTACCATGTATGGGGTGACAAAAGTGACGACTGAATTGTTGAGTGACTATTACTATACAAAATATGGTGTGGATACACGCTCGGTACGTTTTCCGGGAATCATTTCGAACGTGACCCCTCCGGGTGGCGGCACTACGGACTATGCGGTGGATATCTTCTACTCTGCCGTGAAGGGAGAAAAATTCGTATGTCCGGTGAAGGCCGGCACGTATATGGATATGATGTATATGCCCGACGCACTGAACGCGGCCATCTCGCTGATGGAAGCGGCACCGGCAAGGCTGAAGCACCGCAACGCCTTCAACATCGCCTCCATGAGTTTTGACCCAGAACAGATTTATCAGGAAATTAAGAAGCATATGCCTGATTTTGAGATGGCATACGAGATTGATCCGCTGAAGCAGGCCATTGCCGACAGCTGGCCCGACTCTCTGGATGACTCTTGTGCACGCGAGGAATGGGACTGGATGCCGCAGTACGACCTGGAGTCCATGACCGTAGACATGCTTGAGAAATTAAGGGCTAAATTAAACAAGTGACCGTAAGCGGTCCGTAAAGGAATGCAAAAAAACTTTTTATTGGGGACTTTTTTGTTACTCGCCTTTTTTGATTTTCGTGTGGAAACAAAAAGGCGAAAATGGATCCCTTTGCTACCATTACGGAAATGGTGGATTCGGCCGGTCACAAGGCCGATACGCTGCTGGAAGCAGAAGTGAAGGAAGAACCGAAGCCGATGGAGGCAGACGAGCTGTTTGATGATTTTATCTTCAATTATGCTTCGGATGATGCTCTGCAAAGGCAGAGGACGGTATTTCCTTTGCCCTATTATGACCGTGACACTCCGCTGAAGATAGAGGCGGACTTCTGGAAGCACGATTATCTGTTTACCAAGCAGAACTATTACACCTTGCTTTTTGATAAGGAAGAGGATATGGACATGGTGGGCGATACTACGCTGACATCGGTACAAGTGGAGTGGATTTTCTTGAAAACGCGTATGATGAAGCGTTATTATTTTGAGAAGAAGCGGGGAATGTGGATGCTCGAAGCCATCAACCTGCGCGAGATGGAGAAAGGCGAAAATGAGGACTTCGTGGAATTCTATACCCGTTTTGTGACGGACAGTGTCTATCAGAGCAAGCATATCAGCCATCCGCTACAATTCATCACCATAGACCCTGACGACGAGTTCTCTATCCTGGAAACCACTTTGGATGTGGACCAGTGGTATGCCTTCCGTCCGGTAATGCCTGCCGACAGACTGTCTAATATCAATTACGGACAGAAGAATGAGGACTTGTCGGACACCAAAATACTGAAGGTAAATGGCATAGGCAACGGATACTCCAATATCTTCTATTTCCGCAAACGCAGTAAGGGATGGGAGCTGTACAAATATGAAGACACGAGCATTTAAAATAAAGGAGGAAAGGTTTGAGGAAGATACCCAATACATTTGGAATTGACGTTACTGCTGCAAGATTTCTGGAATACGGCTCGGAGGATGAACTGCGGGAGCTGATTGCAGCAGGACAGGTCGTTGCGCCCTGGCTGCATATCGGTGGAGGGAGCAACCTGCTCTTTATTAAGGATTATGAAGGCACGGTGCTGCATTCACGTATCGGTGGCCTGGAGGTGACGTCAGAGGATGAGGAGCACGTGTGGGTGCGTGTGGGT